>Ga0209596_1003392_pt1 | contig 12548 bp, 25 predicted proteins | sample M_130807_MF_Meta_FD_187314 | JGI IMG/M metagenome (GOLD analysis project Ga0209596, IMG submission 187314) | Freshwater microbial communities from Lake Montjoie, Canada to study carbon cycling - M_130807_MF_MetaG (SPAdes) (version 2) | ecosystem: Environmental > Aquatic > Freshwater > Lake... | reverse complement strand
GAGGAGTAACAGGAAGCCGTCCGCGCGACATCGCATGAAACAAAAAAAACAAACTCCCGCGCCGGCGCTGACGCCCGGCCCCATCACGGTCACGTTTTCCTGTGACCGATTGCTCAACGAATGGCTCGAAACCAAGAGCCGAGACCGGCAGTTACCGAAGGGCGCGGTTGTCCGGCTCTTCCTCATCGAGCGCCGCTCGCTCGAATTCGCGCCCGGCCTGGCTCCGCGCGTGAATGCGGCAGAGCCGGCCATTATCACGGTGCGCGAGGCGAAAGCCCGCGCCAGAAAGGGGGCGGTGCTATGAACGGACCGCTTTTAGCCAAGCACTTTTGCGATTTCTGCGAAGTCTTGGAGCGCGAGAAATACACGGCTCTTTCTGAGCCTGGTAAGTCAATGCTCGAAAGCATTGAAGGGATCGCACGCGAAACCTCCCTGCACTGGTCCGGCTGGTATCTGGGACGGGATTTCGATTTGCGAATCCGTGACGTGATCAACTCCATGAAAAAGGAGACGCTGTGAAACTCATTCTCGAAGTCACCGTGACGACGGAGCCGGGCAATTCTTTTGGCGTGCTGCGATTTTCTTCGGCCCTGCAAAAGATCATTGCGGACCACATCGAAGAAGAAGGCGCGCTAGCCCTCGTCAACGTCTCGCCCGTTATGGTTTGCGAAACGGGAAAGGGCCTCGAATGAAGCTCGAAAACATTCGCGGAGCCTTCACCACGCTCCCCTCGCTCGACGCGGAGATCAAAGCCAACCGCCTATTGCGCGAGGTCCTGCGCCGCAACTGGTATCCGAGCGAGGCCAAGCGTGAGGCCGTGCTTTCGGTGGTCGATCTGGATTACAGCTATTTGATCCTTCGCCGCTCGGAGCTTTGCACGCCCTCACTCTTTCCCGAACTGGTCCCATGACCCTTTCCCCCGAAGACGACGGCCGCGACGCTCCCCCGCCGCGCCCCGATCTGAAAAAGCCGCGCCGGCAGAAAGCCCCGGCCGTGGATCTGTCGAAGCTCGAACGGCTCCCCCCGCATGACAGCGACGCGGAGCAAGGCGTGCTCGGGTGCTGCCTCCTGGCTCCGTTTGATTGTTTAACCAAGTGCGACACGAAAGGAGTTTTGTCCGACTGGTTTTACGACACTCGCCACGCGACCGTTTGGGAAACGCTGGTCGCCATGCACCGGGAGCGGAAACCCGTTGACCTCATCACGGTTCAAGCCCGGCTCAAGTCGGCCAAGGCCCTCGATATCGTGGGCGGGCTCGCCTACCTGTCCGGCCTCCTGGACGCCGTGCCCAGCGCGGCGAACCTCGGCTACTACCTCGAAATCGTCCGCGAGAAACACGCCTTGCGCCGGGCAGCACAGGCGGCAACACAATTCCTCGGATCGATGCACGAGCATGAGGGAAACGTCGAAGCCCTGTTCAAACAGTTTTCGCACGATTTCGGCCTGGCTGAAAAATCAGCGGCCGGCGCGGATCGCGTGAAGCAAATCAGGATCTGGGACCAAAACGAACTGACAGCCTACAAGCCCGACCCCGATTTGTTCCTCGTGGGGGATGCGATGCTGATGCGCGGCGATTTCGCCGTTCTCGCCGGCTTCCAGGGGATCGGCAAAAGCCGTTTGACCAGGACTCTCGGCCGCGCCGGCGCGATCGGCCACGGCACCTGGATGGGTTTACCCGTAAAGCGGAAGTTCCGCACGCTCATCCTGCAAACGGAAGACAACCTGGTCCGCCTGCAATCGGAGTTCTCGACGCTGGGCGACGTGCAGGACTGGCTGCGGTGCTCGGAGCCGATCGTTATCGACCTCGCGTCGCCCTCGTGGCGCGGTGAACTTCGGGAGATCTTCCAGGCGTGGCAGTTCGACTGTCTAATCATCGACAACTGGACCGACGTCGCCGGCCGACAGGAAGTTTCCGACGCCGGGGCCGTCTTCCAGGCATTCATGGACATTTTCACCGATCCGCAAACGCGGCCGCTGATTTTGTTCTTGGCCCACATGAGAAAGCCGGACAAGGCCCGCGCCTGGACACCCAAGCGGCCGTGGGATCTGCAACACGAAGTGGCCGGCACGTCGGCGCTGGCCGGCAAGGCCCGCACGATGTTCGCCTTGCAAGGGACCAAGGAAGCGCCGGATGGCGAGACCGTCACGTTCAACGTGATTAAGTGCAACAACGAGACCAAGCCGCTCCCCACGGCATGGCTGAGGGCGAATGGCGAGTTCAAGCCCGTGGCCGGCTTCGACTGGGAGGACTATTATTCACCGCCGGAAGACTTCGGCGGACGAAAGACCGTCACCGAAGCGCACCTGGCGAAGATCTTCGAGGGCGGACCCTTGGCGCGGAAAACGGCCGTCGCCGCGCTCGAAGCGCTCGGCTTTGCCCAACCTACGGCTTACAAAGCGCTGGCGGGTGAAAGCAAGTTCGCGGACAACTTCACCTTCGACAAAAACGGCCGGATCGGCTGGAAGGGGGATGAGTGAAGGCCCGCAGTGAGTTAGCAAACTACCGATTTCGTTGTGGTCTTAATCAGTCTGAGTGGGCGGCTATTCTTGGCGTTCATTTAATGACTATTTCAAGATGGGAAAGAAGCGGTCTAAAGATCAACCCCTACCAATTTGAAGTAATGCTGGCTCTTTCCGAGTCTCCTGTTCGCGACAAGCTCAAGATGTTCCTTCAAAAATACGGCCCTGTTGTCACGCTCGCCCTTGGAATTGAACATTTGGCGCTCGAAACGGACTGGTGATCAAACGCCCCCCCATGACACCCGGCCCGAAACGGCCGGGTTTTTTCATGCCCAAAGATGGTCAAAGAGAGGATTCTTTCTCCGAAACGTGTCGCCGGAGAATCGGACAAAGCGGGAGAAAGAGAGAGAAAGGGTGTTCTACCCTCTTTCTATCTGCCGATCTTTCACGCGGGCAAGGTGTTATCTCTCCGAAAGCTGGCCTAAAAAGGAAAATTCTCTCTCTCTCGCACCCCTAGGGGCCGTAGAGAGAGAGAAAAAGCAGAAACCGGGGCCGCGCATTCTCCCAAAGCCGTTTCAGAGAGTGCGGTAGAACTGGACATCCTAGAGTAAAAATGGAAAAAAAGACCGTGCCCGCCGCCTCTCTTCCCCCGGCCGACTGCGAAAAAGTCGAATACGTCAACGAGCCACTCCGAATCCCCCGCGCTTGGATCGCCATCTTTGACCAGATCGCCCGCGCAACGACCTCCCCGCGCGCCGTGATCGAACGCCGCGCACTGCGTTTGGGCCTTCCCCTGGTGGCCAAACAGGAGTCGATGGGTGAAAAATGGGTGCGCGCAACCTTGGCGCATCCTCCGGTGGCGAGATCCGCCGGCCGGCCGGCACGCTCTGGCAAGAATGAGCGAACCAATCGACCCCCCAGCGCCGCCAAGCGGTCTCCCAGAAGCCGCTAAAATCGCCGCCGGCAAAAAGAAACCCGCGACGGTTTTTCCCGCCGCGAAAGCTCCCGCAAAAAAGCCGGAGCCGACCACCCCGCCGGAGACGTCCCCCGAACCGGAAACGAGCTACACGGCCGGAATGCTCAAAGCTCTCGGCTATCGCCAGCCATGAAAGCTCTGAACTATCGGCGCGCGTTTGATTCTGATGGGAATTCGTTGCCTTGGCTCTCGGCGCTAAAGGGGAAAAGCGGAGTTTACGTTATCCGAAACGAAGTCAGCCGGCAGACCCTTTACGTTGGCGAAAGTCACACCAACCGACTCGACAGCACCATTAAAAGACATTTTTACGAATGGAAAGACGACAAAACCCGGAAGCATTTCGTTTTCTCGAAAAGAACCGTAGAAGTGGCAATCCGGATCTGTAAACCGGGATCTGCCGTGAATGCCCAAAACAAGCTGATTCAAAAGCTCGAACCGAAACACAACACAAACGGATACGAACCCGAACCCTTTTGAAAATGAATGAACCTCTTTCGCCGCTGGCAGCATCGCCGGGCACTCCGGCGGGCGGATCGGGAACAACTGGCCCGGCTTCAGGCGGTAGTCCGGGGCAACCGGCTCCTCATCCGGGCGCTGGACTGGCATCTGGCCTCGCTTCCGGCCTCAATGCTCCCCCCACCGGCGGCAAAGGCTACCGGGGCGGACGCGGCCCCGATAAAAAACCCCGTGCGAAGCCGGCTGCGCCGCCTGTGGCGTCTCCTGGACTGGCTCGACCGCCGCGCGCTCCCGTGGCTGACCTCCGGCCGCTGGGCGACGACGAAGGGGCGGCTCCTGGGGAAGTTCCTTCTGGCCCTCGCTTCGTCATACCGCCGGAGATCGTCAAAGCCCTCGGTCGGGAGCTTGCGGCCGGCCGCAACAACCAGAACGTCGGCCGGCTGCGCTCCGCCGCCGTCGCCGCCGCGGTGGAACCTGCTCGGGCCGCGCTCGTGGTGGATTCGGTGAAAATGTCCGACGAACGCCTCGACATGGTGGCGACGCTAACGCCGCTCGCGCTTCAGGAGATCGGAGCCGACGAACACGTTTCGCCGCTCACGGCCTTGATTGCGATCCTTGGGATTGGAGAGTTGGCCGTGTGGCGGGCGATCCAAGTCTTTCGAGAAGAAGGGCAGAACCGGGCGCCCACTCCGCCCGCGACGCCGTGAACCAACTAGACCACCCGGCTAGCGTTGTCGCGATCTTCGGCAGTATGGGATCGGGAAAAACGACTTGGGCGGCAAACTACATTGCGAACCACCGCGCGACGCTGCGTTTCCTCTTCGACCCTGAGGGCGAGTTTTCCCGCCGCTTCCAGATCCGGCCGGCACGCTCGGTCGAAGGGCTGGACCTCGCCCTTGCTACGGGCTGGGTATGCTACCAGCCCGACGCGATGTTTCCCGACGACGAAGCCGGCCTCGACTTTTTCAGCCGCTGGGCCTGTGCCGTCTCGGAGCGCACGCCCGGCACGAAACTCTTCGTGGTCGATGAGTTCCAAGAATACGTTTCCCCGAATCACACGCCCGACGCGCTCAAGCAAGTGATCCACCGTGGCCGACGCCGGGGGATCGATACCGTCGCCATCGGCCAAAGCCCGATGGAAGTGGGATCGAAGTTGCGGAAACAAATCACATCCGTGGTGACGTTCCGCTTCCATGAACCCGGAGATTTGGACTGGCTGTCAGCCTATGGCTTTGACGCCTTGGCCGTGAATCGCCTCCCGCAATTCGGCCGGCTGGTGCGCGACAGGTGGGGGAGAGAGAAATACGAGAAGCCCTAGCGCAACCCCGTAAAACCTCTTTTTTCCTCCTGTGGCGCGAGCCCTCCGCGCCGTGTTGATCTGCCCAACGACAGCACAAATCAACGAACCGAAAAAACAATATGGGCAACATCAAGTATTACCTGACGATCGCAGTTATCGCGATCGTCGCCGTCGAAGTCTGGGCACGCATCCGCGCCGCCATGTCTCCGGCTAGCAAGTAACCCCAACCCCTTTCGCCAACCGGCCCAAAATATGGAACGCCTAACGCGCAAAGAAATCCTGGTCCGCCCCGATTCCGGCACTTTCGCCACGGGCACAACGGGAATCGTCTTCAAAATCCCCCGCCGGCAAAAGCGGCTCAAGAAAATCACGCTCCGAATGAACGTGACGCTCGGAGCCAACATGGTGGCGGGCGAAAACGCCACCGACCGACTCGAAGGTATCTGTTCAAAGATCAAGTTCAGCATCTCCGACCAGGGCAACAGTGTCCGCGACATGATTAGCGGCTGCTCGGCTGAGCTTCTGGCCTTTCAACGAAAGATGGGGCCGCGCCAAAGCCGCGTGCAACAGACCGTTCTCGGAGCGACCGCGCCGGCCACCTATGACGTGCTGGTCGAATTGTCCTGCGTCCACCCCGACGCGGATTATCCGATGGCCTATTATCAGTCCATCCCCTTCTGGAGCCGCAACAGTGACGGCATCGGCCTGGGCGACGATGCGACGCTCACCGTCGATCTGGCTGCGATAAACGACAACTACCTCGGACTCAAGACGGGCACGATCACTCACAACTACCAGAAGCTTTATCTGGAATGGTTTGAGATCAACGACAGTGATCCTTTGGGCCGTTTCTATGTCCCCCGCGAGGTCGCCTTCTCCACGTTCACCCCGTCCGCCGGCGGCACGGGCCAGTCGTTCGCGTTCGCGAAAGATGGCTACATGGCGAGTATCCTCTTCCAGGAGTTCGCAACGTATTCTTCCACTCAATACTTGCGCGGCCAAGTGTTGACTGGCGACGCGACGCCCGGCGTGGGCGTCACCAACACCGGCTACTACGAGCTCTTTTATCGCGGTGTGTCGATCGACACCTTCGATCCTCTCTATGAGTTGCACGATGACGAGCTTTATTGCCCGGCCTTCCCAACCGACACTGCGCCGGGCAGCACGCACAACCTGGACAAGCGAATCTGGATGAAAAATTTCTGGAAGCCGGCGCTGGGCGGCAACCCCGGCACGCTCGCCAGTTGCCCGAACCTCAGCACGGAAAACAAGGGAGACTCGCTCTTCCTCAAGCCGAATGACATCACGGCCAGCACGACGATCCGCGTGCTTACCGACAAGTTCCTGGTGTCCAACCCGAACCTTCTCGCCGGAGCCTGAGCCATGGAATCGGAAATCCTCACCAACCTGCGCGCCCTGCAAGCTCGGCTCGCTCCCGTTGAGACCGGAGATCCGACCGCCGCACTCGTGGCCTTCCTGATCCGCTATCTCGAATCGCAAACGCCTCCCGCGCCTCCCGCGCCTGTGACCTGATTATGCAAGACACTTCTAGCGGTAGCGGTTTCGATTGGGCCGGAGTCGGCGCCTTCGTGACCGACGCTGCCAAAGCCGCCGCGAGCGTGAAGGACGCTTTTGACGGGCAAGAGCGCCAAGACCTCAAGGCCTCGGAGCTCAAGTCCAAATCAGAATTTGCCTGGCAACCGATCGCCCTCGCCCTCGGCGGCGTGCTCGTGGTCGCCATCGCGCTCAAGTTCGCTTTCCGCAAGTAAGGGGGATTCATACAGGGACCAATCCGTGACGGGGCGGCCGGCTGCAAAGTCAGCCGCCCCTTTTTACAATGCTCGAACAGAAAATCCTGAAACAGACGAAAGCCCACACGGCCCCGGGCAATTCTTCGGCGACTACCGGCCCGCTCCGCATCACGCCGGATCTGCCGTTTCGCCGGCTGTATGTCGGCTTCGAAATCGACAGTTCGGCCAGCGTGACCGCCCTTTTTTGGCGGTGTGTGATCAACTTCGTGAAGATCTCCCCCGACGAAAAGGAAAACCCGTTTCGCCTGGTGTTTGCCTGCGCTCAAAGCTCTGACGCAATCGACGGCTCAATTCCGCAGCTACTCGAAACCGGGGGCACCAACATTCTTCCGCCCTTCACGGTCGAACGGGTCACGGACTACAACCTCGACTACTCCCCCAGTGGAGCGCCCGGCCAGCGGGACGAACTGCTCGTCCAAGTCGCGACCAGCGGCGCGGCCGGCGTCGATCTGGTGCGGATGCAACCGATACCACTCTACACCCGGCTTTCTATCGGCAGCATTGAGTGGTCCGTGTATAGCTCCACCGGCACGGGCAACTGGAATGGAATTGTCGCCGTTAGATCCTCGGAGGTTCCTGCATGAATGTTTCCCGCTATTGGCTCCGCTGGTTTCTCGGCCTCGTCGAAGGCCCGCGCCTCTCCTTCTTTGACCTTTTCGGCGACAAGTCGCAAAAGACGACCAACACGAACACGAGCTATCAGGACTCGTTCAATAAGACCGACAGTTGGGTCCGATCAATGGCCGACAGTGGGAACACGAACCTCACGATCGGCCAACCGGCCGGCGGATCGGGAATGTTGGGCGACGTGCTCCCGCTCGTGATCGCCGCGTTCGCCATGCTCGGCGGTCTCTTCCTCATCACGCGGAAAAGCTGACCTATGGGACCCACTAGCGTATCACTTTCCGAGAGCACGAAGTTTGGCGACAACAAATCATCGGCCGGCTTCTCCCAATCGGGCCAGCACGGAAATTTTTTCAACCTCGCCTTGGGTGGACACGGCAACGCCCTTTCGCCCACCAACACGGACGGCTCCGGCGGACTGAACAAGTGGGTCATGATCGGCGCGGCCGTTGTGGGCCTCCTGGTATTTTGGATGCTCAAGCGAAAAGGATAAAATGGGTTCCTTCACCAACTGGATTGCGAACACGTTTTACGGGGCCGACACCCTCACGGCGGAAAGCGCCGCGATCGATGCGAAGCGCGAGGCGCTGAACCGCCAATCCGCCGACGCCTACGGCCCGGCCTGGTATGAACAGACGCAACGCAACGACGCCACCGGCACCGTGAACGCGACGCAAGACATCGCCAACGAGTTCAAGCCCGGTGCGCTCGCCGACAACCTCAAAGAATCCGCCGCCGGCACGGCCGGGAGCATTCGCGACTTCCTCGCGCCCGTTCTGGAGTTCCCGCTGCGGATCATTCCACCGATCGGCTGGGTGATCCTCGCCGTGGCCCTCTTCGTTTACCTGGGCGGACTCGCCTATCTGCGCCGCGTGATCGCGGCGAAGGGCTGATTATGCCTGGCGCCGCTTCCAAGTGGATCTGCCCGGTCGGCTATGCCTACCTAAACCCGACCCTGCCCGACGATCTCACCCTGATCGGCCGCTACTGCCGGCGCGTGCCCGTCTCGGATCTGGACCCCAGCCCCTTTGAAGTCGTCATAGACGACCCCGTGGACCCGATCGCGGTAAACCCCGGGGACGGATCCGGCCTCCCGCCCGGCGCCCTGTCGCATCGGCGAAGCATCCCCGGCCCGTTCTTTTACGACGCGATTGGAAAATTGCTCGGACCCAACCCGCTCCCCGACTTGCTCGGCTCGGACTGCGGCTGCGGCTGCAAAGGGGCCGGCACCTGTTCGCCGCTGGGGAAGACGAAGAAAAAAGCCGGACTCGCGTTTCTCGCCCTTTTACTTTTATGAGCCTTCATCCCCAAGACCAACCAAAGAATCCAAGCTCGTTTCTCGGGATGCCCGGTTCATTTTTCAATACGTCGGAGACCTTTTTCCCCGATGCTTTAAACGACCCGCTCGCCCCACCGACCGCCCCGGCCGGCAAGGATGGCAATTACAAGCGCGACGCGGACGGCACCTTCGTTCCGACGAACCGCAACTATTCGACGACCCGCTGGGCCGCGATCTGGCGTTGGCCGACGAAGCTCCTGCCCGACAACCCTCCCGACGCCCTCATTCCCGCGACGCCCTGGTTGGTTTATGGCATTGTCGCCGCCCTCATCGTCCGCCGCTTCCTGAAATGAACGAGACGAACCACATGGAAGCCGTCACCGCCACGTCCGCCACCGTTGCCGTCGGCGCTGCGGCATGGCTCGCTCAAGCTGATCATCTAATCCACACGCTGTCCGGGATCGCCATGCTCGTTTGGTGGCTGCGCCTGTGGCTGAAAAACCCCAACGCCAAGCCGCCCGAAACCCCGACCAAATGAACAAAGCCCGCTCCGGCTATCTCCTGCTTGGCCTCGCCGCCGCCGCCGGCCTCGTGTGGTGGCTCCGGCGCAGCCGCTCCGCCGCGCCCGACGCCGCCGCCGCCGCCGGCACCGACGCCACGGCCAAGGCCCTGAGCAACGGGACCAGCTTCGGCCAGGTCGGCAGCAACTTTGCCGAAAACGTGACGCCAGAGATTGTGAAGCTCACGCTTGGATATGCCGACAAGATCCAAGAAAACGCGGGGCCGTGCTGGTCTCGCGGGACGGCGGATTGGGACAACAACGAAAAAAGGGGGCTCTGGCGGTGGCAACTCTCTGACGGTTCCAAAAATGTTTTATTGAATGCCGGCACCATCCCCACAACCCACCGGATCTGCTGAACTGACCATGAAACAATCCCTCCCCCTCCTCCTCGCCTGTGCCCTCGTGGGCTGCGCGCTCAATCGCCCCTTGCTCCGCTCGGAGCGCCGCGAGACCAACGGAGTCGTCACTGTGAACGAAAGCAAGCTCACGTCCTTTGCGATCTGGCCCGCGACGCAACAGATCGCCGCCCAACGCCTAAGCAACACCCACGCCGGCCAAGGGATCGGACAGAAAGAACTCGGACAGGAAGGCGGGGGCACGAACGTGATCGAAGCCCTCAAGGCCCTCGACAGCATCCTCGGCAAAATCAAACCCTGAAAACCTATGGCAACCGTGTCTTACGCCTCGACGCTCCCCCAATCGGGAGATCCGCAACTCTCGCTCCTGGGCCGCATTGCCCAGGCGATTTCGTCCGCCGTTACGAGCCTGGCCGCGATCGCCGTTAACGCCGCCACCGGCCCGACCGTTTACACGGAGACGGCATACCTCGCCAGTGCATCCCGAACTGCTACCACCACCGGCGCGACGCTTACCGTCCCCGCCGGAGTTGTCGGAATTATCGTCCGGCTTTATCCAACGGCAGTTCCTGGCGTCGATACCATCAACATTTCCGGAATTGAGCCGTTGACTGGCAGAGGGTTTACCGGGGCCTCATTGGCGACCGCAACCACCAGTAATCATTATCTCATCATTAAATCTGGATGGGCCGCGGCCATTCCCGCTGGAACCGGTGCCGGGTCGACGGGTCTTCCAGAAAAGATTTCTTTTTCTATCGTGCATTCTGGAGCGGGGGCATTCACTTACTCCGTCACGTATTGCTGGCTCACGAAGTAGGCCGGAGCGCCCAAAACTCCGCCGCCGCCGCCGGAGTCACCAAGGCCCGGTAATGCTGGTATAGCATCGCCTCGGAGTGCCCGGCTTCCATCGCCGTTTCCCCGGCATTCCGAAACCCCGCGAGGTGGTAGGAAACGAACGAGTGCCGCGTCACGTTCTGTGACCACCGGACGCCGCTCCGCTTCGCCACGTCTCGGATCGTGGCCTCCCGCATCCCCCGCAACACGCCGCCCTCCGCCAACCAAGCCGCGAGCGCCGGCTGAATCGTCACGAGCCGCCGCCGCCGCGTCTTGGACTTCGCCGCCGGAACTTCAATCAACCCCTCGGAGATCCGTAGATTTTCCTCCCGCAGCCGCATTGTCTCCGACGATCGCAGCCCGCCAAAGTAGCGGATCGCCAACTGTCGCAACACGTCCAGATCCGCACGCCGCGCCGTCGCCAGCACGGCCGCAACCTCCGCCGGCGTGTGAATGCCCGGCGGCCGGAGATCCACGCACACGGGAGCCTCGACACACGCCGCGACATTCCGCGCCACATAGCCGCGCCGGAGGCAGTAATTTAAGAAAACCCGCACGTCAGCCAGATAGCCCGCCTGAGTGCGCGCCGCCCACTCCGGCCGATCCATCCACGCTTCGACCTCCCGCACCGTCAGCGACGCCACCGGCCGACGCGCCCGGCCGTGGGCAAACTTCCCCAGGCTATTTCGCAACGCTCGAAGATACCGATCCGACCGGCCCGTCCTCGCCTTGGCGACGATGAACTCATTCACGAGCTCCGCGAGTGGCCGGCCATCGTCGGCGGACGGGAGAGAAAAAGCGGGAGTGATTACAGGCGCAAACGATCCTTGCCCTTTGGCCGAGGCGACGGCCGCGAGCGAAGCCGCGACCGCCGCGAGGGCCTGACAGGCGGACGACAGGAGGGCTGTCAGGTCCGCCGGCGCTGGCCGTGCAGAATCCAAGGAAAAAGTGGTCGGGACGACAGGATTTGAAGGCCCCGTTTTTCGGGGTCTTTTCAGGGGGTTTCGACCAGTTTGGCGCGCACAAAGAGGGCGGCGGGGACGTTGGTGAGAGTGACGGTGGCGGCGGCCGACCAGTCCACCAAGTTGGTGCTGCTTTGGAGCTGCAGGACAACGCTGTTCGTGCCTGGCGGAAGAATCAACGTCGTAGCCGGGTCGGCCACGTCGGGCAGGATTCGGAAGGTGGCGAAACCAATTGGAGGATTCTGCTCGAAAGCCGTTCCTTTAATGGACGCAGGGCCAGCGACAACGAATGGAGAGTGCACACTGGACCGATTCCAAGTCGGGACTCCGCCAATGTAATTGCCATCAATATATGCCGTCACGTCACAGTTCACCGAAGAGACCATTTCGGCAGTCTCTCCCGGCTGGATGGTAAGCAGCTTCTCCCCGGCACGCATTGTAACGTAGCGCGGGGAGGCGGCGAGGGGCAGGACAACTATGCAGGCAAGGACAATGGACTTCATTTTCGTTTGGGATGATGGGTTTCGTTGAGCCGGTAAATGACCGGAGCACCGGGAGGTTCCTCAATAAACTGCCCACGCGCGTATCGGAAAATACGGCAGTTGCGCGCCGCCTCCTCTAAAAGCGCGAGGATATAGCGGGAACGAGACAACCCCGAATCAAAGGCCAGCTTCTCAATGTGACGGGCCAACGCGACCGGAGCCGTGGCAGAAAGGGTTTCCGATTGTTTTCCGTTAGGCATGAAGGCAGAGACACAGAAGCAATAGGAATAGTCAAAATGTTATTGACCATACCATTCCAGAGGAGTAACAGGAAGCCGTCCGCGCGACATCGCATGAAACAAAAAAAACAAACTCCCGCGCCGGCGCTGACGCCCGGCCCCATCACGGTCACGTTTTCCTGTGACCGATTGCTCAACGAATGGCTC
>Ga0209596_1003391_pt1 | contig 12552 bp, 9 predicted proteins | sample M_130807_MF_Meta_FD_187314 | JGI IMG/M metagenome (GOLD analysis project Ga0209596, IMG submission 187314) | Freshwater microbial communities from Lake Montjoie, Canada to study carbon cycling - M_130807_MF_MetaG (SPAdes) (version 2) | ecosystem: Environmental > Aquatic > Freshwater > Lake... | reverse complement strand
GGCGGTCACGGCATCGGCATGCCGCGCGAGGTGCAACGCGAACGACCCGTGATAGCTGAATAGGTCGAGCGCCCGCCCGTGCGCGACGCCGCCCACGAGCACCCGGGCTTCTCGCTGGTCGAGAAATGCCCCGGTCTTCTGCCCCGTGCGCGGCGCGGCCAGATACCGCACCCCATGCTCCAACACCTCGATTTCGTCGGGAACAGTCCCCCAGAGCAGCTCGACACCGCGCGGGAGTCCCTCGCGATCGCGCACCGCCGCGTCATTCCGAGCGAGCGCCCCCTCGGCGCCAGTAATCGACCGGAGCGCGTCGACAATCTCTGTGCGGAACGCCTCGAGTCCGGCCGACAGCAACTGCACCACCAGCCAGCGGTCAAAGCGGTCCACGACCAACGAGGGGAGCCCATCGCCCTCACCGTGCACGAGCCGACAGGCGTTCGTCTGACTGGCCAAAGGCGCCCGACGCGCGAGGGCTTGCTCGAGACGGGCATGCCACCACGCCCCATCAATCACCGCGTCCGGGTCAGCGTCGATCAGCCGCAGCGAAATCTCCGACCCTGGGCTCCAGAGAGCCCAGCCGAGTGCATGGCCGCGCACATCGCGCACGCGAACCGCGCCCGCCGGGCCGGCGGGAGGCTGCGACACATCGCTACGGAAGATCCACGGGTGCCCCTGCTGCCAGCGCTTGGCGCCACGCAGCGAGACGATTGCAGCATCACGAGACATGCCGGAATCTACCGCACGGTGTCCGAGGGTGGACAGCCTGTGTGTCGTGCTGCACAATTTCAGCATGGGACGTTACAATGTGCGCGCTGTTCGGGGGGCCACCACCGTGGCCTCAGATACCCCCCTGCTCATCCGGCAGGCGGTGCATGAGTTGCTCGATGAGCTCTTGGAACTCAATGACCTGACGTCCCTGGACATCATCAGCGCGGTGTTCACGGCGACCCCCGATCTCATCTCGGAGTTCCCGGCGCACGCCGCACGCACCTATGGCTGGAGCGACATTCCGCTGCTCTGCGCGCAGGAGCTGGATGTGTCGGGATCGCTGCCGCGCTGCCTGCGCGTGCTGCTACACGTCGAAACACGTCGCGAGCGCCACGAGATGCGTCATGCGTATCTCCACGACGCGGTGCTCTTGCGCCAGGATCTTGTTTCAGACTGATCGACGCGCCACGGGTAGTCGGATCTGCGCGTGAGGGAGTTTGGCCCTCTACGGGGCAACTAGGGCCGTTTGGTGGCGCTGTCTTTCGGCGTCTTCACCGTACTGTCTGGTGCCGTCTTCAGGGTACGCTCCGCACGGCTCGCCGCGAGGCCTTCCGCCGCGGTGATCGCAGCCTTCTGCGCACGTACCATCGCAATCGCCGCTTCGTGCTCAGCAAAGGTGCGTCGGAACTCGTGGTGACCATCGGGGGCCGCAACAAAAAACCGATACGGGACCTTCGCCGGGTGCAACGCCGCCTCAATGCTCGCCGCACCGGGCGAGGCGATCGGACCAGGTGGGAGTCCGGGATTTAGGTACGTGTTGTACGGCGATACCACCCGCAGATCCCGGTAGAGCACGCGCCCGGGCTTCTTCCCCAGTGCGTACTGCACGGTCGGGTCGGCCTGCAGCGGGATATGCGCCTTCAGTCGGTTCAGATACACAGCCGCAACAACGGGGCGCTCGTCGTTCCGGAACACCTCCCGTTCCACGATGCTCGCCAGCGTGAGCACCTCATGCCGGCTCATCTTGACCTCGGCGGCACGCGCCGTCCACTCCGGCTTCCAAACCTTCTCAAAGCGCTCGACCATCACGCGCACGGCATCCCGAGCCGTCGCGTTGTCGGGAAAGGTGTAGGTGTCGGGGAAGAGGTATCCCTCGAGCGTCGTGGTCGGAATCCCGAGCTTCGCGCGCCACGCAGGGTCGCGCACCGCCACATCGATCGAATCGGGCACAATCTCGAGCTCGTCAACCAGCAATGGCGTGATCTGCGCGATCGTGAACCCTTCGGGAATCGTGATCTGGTGCACGATCCCCTTGCCGAGTCGCACCGCGTCGAGGATTTGCCCCCACGAGAGGCTCCTGCGGAGTACGTAGGTGCCGTAGTGGAGCTTGCGGTCCTCACCGCGCGCGCGCGCATACAACCCAAACACTCGCGCCGAGTTCACGATGCCGTGCGCCGAGAGCGATTCTGCAGCTTCGCGGAAACTCGACCCCTTTCGGATGGTGACGCGTACCGTCGGCCCGCTATCGTTGCCGCACGCGGCGAGCACGGTCACGAGCGCCGCCGCGAGCCCCGCCGCGAGCGCCACGTAGGCCACGTAGGCCACGCGGGCGCGCGTCGCACGCTGGGCATGTGTGGCGGCGTTACGCACCGGGATTCGTCTCCGGATCGGGCGTCGCGACCAGAGCCGCTTCCTGCAGTTCGTGCGAGCGGAGCGCGTGCTGCAGGAGCATCGTCGCTGCGAGCGCGTCGACATCGCCCTTCCGACCGCGGGTTGAGCCTTCCATCTCGGCGATCGCGCGGAGCGCTTGCGCGGTCGTGAATCGCTCGTCCACCAAGTAGGCGGGGTGTCCGGTACGGGTACGCAGCTCCTCTGCCATGCGGCGCGCTTCGAGCGCACGTGGCGTGTCATCGCCGTTGCCGTCGAGCGCGAGTCCGACCACGAATGCCAGCGCTTCGAGTTCCTCGGCCCGTGCGAGGAGTGCCATCAGAGGCGGACGCTTGCCCGGACGACGCTCAATGAACCCAGCCGGCGAGGCAATTGTCCCCGTGGGATCGCTGATCGCGACGCCCACCCGTCGATCGCCGAGGTCGATCGCCATCCAGCGACCACGCACGAATGTCTGGGAGGCGCCGCCGGATCCGGTCACTCGCCCTCCGCCATCCGAGCGAAAAACTCTTCGTTCGACTTGGTGCGCCCCATCCGACGCAGCAGAAACACAATCGCATCTTCTGCGGCCATATCGCCCAGGAAGTGGCGGATGAGGAAGGCGCGGTTCTTTTCTGTTTCGGAGAGCAGCAGTTCTTCTTTGCGGGTTCCCGACTTGAGCATGTCGATGGCCGGGAACACACGGCGATTCGCGATCTCGCGGTCCAAGACGAGCTCCATATTGCCCGTGCCCTTGAACTCTTCGAAGATCACTTCGTCCATCCGCGACCCGGTGTTGACGAGGGCAGTAGCGACAATGGTGAGCGACCCGCCGCCATCGATGCGTCGCGCGGCGCCGAAAAAGCGCTTGGGCTTCTCCATGGCCTTGGCGTCCACACCGCCGGATAGAATCTTTCCCGACATCGGCGTGACCGTATTGTGCGCGCGCGCGAGTCGCGTGATCGAGTCGAGCAAAATCACCACGTCCTGTCCGGCCTCGACCAGCCGCTTGGCCTTTTCGATAACCATATCGGCTACCTGCACATGTCGCGAGGCATGCTCATCGAAGGTCGAGCTCACCACCTCAGCGCTGGGCACCGACGCAATGAAATCCGTGACTTCCTCGGGCCGCTCATCAATGAGCAGCACAATGAGGGTGATTTCCGGATGATTCTCGGCGATGGCATTGGCCATCTTTTGTAGGAGGATTGTCTTGCCCGCGCGCGGAGGGGCGACGATGAGGCCACGCTGTCCCTTCCCGATGGGCGCAATCAGGTCCATCACGCGCATCGAGAGATCGCCGGTCGATGCCTCGAGGCGGAGCCGTTGGTCGGGATAGCGCGGCCGCAGGTTGTCGAACGTGACGCGCGTGAGAATCGCCTCTGGGGGGAGCCCGTTGATCGTCTCCACCTGGAGTAGCGCGAGGTACTTCTCCCACGTCTTGGCCGGCCGCACGCGTCCGCGGATCGTGTCCCCGGTGCGGATATTGAAGCGCTTAATCTGCGTTTGCGAGACGTAGACGTCGTCCGGCCCCGCCAGATAGTTGTAGTCGGCGGACCGGAGGAAGCCGAACCCCTCCGAGGTCACTTCAAGGGTGCCCTCCGCGCGAAGCGCGACGTCCTGCTCGAGCAGCATTTGCTCGATGCGGAAGATCAGTTCCTGCTTGCGAAGGCCCGAGGTCGCGGGAATCTGGAGCCCCTCGGCCATGGTCTGCAGGTCGGCAATCGGTGTGCGGCGGAGTTCAGCGATGTCCACGAAGCTGGCGAATATCAGCGGGCGTATGGCAGCGGACGTTAGGCAGCCGGCGGCTGCGAACGTAGGGGAGGGGGGACTGCATGCGCGAGGAGGGAGTCGAACCCACGACCTTTGCCTTCGGAGGGCAACGCTCTATCCAGCTGAGCTACTCGCGCCCAATCGGGCTGTTCGGACCGGTTGAAGCTGCCGCATGGCGCGGCGCCGGAACGATCGTTCAGCTATGAAACGTACCCGTCGCTCCCCGCCGGGACAAGGAGAGGCTAGCGAACGGTCCCCACGCATGCGGTCCCCGTCGGGAGCCCCACCAGTTTTGACAACACAATCAGTGCGTCGACCGCGGTCACATCGCCATCGCAGTTCGCATCCCCGTTTGGAAAGCGCTTGGCTCCGGTGGGGAGGGGAAGTCCAACCACGGATGAGAGGATCGCCTGTGCGTCGAGCGCGCTCAGCGTCCCCGACGCGGTGACATTCCCGCGGAGCGCAGCACCGGCCACCGCCAGCGTGAACATCCCGCGTCCGTGCGTGGCGGCAATCAAACGACCACGCTTGCCGTCATACAACAAGTCGTGCACCACCGTGTTCGGGAGCCCCGCGGCAAGTGGCTGCCAGGTCGTGAGCCCCTCGGGAAGGGCAAAGACCCCGATATCAGTGCCGATATCAAGCTCGCGACTTCCGCGCTGCAGCACGACGGTGTTCACGGGGACATTCGGCAGGTCATAGGAAATATCCGTCCACGTGGCGCCGCGATTGGTGGTCTTCCAGACATGCCCCGTCCCATAGCCACTCAGCGTCACGTAGGCCGTGCGCGGATCCCGAGGATCCACCGCGATATAAGTGATGCTCTTGAGGGGAAGCCCCGCTGAGATGTTCGTCCACGTGACGCCGACATCAGAGGAGACCTGAACGGCGCCATCGGAGGCCCCGACGTAGATCGTCGCGGTGTCCGACGGAGCGACCGCGATCGTGCGAATTGTCCCGGTCCCATTCGTCACGTCCCCGGAGATCGGCGCCCACAGATCCCCGGAGTTCGCGGTGCGGTACAACCGGAACGTCCCGAAGTAGAGCACGGTAGGATTCACCGGGTCCATGACCATGGGCGGGATGAAGGCGCCGCGGTCGCTCGTGACGAGCCCTGTGCCCTTCGTCCGGAATGTCGTCGACGGAAAGTCGCGGCGATACGGAATGCAGCTAGGCCACTGGCAACTGCCGAACGTGGTATTGCCCGTGCGATAATCGGTCGCCGTAAAGCCACCGTCGCCGCCAATGGGTAACGACGCCCACATCGCCACGCCGCTCCACTGAAGCGTTCCGTTATCCTGTGCGCCCCCGACGATAATGCTGGCATCGGTGGGGTGCACGGAGATTCCGGGATAGAACTGGGTGAGCGCGAGATTTGTGTTCAGGCTCACCCACGTCGCGCCACCATCCACGGATCGGAAGATTCCGCCGTCGTTGCCGGAGTACATCGTGGTCGGAGTTTTTGGGTCGAACAGGAAGGCGTGATGATCCACATGCACGACGCCCGAGCCCATCGTGCTGAACGTGGTGCCCCCATCGGTGGAACCATAGAGCGACACCCCGCCGAAGATGACCCGATCCGGCTGCGTTGGATCAACCGTCAGGACGAGATTATACCAGCACTGCGATCCGCACGACGCGTTTGTTGCGGTGAGTTTCGACCAGCTGTTGCCGTTGTCCAGTGTTTTCCAAATTCCTAGAATCGTGTTGACCGACGTTGTCTGGATTGCTGCGTACATCACATTCGGGGCGCTCGGTGCGACGCCGAGCGCTATGCGCCCGAGGCTCGATGTCGGGAGCCCGCCCGAGAGCTTCGTCCAGTTCGCGCCAAAATCTGTCGTGCGATAAATCCCATTGCTCGTGCCACCACTCGTCGCACCGATTGCCGCCGTATACGTCCCAGCCGCCGTCGGATCCGCGACGAGATCGGTGATGATGCCCGCCAGCGACAAGCTCCAGGTCGAGCCGCTGTTGTCCGACTTCCACAGCCCGGTCTGACTCCCGGCCAACAAGACGGTCGACGTCACGGAGCCAGCCGACGCGACGTCGATCAGGAGCTTTCCGATGCGACTCGCGGAGCCGCTCGGCAGGATGAAACTCGAGGCGCCGAGTTGCGTCCACGTCGCCCCACCATTGGTGGAGCGCAATACGCCGCATCCCTGATAACTGTCCGACGAGAAGTTCTCCTCCCCCGTGCCTGCATACACGATCTGCGGATTCACGGGATCGATCGCGAGGCTCCCGGTCGCCAGCCCGCACTCGTTGTCCGACAGCGGGGTCCAGGTCGTGCCACCGTTGGTCGTCTTCCAGACGCCCCCTGTCGCGCCACCGATATACAGGACCTGCGCATTCGTCGGGTCCAGCGCAATACTCGTGATTCGTCCGACGGTCTCTCTCCCGGTGCCGAGCCCAATCGGGGCAGGCCCGATCGAGGTCCACGTTGAAAACGAGTTCACGAGCGACGAAAACACACCCGACGAACGTCCGGCGCGTGTTTGTGGCCAGCGCGTGTACATCTGCGCCAGCGCAGTGTTGAGCGCTTGCGCGGGAATCCGGTCACCAGGGAAGGCGCGCTGTTGATAGAAAAACCCCTCGCGCCGAATCGGATCGTCGTCTTGCGCCGGCAGTACCCGAACGGCGGCCAGCAGCAAGAGCGAAACCAGGACCACGCGCGACCACAACCGCGACCGCCCGATCTGTGGTAACGGGCCATACCGTGAGTATGCACGCATCATGGAATCGTCAGCGTCAGAGAGATCGAATTGCTCAGTCCGCGCGTATTGCGCACGCGAATCGAGTACACCCCAGCGTCTATCACCCGCGGCGGCGCCTCGCCGCTCGAGGGCCAGGCGTTCGGCACCAGCAAGCGTAGCGTGCTCCCGTCACTCGAGGGAAGATCGCCAAGCACTGCCGACCCGAACATCAGCACATTGCCAGTGCTCGTAAAACCACGCCCGTGGATTATTGTCTGAGCCACACCGCCGGGCACAATGGCGGTACTCGCAGGATCCAGCCGCTCCAACACGGGCGCCGTTGCGAGCGTGGGGGAGGGCGTCAACACGCCGAGTCCTTGGGCCACCGCGTGGGACAGGAGGCTGCTCCCATCCACGGCATTTAACTCGAGCAACGTCACCCGCATGCCTCCCACGGCACCTCCTCGGCGCCGAAACACAATCGTGCTCAATGTGCCGCGCGCGAACCCTGAGGGCGCCGCCCCCGCAATCGCCACCATTCCCGGCACCAGCACGTTTGCGGCTTGTGTGCCGCTTGGTGCCGGTCGTGCAACGGTGGCCCGAGCACGAAGTGAATCGTAGGTAATCTCCAGGTGAAAGCTGCCCACCTTAATGCTTGGTGGGAGCGCCAGACACACCCGAACGAAGGTGAGTGTATCGCGTGCCTTTCCCGCGACCGGCGCGACCGGCGCGACCGGCACGAGCGAGAGGCGCGCCGGTTGGCCGGTCGGTACCGTCGTGGGGCATGCCGCCTGCGCGCTCAGGTCCTGAGCGCCAAGCATGGCGAGCATCACGAACCCAGCGACGGCGGGTTGCATCGATCGCATCGATCGCATCGATCGCATCGATCGCATCGATCGCATCGATCTCATCGATCGCATCGATCTCATCACGGCGAGGTCAGGGCGTCGAGGTACAGTGAGGACTTCCGTTGGAGCGAGGCCGTGCGCGCGCCGTACGCCACATCGTTCAGCTCCTGCACATCTAGCTGGAGCGCGGTGAGTGGATGTGCGCCAATCACCTTGAAGCGCATGGCAAAAAGGCGTTCACTCGTGATGCCGTCGGCCGACGCGCCAGCCACCGTGATCTGTCCCTGCTGTGGATTCACGGCACGTGCGCCAGCGTCGACGGGCAGCTCGCCGATGAACTCCAACTGTGTTGGATCGTACGCCATGCGCGCGAGATAACTCCCGACGCGTGGCGTGCCTGTGCCGAGGCGCACGTTGCCGCTCACCGTGAGTTCGTCGCCCGTGAGCACCGCGCTGCGTGAAACGGACAAGTAGGCCGCTATGCTTGCCGCTTGCACCGTTGGCGGTTCGGTAATCACGGCGCTACTTCGGTCCGCGCATGCGGTCGTGAGCACGAGCAGGACGCCAACCATTGTGAGGGGGAATCGATGGCGCATCGGGGTCAACTCAGGGCTCCTATCGCGTGTAGAAAGGATTCGACAACACCAACGCCTTGGCGAGCAACGAATTGAACGTGCCAGCACCCACGAACTCGGACGCGAGCAGTTGTAACGTCCCCCGTTTCGCGGCATTTGCCACACGGAAGGTGATGCGCCGCAACTCCGTCGCGCCGGCAAGGCCGCTGGCCGATGCCACGGTGATTTTCAGCGAACCAGTCGCGGCGTTCGTGGCGTTGACGGTGGCGCCAGCACTACTCGCCCCTTCCGCGTCGCTCACGTAGGTCAGCGCCGTGGGATCCCACAGCACCTGCAGTGTGATCGCCCCCAGTTTTTCACCGGAAGCGCGCATGTCCGCCAGAACCGTTACCGTGCGCACCGTGTCTTTCTTGAGATCAAAGGCGGTGAGGTCGGTGTGCACGTAGGTGCCTGCGGGATCGACCACCGCTACGAGTGCGGAATCACCGACCAAGCCCGACGGGTCGAAGGCCGCGATCATTGCCTGGCCCAATCCGACGGCCGACACGACGCCGCTGGACGACACCGTCGCTGCACCCCCGCGCGCGGAATACGTGAACGACACCGGGAGCTGGAGACCAAACTCATTGAGGGCTTGAAATGTGGTCGTCGGACCCGTTGTGCCCACAGGAAGTAGCAGGATGCGTTGACTCGTGAGGCGCACGGTCGTGACAGTCCCCACCGTCGCCGTGAACGACGGTGAGCGTCCCGTGATTCCCTGGGCGTCGGTCCCCGAGACCGTGAGGCTCTGGCCCACCGTTCCGCCCACCGTGAGTGTCACGCGCGCAATGCCGCCACTGTCGACCGGTGATGTCGCGGGCGAGAAGCTGCCCCCCACACTGGTGGTCGACCAGGTCACGGTCTTATTGAGCCCCATCCCCTGTGCCGCGTTCCCGGCCGCGTCGCGCAACTGCGCGGTGAACGCTGCCGTACCGCCGGCCACCAACTGGGTCACTGTCGTTGCAACGGTGTAGCTCACACCGGGACCCGCGACTGTTCGAATAGCGGTCTGGGTGCTGCCTTTCACCCCGCCGCTCTCGGTTGCGGTAAACGAATACGTGTTGACGAGGGAGTCGCTGGTGAACAACACCGTGGCAATGCCTGACGCGTCGGTCGTGGACGTCGTCGCGGCAAAGCTGCCGGAGTTAGGAAGCTTTGTCCAGGTCACCACGCGCCCCGCCGTTAGGACCGGCGCGCCGTACGCGTCGAGCAACCTCGCGCTGACGGTCATCGGTTGCCCGATGACCGGCGCGGTGGCCGGCCCGATCGGCGCCGCCGTCACGACATACTGGGCGGCCGCTCCAACACTAAAGTTCACCGCAGCGGTCTGCGTGAGTGCGGACCCACCGAGCGACGCGGTGACCGTTGCTGTCTGCGCTCCCCCGAAGGTCGATCGCAGCGTGGCGATGTATCGACCATTCGCACTGTCGGTCACCACCGAAAGTGTCCCCTTGCTGGTCGACATCGTGAGGGTGCCCCCAGACGCCTGGAGCGCGGTCCCTGCCGCGTCCCGCAGCTGCACCGTGATCACGACCGTACTCGTTCCGTTCGCGGGAATGCTCTGCGCCCCTGCGTAGACCGTACTCGCGGTCGTCGACGGGATGCCGGCCACGGTCGTCACTGCTGCGGACTGCCCCGTAATCGCCGAGTTATCGGTCGCCGTGAAGGTGTAACTCGTCCCCGCGGTTGTGCCTGTGGTGAATACCACTGCGGCCTTTCCGGTTGCGTCAGTCGTTGAGCTGGAACTCTCGAAGCTCCCGCCCGCGCCGGACGCGCTCCAGTTCACCGTGCGCCCGCTCGTGGGAACGCTCACGCCGCTGCTCGTCGCGAGTTGTGCCGTGAGTGTGACACTCGCTCCCGCGGTCGGAGCGCTACCAGAACTCGTGACGAGATACTTGGCTGGCACCAGCGTCGGCACCACGGGTGCCGTTGGCGTGGTATTGCTCCCACCGCTGCACGCGAGCACCACCAACACCGCCGCGAGCGTAAAGAGCGTGCTAAAATGCGTGCGCACGTCATACCGAACCAACGCGGCAGCGAGACGCGCTCCTCCCGTCAGCGATCGTGAATCAGGCATGCATGCACAGAGAGAGGACCGAGAGCGGACCGAGAGCGGACCGAGAGCGGACCGAGAGGGCACCGGGAATGCTAACCCTCAAAAATAACACGGGAATGCCCACCCCGACTCCCCCGTCCCCGCCAACTAGCAACACACACAGTACAAAGCCCCCCAGGCAGTAGCGCTACTGCCTGGGGGGCTTCATCGTCGAGCAGGAACCCGCGACCGTTACCGGTTGGCGGTGTTGTCCAAGGTCGGACGGTTCGTCAGCGTGGTCGACACAATCGTCATGTCGCCGCGCGCCGTGATCGTGTAGTACTTGCCGGCTACGAACGAGACCGCGGTGCGGGCGATTGCGTTGGTGCTCGACCCCGACACGCGCGTGCTCAAATCATAGACCGCGACCGGAACCGCAGTAAACGCTCCGCCGGCCTTATAGGCCACGAGACCGCCGACCGGGACTTCCGTGGTCGTCGTCGTGTTCTTGGCAAAGAGGTTCATCGGGCTGGAGTTCGGGCTCGCATTCACGAACCGAACATAGGCCTGCGTGTAGTCGAAGGTCGCGGGCATCACGTCCTCCACGAGGAACCCTTCCGCCGTCTTCGCGACGGCGTCGTAGAACCCGCTGATGTAGAACGAGTACAACTTGCCATCAGCAATCACGCCGGTCAGCGACGACACCACGAGATCCTTGTCCACCAACGCGGCGATCTTGCCGGTCAGCGCGTAAGATCCCGAGGCAATGGTCGAGTAGTAGCCGCCGGCACTCACGCTGCCGTACGACACACCGGTCACTGCTTCAATACCGGTCGTCGAACTCGTGGCCGACATCTTCGTGCCGTTCGCGTAGAAGTTCACGCTGGGCGCATTGATGCCAAAGTTGAAGAACTTGATGCGGGCACCGCCCAACGGTCCAGTGATATCTTGGGTCGTCGACGTCCCACACGAGGCGAGCATGGCTGCGCTCAGGAGCAGCCCGAGAGTCTTGAGTTTGGTCATGTGTGGGTTACGGTTGAGTGATCCACATCGGCTTCGTGTGGTAATCCAGTGCCAGGCCACCGATCACGTCGAGGCTTGCACGGTTCCACACATACTCCGAGTTGTAACGCGGACGAATACGCTGTACGATCTTGCCGTTGTTGTCGACATACAGATTGGTCGGAGCGGCGAAGCCAGGATACACCTGTGCCGCACCAGCCGGATCCATGTCGGTGTAGTGATACCGGCGCAGATCCATCCAAATCTCGTTGTGGCCCCAACCCCACAGCGCGATGTACTTCTGCGACATGATCTGCGTGAGCGTCAACGCCGCCGGCGTCGCCGGCACAACGCGAACATCCGCCAAGAACGTGGCCTTTTCAGTCGAGGAAATCTGGGTCGGCGCCTGACCGTTGTCGTTGTTGCGCGCATTCACCCAGTCGATGTGCGCGCCGACGGCGTTCTTGTACGCCGTCAGAGCGGTCGCCTTGTCGCCCGACCGATACGCGGCCTCGGCCTTAATAAACTGCAACTCGGCGTAGGTCATCGCCGGTAACTTTGTCTTGTCATCAAAGATGTACCGGCTCGGAACTGCTACCGTGGCCCCGCCGACCTGGCCAAAGAAATTGTTCGGCTGCTGCGCCGCGGTGAGCGCGCCAAAGCCAATCGTGTTGATGTCCAATCCACGGTACAGGCCGTCAGGCGACGGCGAGAGCATACGGCTCATGCGCGGATCCACCGCGCCGCCAAACGCCGTACCACTCATGAGCCCGACCACGAATGCCGTCTGCCGATACGACGGGAAGTTGGCACGCGTACGGCCCAGGAAGTTCATGTCGTCGTTCTGTGTCGCCGGGTAGGCCAACAGCGCGTCATCGGCGCTGCTCACAAACGAGGCGTCCACCGCCGCAATGACATCGGCCGGCTTATAGGTGGACTTGTTGGAGTAGTGGTTCAAGTTCCGCGCGAGCAACCCATTCGCGAACTTCAGCCACTTGGTCCGGTCGCCATTGTAAATCTTGTCCGTCCGAGCGAGGTACGTCGCGTCGACGGCGCCGTCGGTCTTCTTCAGGTTGGTGATTGCGAGCTGCAGCAACCGCTGAATTTCGGTGTACGCATACTCCTGCGTGTCGTAATCAAACGCGAAACGATTGGCGTCAATCGCCTGCTTGACGATGATCTCGCCATGCAAGTCGGTCGTCACCTGCCAGCCCCACGCCTTCAGGATGTAG
>Ga0209596_1003390_pt1 | contig 12552 bp, 10 predicted proteins | sample M_130807_MF_Meta_FD_187314 | JGI IMG/M metagenome (GOLD analysis project Ga0209596, IMG submission 187314) | Freshwater microbial communities from Lake Montjoie, Canada to study carbon cycling - M_130807_MF_MetaG (SPAdes) (version 2) | ecosystem: Environmental > Aquatic > Freshwater > Lake... | reverse complement strand
TGCAAGAAAAGTAAGAGAACAAGTGATCGCTTCCACTGCAAAGTTCCAAGCCACTCTTACCAAGCTTCCAACCTTGGATGATAAAACCACTTGGCTTCATGTTGAAATGGGCATCCCACAATGTCTGCCCGCAGACCAAACCGGAAGCAAAGGCGATATCTTTCGTTTTGCAAAAGGTACCATCCTTTATGAAGCTGCTGGAAAAACCGATTGGCTGCAGACAGGCGAAATGTTCCTTGTCAATGGTGCATGGAAACTTGCTGATGCTCCAATCCCAGGCGCTGTAAGCGAAGAAGAAGGTAGCATTCGCCCTGGCACTAACAAAATTGATCTCGAAAAAGATCCCGAACTGAAAAAGTTGGTCGATGAGCTCGCTGCAATCGATGCTGCAGTTGAATCCAACAGCACCGGTGGCGCCAGCGCTACTCTTGCTAAACATCACCTTCGTAGAGCTGATCACCTCGAAAAAATCCTCGCCAAGGTCAAACCCGAAGATCGTGATCCATGGATTAGGCAACTTGCAGACAGCCTCAGCAGTGCTGCTCAAAACAGTGTTGCGGGCGATATGGTTGCATCCAAGCGCCTTGCCTCCCTTGAAGAGCAACTAGCAAAAGGTTTACCGGGCAGCAACCTTGCAGGTTATGTTTCCTTCCGAGGGTTGCAAGCTGACTACGCTGCACGAATTTCCAAACCAGGCGAAGACTTCAACAAAATCCAAAACGATTGGATGACCAAGCTTGCCGCCTTTGTTCAAGCCTACCCTAAAGCCGATGATGCCCCTGATGCGCTGTTGCAACTTGGCATGGTAAGCGAATTTTTGGGCAAAGATGTCGAAGCCAAGAACTGGTACACCCAGATTGCCAAGAACTTTGCTGGCAAACCCCAGGCAGCCAAAGCAACTGGTTCTATCCGCAGGATGGAAAGCGAAGGCCAGCCCTTCACCCTTTCCGGTGCAAGCCTTGCTAACCCCAGCCAAACTTTCGATATCACTTCCATCAAAGATAAAATGGTCGTGGTTTATTACTGGGCAAGCTGGAATGGCCAGACCCTTGGCGACTTCGCCAAGCTCAAGCTGATCATGGAAACTTATGGCCCTAAAGGCTTGGACTTGGTCTGTGTGAATCTCGATACCACTTCCGAGGAAGCCACAACTTTCTTGAAGAGGTCACCTTTCGCAGCCCAGCATCTGTATCAACCAGGCGGCTTGGAAGGAAAACTCGCAACCGACTATGGTATCCAAGTGCTTCCCCAAGTGTTCTTGGTGGGCAAGGATGGCAAGGTTGTAGGCAAGAACCTTCAGATCTCCACGGTTGAAGAAGAGATTAAGAAGAGTCTCAAATAAGTTGTATTAAAAATAATTGAGCCACCGGTTTGAGTAATCAAGCCGGGGGCTTTTTTGTTTGTAGGCAGTCTTCAAAGCCCATCGACTGCGTTACATGAGACTCCCATCATGAACTTTCCTGCAGGTACTAAAACCATTTCCAGCTTTACTCCTTTTCCAAGGTCTATCAATTCGACCTTGCCGGGTTTCACTTCATGAGCAAACAAAGTCAATGCGCCCACTAAACCAAACAGTATTATCAACTTTATTATTCGCTTCATATTGCACCTGTCGAGATAAAGTTAAATAACACTCTGGTTTTTTGAGCATTGGGAAACAACACCATTGAATTAAATTGGAAGCGATGGATTTGTCTGTGCGTATTGCACTTGGTATTTGAGTAGAAAAAAACATCCCCAATCATGATCATTCAAAACTATTGCGCTGCAATATGGTTTAAGTGATACTAAAGCTTGTAGTGCCTGCCGACTATTGATTTTCTCGTAAGCCATTTTGGGCAATGCTGTTGCGATTTGTATAAAGGTTGTTTCCATGAAGCCTTCCCTGCGTTACCTGATTTTCATCTTCTCCATAGCTGCAACAGTACAAGTTAGTTTAAAGACTTCGGCCAAAGAAACACAAAGCCGGGAAACTGCCAAGGCTAAAACAAATTCCATCATGTGGAGATATGATGGTAATGGAAACTTTCCCGACATAATCCCGCCAAAGCAATGGAGTAGCAACAAAACCATTCTTTGGAAAAGTACTGTTGATGCAGGTGGGTACTCTTCCCCAATCGTGGTAAAAGATAAAGTTTTTGTAACCGCCGAGATGGGTAGTCTGATTTGCCTAGATCTTACCAACGGAAAAACCCTTTGGAAGAAAGATTTGTTCAGCAAGGAAAGCAAAGATATTCCCGAAGACTTATCCAAGCGATTGATGCGGGGTTGCGGTGGCGACAGTAAACAGTCCACCCCGACCCCAGCGAGCAATGGCGAATTTGTTTTCTATATAAATGCTATGGGGCTTTGCGCCTGCTACGATCTGGATGGGAATCAGAAATGGATCCAGATTATTGAAACAGCCAAGGAAGAGGAGCACTTCAGTTCTTCCCCGATTTTCATCAAGGACCAAATCATACTTTCTTGGGGATGCCTTCTTTCTTTAAACGCAAAGGACGGTAGTACATTATGGAAAGCAGCCAAGGCAAAACCCACCCATGGCACCCCCACAATTACAAAAATAGGCGCTGATGAAATCATCGTGACTCCTGGTGGTGATATTGTAAAACTGGCAGATGGCGAAATCATTTGCTCAGGGCTTTTTGAATCACTCTACACCACGCCCTTGATACATAACAACATTCTTTACATGATCGATTCCGAATCCAAGGCGTTTGAACTTCCTACAAAATTAACGAAAAACATGAAACTGAAAGAGCTTTGGAAAACAAACCTAACCGGTACAGTCATGGCATCGCCCTCCTATAAAGATGGCCTAATTTACACCACAGAAAACCAAAGGTGCATCCTGTATGTCATCGACTCTAAAACTGGCAAAATTTTGACTTTATCCAAGACTCTCGATGAAACCACCAAAAAGGAAAAAACTGATCCTGGAATTAAAATCGACGGATTAAATCCTGCGAAATATGTCTACGCTAGCCCTGTGCTTTCAGAAAAGTACGCCTATTTTTTTGATGATGCCGGCACAACCGCCGTTCTCGAATTAGGCCCTAATTACAAACCCGTTGGAATCAACAAAATCGACGACGCCCTTGTTGGCACGCCTTTTTTTATTAATGATAAAATTATCATCCGTGGCAGCGAAACAATTTACTGTATTGGCGGGAAAAACCAATGAACATGAAATACATCTTGGCAGCTATTCTTTTTGCTTGTAACCCACTAGCAAATGCAGCGGACAAAACGCCTGCCAACCCACAAAGCAAAGACTGGCCCAATTGGGCTGGCCCCAACAAAAACTGCACCTCGGATGAAAAAGACCTTTTAAAGAATTGGCCAAAGGATGGCCCCAAGGTGCTTTGGAGAATCAAGGTTGGGACTGGGTCCAATCATCCTTCGGTTGCAGGAGATGACCTCTGCTTTGGCCAGTTAGATGAAGATTCATTACATGAAACTTTCAAATGCGTAAGCGCTGCCACTGGCAAAGAAAAATGGGCTCATACCTATGAAGTTCCACCTGTGTATACGGTCGGCTGGGGTGAACTTGGTGTTCGAGCGACCCCCACGATCACCGAGAAAAATGTTTTTGCAGTTGGAACATTCGGAAATGGATTCTGCTTCGAAAGGCCCACCGGAAATATTGTCTGGAAAAGTAACTTCAGGGAACAATCACCTTACTTAGACGGATCATTAAAAAACAATGGGAACCTTGAATGGAAGGGGTTCAATGGGTCTATTTTACCGGTTGGCGATAAGATTATCATGTTCTATTGGCAGGGGGGAAACCCCGCCATACCTGCTTGGGCAAAGACGGAGGTCAGCGACAAAATGCAGGTGTACGCTTACAGCACAATAACTGGAAAAGTAGTTTGGAAATTTGAAGAAACCTGCACCCAAGGCACACGCGGTCCGGGTTTGGTTACAGGAACTGGATTGCCCATCACCTTCAACAAGGAAGAGTGCATGGTGATACATGGCAATCGCCAGTGGAAAATTCTTCGCCTTTCCGATGGCAAGCAAGTTTGGAACTGGCAATGCTCTGGCCCAAACGAGGCACCTGCTTGGGCTAGCGGGGCACTCAAGCCTGTTGGACCAAACCTTTACATGGACGAACTCAATGGCTGGCAGAAAGCTCTGGTCGAATGTGATTTTTTACAGGCAGATCCCAAGCCCAAAATCTTATGGACGGGCAATCAGGTTCATGAAGCCATCACCCCGCCTGTGATAATGGATGGCCACCTTTATGGATTCTGGGTCGATAATCGAAACGAAGCTTCCGAGTTGGGTGGCAGTCCAGGAAAAGCAAGTTTTTCCCTTAGATGCACCGAATTAAAAACAGGAAAACTACAATGGTCTCAGCCCGGATTTTTCATGGGTCTTTCCATGAGCGGTGCCGATGGTCATATTTATATTCGAAGCCATCAAACCTTGACATTGATTGAGGCAAATCCAAAAGCATATGTCGTGAAAGGCAGGGCAGAAAAACTTCATGACTTGAAAAACACCGGCCCCCGAAGCCAAAAAGGCCTACTTGATTGGAGCATGCCCGTGATTTCCAATGGCAGGATGTTCATCCGAACACCCGGAGAAATCATTTGCTTTGACATCCGCGAGAGCAAAAGCCCAGCAGCAGCGCAAAAAAACAACTAAAGCCCTAAAATACTTTATTTACTTACTGCAAATAACGGTTAAACTTTAGTGAGTTAAACCTTACCAACGTTCACTAACATACATTTTAGAGAACTCTTCGTGCCATCCCGTATTATTTCATTTTCAATTATCCAAGTTGTAATAGTCTTAGCCCTATTCATCCTTGAGGCTAACCCCTTGCAGGCCAAGGATGATGGCTTTATGACCGATATCCGCCCGATCATTTTGAAAAAATGTGCGCAATGCCATGGCCCAGATGAAAAAGCAGGGAAGATCAATTTTACAAACATCGCTGATGATAAGTCCGCGGCGCTGCAACGAAAACTCTGGCGCAAGGCGATGGCGCAAATTGAAGCTGGCTCGATGCCTCCCGAAGAAGCAAAAGAGTTGAACAAAGAAGAAAAACAACACCTACTTTCTTGGATGAAACGAACCGTTGAACTCGTGGATTGCAATGATCAAGCAAACCGCGACCCTGGCCCAATTGTTATCAGGCGTCTTAGTTTGTCTGAATATAATCGCACCATTCGCGACCTCATGGGCTTTGAATTTGATGCAGCTTCCACCGTGGGCATGACTGCTGATGCTAGTGAAGGTAATAGCTTCGGAAATCTTGCAGCGGCGTTGGATATGCCCCCGGCACTTATGGAGAAATATTTTGCTGCAGCAGATAGAATTCTAGACAGGTTTTTTGGTACGGAATTAAGTTCCTCGGTGGATGGCCGTATTCAAGAACAAGCTCGGAATAGTCGGGAGCAAATGTTTTCGCTAAAGCCGGGCGATTGGCGCAAGTTTGATTACGAGGTTGCCCCGCCCGCTGGAATCGAGGCCCGAACTGCTGCAAAATCATTGATTACATTATTCGTAAGGCGGGCTTATCGTGGCCAAGGTACCCCGGCAGAAATTGATCAATTGATTGCGCTTTTTGATCGCGCAACTCTCTTGAAAAATAGTTATCGCGACTCTATTTCCATCATGCTTAAAACGGTTCTTGTTTCGCCCAAGTTCCTTTATCGGATTGAAACATCACATGGGCAAAAATTTGGAGAAATTGTCGCAATCAATGATTACGACCTTGCGGTCCGACTTTCATATTTCATATGGTCGAGTATGCCCGACGACGACTTACTTGATCTCGCAGACCGAAAAAAATTAACATCCACTGCGCAATCCACCGAACCCGTGAAGTTTTCTGGTAAAGCAATCTCCGCTCCAGGTTCGGAATCGCATCAGGGTAACAACCGGGAAAAAGTTTTTGATGGCGATCTGCAAACAAATTTGGATGGCCCGGATGCGAACAGTTATTGGGTTGGCCTTGATCTTGGAGATGCAAAGCCCATAACTCTAGTGCGATATGCAGCCAGAATTGGCCAAGAACAACGATTGGTTAGCGGGAAATTCCAGGCTTCTAGCACTGCAGATTTTAGCACGGATGTGGTCGAACTTTTTGAAATCAAGACCCTTCCTTCGCGAGGTTGGGTCACTCGAAATCTGGATCAACCTGTTGTTAGGCGATTCATCCGTTACATACCTCCAAAAAATTCCTACGGCAACATTGCGGAGATCGAAATCCGCGGGTCTGGCAAAGGAACTGTTTTAGAACAACAAGTACAAAGACTTTTATCAGACCCAAGATCTAGGTCTTTAACAGAAAACTTTGCGGTTCATTGGCTTCAGATAAATAAACTTCCAGTTGCACGGCCAAGCACAGAATTCTTCCCCGAATTCAATGGCAATATTCGACAGGCAATGTTTGACGAAACCGTGTTGTTTTTTGATTCTCTCCGCAAAGAAAATCGAAGCGTTCTAGAACTGCTTGACGCTGATTATACTTTTGTGAACGAGGAACTTGCCAAATACTATGGCTTGCCTGAAGTGAAAGGCAAGGAAATGCAAAAGGTAAGTTTGAAACTTGAGGACCACCGGGGCGGTTTACTTGGCATGGGAAGCGTTCTTTCTTTGACTTCGCACACCTCGAGAACAAGTCCAACAATGCGCGGGAAATGGATTTTGGAAGTTGTATTTGGAACCCCACCTCCACCTCCACCCGCCAATGTCAGTCAGATTAAGGAAGAACCAGGCAAGAAGAAGGATGCCCAGACTTTCCGAGAAAAATTGGCCCAGCACGCTCAAGATCCCTCTTGTACTTCATGCCATCGCAAAATGGACCCTCTTGGTTTTGCGCTCGATAACTTTAACGCAGTTGGCCGTTGGCGCGACAAACAGGGCGAACTACCCCTAGATGTCACAGGCGAACTTCCATCAGGCGAAAAACTGAATGGAATCGCTGATTTAAAGCGAGTTATCCTTTCCCGTAAGGAAGATTTCGTTCGTAATCTGTCTGAACAAATGCTGAATTATGCCATTGGTCGTGAATTGGAAGACACCGATGATTGCCCTGTTCGCCAAATCGCGAATCAATTAAAATCAAATGATTATCGTTTTTCAACGCTTGTACTCGAAATAGTGAAGAGCTATCCGTTTCAATACCGAAAGAACCAATTGGAGAAATGACGCAAAGTCTTTCTTCAATCCTAGATAGGCGAAACCTTGCAATAGAAAGTTTGCAGCCATGAAACCAATTTCCCGCAGAACCATGTTACGCAATACAGGCGCTGTGCTGTCGTTACCATTTTTCGAATCGCTATTCCCAGCACGATTGGCGTCAGCAGCAACCGCTGGAAAGCCCCCTCTGCGACTAGGTATCTTTACGGTAACAGGAGGCACAGTACTCGAATCTTGGAAACCTGCAGAAGCAGGCCCACTTACAAAATTGCCCTCCATCCTGCGTCCACTTGAATTTGCGAAGGATGATATCACCGTAGTTTCTGGATTGTCTCACGCTGGGCGTTCAGACAATCTAAACGCGCATGAGCATTGCGCAATGTTACACCTTACTGGTGCAAGCTCTGCAAAGAAGGAAGGGGGAAAGTTATTCGCTGATATTTCGGTTGATCAGGCTGCTGCCAAAGTGCTTGGAAAGGAAACCCTGTTGCCTTCCATGGAAATCGGACTTGCAGGCGGAGAAAAAAACTACTCCTTTCGATCACGCGATGTTTTGGTTCCTTATGAAGGAAACCCCCGGTTGATATTCGACCGAATGTTTAGAGGCCGTACACCTGTAGTACCCAACTGGAAACGCAGGGCCGAATCCGCATCAAGCAATCAGGTAAAATCTCCTGAAAATGTATCACTCGAAAGAAGCGTGCTAGATCTCGTACTTGGTCAGGCCAACGACCTTAGGCGCAATCTTGGAAAGACCGATCAGCAAAAGCTGGATCAATATTTAGACTCCGTACGATCGGTTGAAAAGCGAACAGCTTTCCTTGAATCTAGACAACAACAAGACTTACTCGACCTGGCTAGTCCTGGTTCATCCAAGCTTAAAATCCCTGAGGCATTGCCAAAACTTGGAACCCCTATTTGGGAAATTACCCGGCCTACCGATCACGACCCTGCACGCCATGCAGACTACATCCGCCTGATGGCAGATATGATGGTGCTGGCTTTTCAAACCGATACGACACGCGTTGTAACTTTGGCAGCAGGCAGCGATGATTGCATGTTTCCAGGCGTTGTAACTGTTGGTTATGAACGCCATTGCCATACGCTTGAACATCAGGGCAATGCATCTCGACCCGAAGAGGCAGACCCGATTGCGCGAGAAGCCTGCCGTCAGATTCACGCATGGTATACCCTTTTATTCGCTGAAACAGTGAGAAAAATGAAGGACATTGACGAAGGAGGCAGCTCGCTTTTAGATAATACCGTGCTGCTTTATACTTCTTATATGTCGGATGGCGGCCATGGCCGTGATGAATATCCTGTCGTTCTTGCAGGCAAAGCTGGTGGCGCACTTAAAACTGGCAGGCACTTGGCGTTTCCTAAAAAAGCACCCATGGCCAACCTGTATGTCGAAATCCTAAACCTACTCGGTGTTCCAACCAAGTCCTTTGGTGACAGCCAAACCTCAAGAGTTGCAGGCAGCCTTAACGGACGATTACCCGGCTTGATTTAGTACCGCCCGAGAATGCGCTGTTGATGAATCAACCCGCAGGGCAGTACTGGAATAGATAAACTTTGGTATGAAATTCATGAATCAAGATAAATCAGTTTTTGTTGCTGTGGGGCATCGCGGATTGCGCATGACCTCGTCTGATGGAATCAAATGGAACAATTTGCAGACGGGTAAAGAAGGGGAAGTTTACCGTTCGATAAGTTTTGGTAAGGGCAACTTTTCTGCTGTTGGCTCGTATGGTGGCGCTAATATCATTGCCTCTACCAGCGATGGTATCACTTGGAAAACCACTACTCGCGATGCCAAGTATGCAAACTACCTTCGGGGAATTGCCTATGGCAAAAACATGTTTATCGGACTGGGTGGCGATCCGGGTGCTGTTGGTGACTCTCGGCCTTTTATCATGACTTCCGAAGATGGACAGACTTGGAGCGAACTCATACCCATAGCAGGGAAAAATATGCTCCGTAGGATTTGCTTTGGGAATGATTTGTTCGTTGCAGTTGGCGACCGCGGCCGCAGGGCTTCTTCCAAAGATGCCAAAATCTGGGTTGATACCCCTGGCGTCAAAGCCATCGACACACTAATTGATATTACTTTTGGCAACGGTATCTTTGTTGGTGTTGGACTTCACGGATTACGCATCAGCAGCGAAGATGGCGTGAAATGGAATGAACGTCTGGTCGGCGAAGAGGGCGAGCATATCAATTCCGTTTTTTGGACGGGTGATCGCTTTGTTGCTGTCGGTCAGGGCGCAACTTATTTCTCCACCGATGGTAAGAAATGGGATAGGCAACCTAATTCAAACCCTCCGCTCGTTGCAGTTTTTGGTAACCGCAATTTCATAGGGTGCAATTGGCGCGGCCGTATCCTTCAATCATCTGATGCAATCACTTGGAAAGATGTATACCAGGCAGAGCATCATGTCGAAGCTCTGGCGTTCGGATGATTTAAATAACTTCGCATCGAATGCCCTTTGTAACTTATTTCACTTGAAGATAAACGATCACTTACTCCCCCTAAGGAATTCCAGAAAATGCAACTTTTGATCCGCGCATCAATTACGCTTTTAGTTTTTATCACTCCTTCAATTTCGATTGCACAGGATGCAGGCAAAAAAAATGATGCTTGGCCAACCCTGCAATGGAAAAAAGTTGCTGCGACTTCATTCGCAAGGGTGGAATCCCCCACCGCTATCGCCGATGGAAAATTGTACTTGTTCGGGGGCTTTAACGAATCCCTCGATGCCTCAAATCAAGTTGATGTATATGATGTTGTTGCCAATTCGTGGACTCGTAAAAAAGATATGCCAACCCGGCTTACCCATTTAAACCCTGCTGTTGATGGAAACACCATATGGTTTGCTGGTGGTTTTAAAGGGAAACATCCTGGCCCTGTTACTGCAGAAGTTTGGAAATACGATGTTGTATCAGACACTTGGAGCGAAGGCCCCGCCTTGCCGGAACGACGTGCAGGAGGCGGCTTAGTTGTTGTTGGTCGTAATTTACATTATTTTGGAGGCTACAAAATTGATCGAAACACCGATGCAGGCGATCATTGGGTTTTATCACTCGATGGGGGAAAAGCATGGCAACGCGAAGCCGATTTGCTCGACCCGCGGGGCCATGTAAGTGCTATTGCTCTCGATGGAAAAATCTACGCTTTAGGTGGTGATCATGGGCATGATGTAAAGCAGATTGATGTTAAATCTTGTCATCGTTTTGATCCCGCAACGAAAAAGTGGAGTGAGATTGCCAGCCTGCCAGATGGTCGAAGCCATTTTGAATCCAGCACTATGGTTTACAATGGTCGTATTACAATTTTTGGTGGCCGATGCAATAGCTCCCAGCCAGTTAGAAATGTCGTTGGCGATATTCTTCAATATGATTCAAAAGATAATCGGTGGGATGTAGTTGGGAATATGCCCGAAAAGTTGCTGGCCCCTTCGGCAGTTATAATTTCAGGTCAATTTGTAATTGCAGGTGGGGGCCTAAACAATCCCCGCCCTCTAACAGCTAACACTTGGGTCGCGCCGCTTCCCGTGTTAAATAAATAATCAATATAGTTCGTTTTAATAAGCGCCCCAGCGACGAGATTTTGAACTAAGCCCTAACTACTCATCTTTCACCAAACGAAAACCGTTCACATGGATTCGAAGCGCGGGTGAGCAAATAATCCGGCTGCAAGATCGTGCCCTCGAGCTATTAACCGCGAATGATCCACCTCGCAACACTCGGTATTGCCCTACTGCTGGCCCCTTCGGATCTTCAACCGGCAACTTTCCACCTTTAAAATAGCTTATGTTATTACCCATAACAACCCGCCATTGCTCCTGCGTGACTGCATACTTCGCCATGTAAAATGGGTTGGTAAGAGTTACTTCATGCCTTGGCATATCATTTTCATAACGGCCGTTTCCGAATGAACCCATCTTAAAAGTGCCTTCTGGAATAAACATCAACTCCATCTTGATACTTTAGCCCAAGTCCACTTCTAGCGTTTTAGGGATGTCTTCGTATGAATTATCTACAAAGCTTTGACCAGCCTCCTCTGCCAATTTTTAATCATGGGCTTTACGCAATCTTGGTTGTGATAAAACGGCAATAGCTTCGTTAAGTGTTTTCATCATCACTTCAGCAGATGGATCTCCGATATTTCTATCGGGGTGATACTTCATAGCCAATTTATTAAATGCTACTCGGATAATTGTGGGATCTGAAGTTTGTTCGATTTCAAGAATTTTGTAATAGTTGATCAAAGGCATAATTGTTTTTGTTTTTCTTATCAGACTTCATGCTTTATGAAAAAAGCGTTGCTCTATTCAGTAGAATATAACAAAGTTTCAAAAAATCTCGAAAGTAATACCCACGGAAGGACGACCAAGCAGAAGCAGAAGCATTAGCCACGGATCAACACGGAATTTCACGGAAATAAGAACAAGAATAAGCATAAGATTTGCCACGGAAGGAAAACACTGCATTCAGAGCCGGATGCGTCAGCGACGGTTGCTACCTTGCGCAGGCGTATACATTTTTTTATTGCATATCTTTACAAGCCTGAAGTGGATAAAATCAATATACCAGCGCAAGCAAAGGTTCTTCAAATATATGTTTAGTATTCACACATCATTCCTTCGCTTGCGCTTCAGGCTTGTAAGGCAATAAATACTGTTAAGAGTCGGTTTCCAAATCCGCAGCTCATTGTGGACAAAGGAGCGCGGGCCCCTTCGGCAAGCTCAGGGACCGGGGTTCACCTGCGGTACGGTCAGTGAGTTTGTCGAACTGGCTGTTAAGCTCAAATCTTTTAACTTTCCTTTAGGTGCAAAATCCAAAGGTTCAAATGGAGTAGTTGCAGTGGGGCTTCCCCATCGCAACTACTCTGTCTTTAACAAACCCCTATCAATTAATAGGAAGTAAAAGTGGTGAAAGTTAGTAACCCGGGCTAGCGAAGCGAAGGGCCCTTTTCCCGGAGGGAAGAGGGTTGGGAGTTGGGGGAAGTAAAAGCAAATAAAAGAAAGTAAAAAAGAAAGAGAAAAGCAAAAGAGAATGTGTTCATACAAGAGCAAGTGTATAAAAGAAAACCCTGCTGCATTTAAATCACAAACAGATCCACATATTCATTCACTGGCATAGCTTCCAATGCTTTCTGATCGAGCGATACTTTTAGAATTTGTTGTTGCTGCCTTGAGGGGAACTGCCTTGCGAGGTTGATTTTAAACTTTTCTTCCAAGAGGGGTATACCCTCTGCGCGTCTGCGGGAATGGCCGATGGGGTATTCAACGATGACTTCGTCAAGTTTGCTGCCATCGTTGAACTCGATGGTAAGTGCGTTGGCGATAGAGCGTTTGTTTGGGTCGTGGTAATCCTTGGTAAAAGCTG
>Ga0209596_1003389_pt1 | contig 12555 bp, 10 predicted proteins | sample M_130807_MF_Meta_FD_187314 | JGI IMG/M metagenome (GOLD analysis project Ga0209596, IMG submission 187314) | Freshwater microbial communities from Lake Montjoie, Canada to study carbon cycling - M_130807_MF_MetaG (SPAdes) (version 2) | ecosystem: Environmental > Aquatic > Freshwater > Lake... | reverse complement strand
AGTTTGTCTTCCATCGTTCAAACGATTGAAATCATAATAAGCATAAGGGCTTAAAGTTCCATCAGGGAAATAATGCAAATCAGTATTTAGGATAGCATCTAAGGAGTCTTTATCTTGTAATTGTTGGATATGGAAATTAGCTAATTCACGCATTCTGGTCCACAATCCGATAGGATTCAAATCATATTGACGTTCTACACGTTGTTCATATTCAAAACCAAGTTTAATGGCATGTCTTTTTATATCTGCAGAAAAGCTCGTCACAACGCGGAACTGGGTTTTATTGATATTTTCATAACCATTATACTGACGGCCAGTATTATACCAAGTTGAATAGATGTTTCTAGGACGATCTCCATTCGCTAATCCCAAGCCTGCTTGAACATCAAAAATATTAATGATAGAGGCTGGATCGTTATAAGCAAAAAACTGATTTGTATAAGGCGTTCCTGTTGGATTTACATCTCCAGGTGTGTAGGTCAGATTCACGTCTTGATATCCATTCATGAAACCTGCAGTAATGGTATCTAATTTACCATCCTGGTCAACATCATATATAGACCTATTCTCGATTGAATATGATTTTTGTTTTGTCTGCGTAAATTTACCGATATAACCATAATCAAAGTAGTTCGCTTTATGATTATCGTCTTCTGTATTTCTTATGTTCTTTTCAAAGTTCGCTAAAACTGTGAAATAAGCATTCTTTATTAATGAGGAAGATTTTTCTTCTTCTTTTGATGTTTCAGAGTTAAATTTCTGGGTCAACTTTCCAAATACCCTCCATGTATTTTCAGTTACCTGAGGATTATTTGTCGGATTAAACAAAGCATATTCATATATAAAGCCGTGATTTTTGTTGTAATCAACAGATCCACCGACTGTAATACCCAAATTAGCAGTTGGCTGATATTGGATTTTACCTGTTAAGCTCATTGAGTTAGAAGCTACATTATTTCTAGCTTTAATTTTTTGAAGATCACTGGCTGTAACATATTCTGAATTTAAAACAAATCCGCTCCCTGATGGAGATGGACGTAAAGGAGTATTTTCAAGTTCAATTAATTTATCTGGGTTTACCTGATAGAATCCAACAGCAGATGGATTAGGATCTTTTTCTGAAACGTACTGTCCTGAAACACTGAATCCCAAAACGGACTGTTTAACATTTCCTGCAGAATCTTTTTTTACTAATAATGGACCATTAAGAGAGAAACCAACGAAGTTGTAACCAAATGCATCTAATCCACGACTTTTACCATTCTTCTCTCCTGCACCGGAAGTTATTACCTCCACACCTGCAGTGTATTTAGAAGCAGGACCTCTTGTTGTAATCGCAATGACACCACCTGTAGCGTCACCGTACTCTGCTGTTAAACCACCAGTAATAGCAGTAATCTGTTCAACACCACCTTGAGGCACACCAGAGGTACCTATCACTTTTTGACCATCTATATAATAAGTAGTACCATTAGAACGTGAACCTCTAACATTTAATTCTTTACCCGCATCTGCCTGATAAATTCCGGCTGTTGTGGCAGCTACAGCGTTAATCTCTTTAGAAGCCATATTCTGATACTCTTCACGCGTAACTGTACTACCCGACTTTGTATCCGGATCAATTAATGGCTCAGAATAAGTAATAATCTCAACGATATCTAATTGCTGCCCCGCAGACATTTCCATATTCAAATAAACTGTTTTACCAACAGCCACATTGATATCCTTTATCTCAACCGCTTGGTATCCTACATAGGTAGCTTTTACAGTATACTTACCAGGATTCAATGGCTTGATCATTACCTCACCGTCGATATTGGTTGTCCCTACACCGGCCTGAATACCGCCCATTTGAACCACAATATTCGCAAAAGGAATAGTTTCTTTTGTCGCTTTATCAGTTAGCTTTACTTTAATAGCAGACTCGTTCTGTGCAACCATCAGACCTACTGACACTACAACAACGGATAACGTGGAAAGTAATTTTTTTAGCATATTATTAATTTATTTAAATAATGTTCGTGCAAAATGAAGTGCGTAAATATATGAATAATTAAATTTCATACACAAATTTTTTTTAACATTTTTTTACATTTAAAACCGACCCATCCTAACCAGCTAAGAACCAACAAAATCAGGCAATAGCAAATCAAATATCGCTAAATGAAAAAAAACAAATAATAAAAATTTAATTGGCAAATCTACAGGTAATTACTTGTAAATAAAAAAAGGTGGGATGTTGTTATTAGAATATTTATAAGCAATTATACTAAATTATTTATGAATTGTTACACATTTCATAAAAAAAGTTAAAAATATTTCAAAAAGCTATTTTTCTGGCAACTCAAACTAATTACAAAACCGAGATTACTTTTTATTGCTGTTTGCTCTTTCCGATTTACGTTTCACCTTACGCATATTTTTTCTGGTGAGCTTTGTCTGGATTTTTTTATGATGTTCCTTAACCATCTTTTTATGGTCATGATCATCCTTGCGCTGCTGCTTCCACTTTGCCTTGGCAGCCTTACGCTGCAGCCTCATACTTGCAGGAGCCTTTTGCTTTGGGGCTTCTTGTGAATAAGATGACAATGGCATCATTAAAATAAAACTAAAGACGATCAGTCGAAATAGATTCTTCATGCAACAAAGTTTATTTGGATTACAAATTTAACTAATTATGGTTTTATATTCGTTGATACAATAATAAAATATTAAATTTGTTTGTATCAAACTTCTCTTATGAAATCGGTATTCAAAATATCAATTAGCTGTTCTATTCTGTTTTCGTTGTTTTTTTTCGGCTGCCGAAAAGACTCCAACAATACTGTTCCTATAGTTGCTGTAGATATTTTCATTTACACCAGTAACCCGAGCTTTATCAATTTAAATGCAGTAGGCGGATGGGTATATGTGACTGGCGGTGTGAGAGGGATTTTAGTGTATAGAAAGTCTACCACAGAGTTTATGGCATACGACCGAAATTGCACCTATAATTCAAGTGATGCTTGTGCAACTATTGTAGTGGACAACACCAATATTATAGCAACCGATACTTGCTGCCATTCAAAATTCTCCATCTATGATGGTTCTGTTCTGCAAGCACCAGCCGGACTTCCATTAAAAGCATACAGCACCACATGGGATGGAAATGTTTTACATATTTACAATTAGTACATCTACCTTTTTATTCTAAAATAAAAAAGCCTCTTTAGAAATCTAAAGAGGCTTTTTTAAACGGTATTTAAATTTAGTATCTGTAAGCATCCGATTTAAATGGACCTGCAACAGCCACACCAATATAAGCTGCTTGCTCTGTTGTCAACACATCTAATTCGCAATTGATTTTTGCTAAATGCAAACGTGCAACTTTCTCGTCCAAATGTTTAGGAAGGGTATACACTTTATTCTCATAATTATCTGTATTCAACCAAAGTTCTAACTGAGCCAAAGTTTGGTTCGTAAACGAGTTACTCATTACAAAAGATGGGTGACCTGTTGCGCATCCTAGATTCACTAAACGCCCTTCAGCCAATACGATGATATCTTTTCCATCAACTGTGTATTTATCCACCTGTGGTTTTATCTCATCTTTTGATGCGCCATGATTTTTGTTCAACCATGCCATATCAATTTCATTATCGAAGTGACCAATGTTACAAACAATAGCGTTGTTTTTCATTGCTTTAAAATGACGCTCACTGATGATGTTTTTATTTCCTGTTGCAGTAACAATAATATCAGACTCTTTTATTGCATTGTCCATTTTCATTACTTGATAACCATCCATTGCAGCTTGCAATGCACAGATTGGATCAATTTCCGTTACAATAACACGTACTCCCTGAGAACTCAAGGACTCTGCTGATCCTTTTCCAACATCTCCATAACCAGCAACTACTGCCACTTTTCCTGCAAGCATCAAATCTGTAGCTCTGCGAATAGCATCTACTAATGATTCGCGGCAACCATATTTATTATCAAATTTCGATTTTGTAACAGAGTCGTTTACGTTGATGGCAGGAACATGCAACGTCCCGTTTTTCATACGCTCATACAAACGATGAACACCTGTTGTTGTTTCTTCAGAAAGACCTTTAATGTCTTTTATTAATTCAGGAAAACGATCAAAAACCATATTTGTTAAATCGCCACCATCATCAAGAATCATATTCAATGGTTTACGATCTTCCCCGAAAAACAAGGTTTGCTCGATACACCAGTCAAATTCTGTTTCGTTCATTCCTTTCCAAGCATACACCTGAATACCAGCAGCAGCAATAGCAGCAGCAGCATGATCTTGCGTTGAGAAAATATTACAAGAAGACCAAGTAACTTCTGCTCCTAATTCCACCAGTGTTTCAATTAACACAGCTGTTTGGATGGTCATGTGCAAACAACCTGCAATTCGTGCATTTTTCAATGGCTTTGATGCGCCATACTCCGCACGAAGTGACATCAAGCCGGGCATTTCTGCTTCTGCTAATTTTATTTCTTTACGTCCCCAGGCAGCCAGCGACATGTCTTTTACTTTGTATTTTACAAATTTTTCCACGATTGAGTTTGACATTTTATATTATTTTTAAATTAAATAAGAATGCGAAATTAGTTGTTAAATGGATAACAAACAAATTTCGGATTTGTTTATAGTGAAATCAATTACTTAAAAACAGCAGGACCCCAAAGAACTTTTCCTATTTTATTAATATAGGAACTTTATTTCAATGAAAAAATGCTAAAAAGATTAACGAATGAGCAATTTCTAAACGTTTAAGGTGCTTTTTTTGTAAATATCTAAAAAAATGACATATAAAAAACATTTTAAGAAGTATAATTTTTTTTCATTATAAAACAATACGCTGCTTAAATGATTTATTTAATTAATATTGCTTGAAAATAATTTCTGTAAATTGATGGAAAAAGACATCTACGACAAAATTTCAAAAAGCAAACGCGAAGGCAAAAAACTTTTTGCTGTTCTTATTGACCCCGACAAATTTGATTCAATGGAAGTTATTGAAAATGCCAATAAAGCAGCTGTTGATCTGATAATGGTAGGAGGTAGTCTTTTAAGCAATGGCAATTTTGAGAAATGCATTGAAACGTTAAAAGCCGCATCAAAGATACCTGTTATCCTATTTCCTGGAAACAATTTACAGATAAGTCCAAAAGCAGATGGCATTCTACTTTTATCGTTAATTTCAGGAAGGAATCCAGAATTATTAATCGGGAAACATGTCGTTGCAGCTCCACTTTTAAGGTCCAGCAAATTGGAGATCTTACCGACCGGCTACATGCTTATAGAAAGCGGAAAACAAACAACGGCTTTGTATATGAGTAACACCCACCCTATTCCTTACGATAAAGATGATATTGCTGCTTGCACGTCATTAGCAGGAGAATTACTGGGGTTGAAATTAATTTATATGGATGGCGGAAGCGGAGCCATGAAAACTATTTCAGAATCAATGATCAAAAAAGTAAGCTCCACCATTTCAATCCCTTTGATCATTGGCGGAGGAATTAATTCGGATGAAAAAGCTATGAAGGCATGCAAAGCAGGTGCTGATGTAATTGTAGTAGGGAATGCGATAGAAAATGATGTATCACTCATAGAATCAATTTCAAAAGCGGTTCATTCTTTTAACAATTAAGGAATAATAAATAGTTGAAAATCTCAATAACGAAAAAAAAGCATGAAGTTAATTGTAATATCGAGTTCGAGTTCTATAGAAAATGAAGCTCATATCATCACTAAGTTATTTGAAGCAGGATTAGAGACGTTCCATATAAGGAAACCTAGAAATTCTACAAACAGTGCCATAAATCTTTTAAAAAGTATTCCGGCTGTTTATCACAACCGTATCGTAATTCATTCTCATCATAAACTTGCCTATAAATTCAATTTAAAAGGCATACACCTGACAAAGATACATCTTAAGAGAAAGTTCAAAACTTGGATGATCATTAAGATTATAAAATTTAAAAACCCTAGCATTCAAATTTCCACTTCTTTTAATAACATTGGCCAGGTATTAGATGAAAATCAGAGCTATGATTACGATTATGTTTTTTTGAGTCCGATCTTCGATAGCCTTAACAGTAAATTTCAAGGAGGATATACGGAACATACTTTAATAACGGCCATTGAAAATTCTAAAATAAAAGTAGTGGCACGTGGCGGCATCGATATCACCGTGATAGAAAAAGCGAATCAGATGGGTTTTGAAGGGTTGGCTTTCTATAGCTCTATCTGGAAAAAGAAGGACCCGCTTCTTGAGTTCTACAAATTGATTGAACGGTTTAAGGAGTTGAAAATAAAAATTGAATAATTTAGATCTTTTCAATGCACTTTTCCGACATCACTTCTTCCTTATCAAATGCAATTTCGCAAACAAGCAAAACTGAATGGGCCGGTTTCATCTGCTCTTTGGCCTATATTATTTTAATAGCTTTTGAAAATAGTTGGGGCTGGTTATTCGGAATCATTGCAAGTGTTCTTACTGCTTATTTGTGCTTTTCAGGCAATTTATTTTTTGAAAGCGGATTAAATATCTTTTATGTCATTATCGGTTTTTATGGCTGGTATAAATGGATACTCGGTTCAGAAAAAAAAGAGGCACTACCAATTTCAAAACTTTCATTACTAAAAAATAGCTATTTGATACTTCTTGGAATTATTGTCTGGATCCCATTTGCCTTTGTTGCCAAAAAATACTCAACGCAAGCAATGCCCTATCTAGATGCATTTATAACAGCGTTTAGTATTATTGCAACCTGGATGACCGCTCGAAAATTAATTGAGAACTGGATCTACTGGATCATTCTCGACGCGTTAGGAATTTTACTTTTTGCTAATAGGGGATTTTATTTATACGCATTACTTTACATTGTTTTTATTTCGATGTCAATAACAGGATATTTTTCATGGCGCAAAAAAATGGCATAGTCCGCATTGCACTTATCGGTCCTGAAAGCACTGCTAAATCAACACTTTCAGAAGCACTCGCCAAACACTATAACACAGTCTGGGTACCGGAATATGCACGAACTTATTTAAATGGAATTAATAGAAAATATACCTTAGAAGATATTGTTAAAATTGCGAAAGAACAATTATTGCAAGAACAAAACAAACTAGCATCTGCAAATAAACTTATTTTTGTCGATACGGAATTGATCATTTCTAAAATATGGTGTGAAGAAGTTTTTAATACATCACCGGAATGGATCACAAAAAACATTCTTGAATTCAAATACGACCTATACCTGCTCGCTTCTCCTGATCTGCCATGGGAAAAAGACCCTTTGCGAGAAAATCCGCACCGAAGACAATTCCTTTTTGATCGTTATGAAAGTGAATTAAAAAATATTCAAGCTAATTACAAAATAATTGATGGCACAGGTAATAACCGTTTAAAAAAATGTATTGCGCAGGTAGACCTTTTTCTACCATAACACTGTTGCAAAAAAATATTTTCTTCTTATTATCCAAAATTAATTTATAATTTTGACGCATCTTAAAGGGGTGCTATATTTTATTATTAAACATATAGCTGAGATTACACCCAATAAACAAGAGCTCCAAAAGCTTCTGTTTATGCACCTGATCAGGATAATGCCTGCGTAGGGAATGGTTTTGTTAAAAAAATAGTAGCTGCTTGCCCTTTGCTGCTATGCGTTTAACTAAAAAAATTATCACATGTTTAACACAAAAAAAAGTTTAGCTACAGTCGTGCTGATGGCGCTGCCATGTATGACCTTTTCTCAATTCAATATTGCAGGAAAAATAAAAAACAAAGTTTCTGGAGAACTTATTTCCGGGGCAACCATCCGTCTGGAGAATACGTTCATCGCAGCACAAAGTAATCCGGAAGGAAATTTTGAAATAAAAAATTTAAAAAAAGGGCTCTATATCCTGCAGGTGAGTTATCTCGGCTTTCAACATTTATCGGACACCATTGATCTCATAGAAAATAAAAAAATTGAACTACTACTGAGCGAAAACACAATTTTAATTGATGAAGTAATTGTGCAATCCACTCGGGCAGATGAAAAATCGGCAATGTCATATTCTACGATTGATAAAAAGCAAATTGCGGAACAAAATTTAGGAACAGACCTTCCCTACTTGCTGAATCAACTTCCATCTGTTGTTACTACCTCCGATGCAGGAGCGGGTGTTGGATACACCGGCATTCATATTCGAGGAGTTGATGCGACAAGAATTAATGTAACCATCAATGGTATTCCCGTTAATGATGCTGAATCACAAGGAACCTTTTGGGTAGACCTTCCGGATATTGCATCGAGCATCGACAACATTCAGGTGCAACGTGGAGTTGGAACTTCAACAAACGGAGCTGGCGCATTTGGAGGAAGCATAAACATACAAACCACAAAACTAAATCCGAAAGGATACGGAGAGTTCAATTCATCGTTCGGCTCATTTAATACATTAAAGAATACAGTAAATGTTGGATCAGGATTGATTGATGATAAATTTGCTTTTGATGCGCGTTTCTCCAAGGTATCTTCTGACGGGTTTATTGACAAAGCGGACTCTGACCTCAAATCCTATTATCTGTCTGGCGCCTATTACGGCAAAAAGAATATCATCAAATTGATTACCTTCTCAGGATATGAAGAAACCTATCAAGCTTGGAACGGTATTCCTGAATCGCGCTTAAAAGGAGACGTTCAAGGCATGAGTGACTATATTCTACGAAATGGATTGGATGCGGAAGAGGGCGATCATTTGTTAAACTCCAACAGCAGAACGTACAATCAGTTTACGTATAAAAATCAGGTTGACCACTACAAACAAGATTATTATCAGCTACATTTTTCGCATGAATTCAACCGCTTTTGGAATGCAAATGTTGCTTTGCATTTTACAAAAGGAAAAGGATATTATGAAGAATATAAAAAAGGGCAATCATACAGCAGTTATGGATTACAAGATGTTGTGATAGGAACCGACACCATCACCTCCACAAATTTAGTCAGAAGACGTTGGCTCGATAATAATTTTTATGGCACTACCTTTTCCTTGAATTACAATAGTCATAAAAACTTTTCTGCCACACTAGGTGGTGCATTAAACAAATATGAAGGAGCTCATTATGGAGAAATCATCTGGGCGGAACACAGTTCCAACAGCGAACTCAATAAAAATTATTATAACGACACAGCCAACAAAACTGATTTCAATTTTTTTGCGAAAGCCAATTATCAAATAATGAAAAATCTGAATGTATTTGCTGATCTTCAATACAGGATTGTAAATTATTCCTTCCTTGGATTTGATGACAGTTTAAGAAACATTCAACAAAACGCAACATTAGGTTTTGTGAATCCTAAGATTGGAATTAATTACAACATCTGCTCTAATGCAAGTGCATATGCATCCTTCAGCATCGGAAACAAAGAACCTAGCCGCGATGATTATACACAATCAACACCAAAAAGCCGACCTAAATTTGAAACGCTGCACAACCTGGAAGTTGGTTACAAGCAAAACATAAAAAATGCAATGTGGGCATTGAATCTATATTACATGAACTACAAAAACCAATTGGTATTGACCGGCAAACTAAATGATGTAGGAGCATACAACCGCACCAATGTTGCTAAAAGTTATAGAGAAGGAATTGAAGCCGAATTCGGAATAAAAATTTTAAACAGTTTATTCTGGAATGGAAATGCAACCATAAGCCGAAATAAAATAAAAAACTTTAACGAGTACGTCGATAATTACGACAGCACTGCTCAACGAATAAATACCTACAAATTATCTGACATTGCATTTTCGCCAAATGTAATTATTGGAAGCACCTTAACATTTGAACCGCTAAAAAATTTAAAATTCAGTTTTATCAGTAAATATGTAGGGGCTCAGTTTTTAGATAACACCTCCAGCAGCGCAAGAAAACTGGATGCTTTTTTTGTGAATAACCTTAGAATCAACTACAGCTTTAAAACAAAGTATATCCATGAAATAGGGTTGACTGCATGTATTAATAATTTATTCAGCGAGAAATATGAATCTAACGGATATACATATGGGTATATTTATGGAGGCGCTCATACCGTAGAAACTTTTTATTATCCGCAGGCGGGAGCAAATTATTTAATTGGATTGACGCTGAAATTTTAGAAGCCTAAGCCCTTCTCCCTTGGAGAGGGGCTGACTTGATTATCCGAAATAATCCAGCTCATCCTTCAGATTTAACAAGGGGAATTCTTGTTGCAATTCGTTACAACGAATCAAATATGTATTTTTGAATTTCACAAAAGCTTCTGTTTCCGGATGGAAGGGGCGGTGATGTTTTGCAGTGATAATATCTTTTAATTTACCGAACAGCAACTTAGTTGCTTCTGAAAAAGTGGCTGTCATTAATTTCTCAAAAACATATTCAATCGCTTGTTCATTTGGATGAAGCAAATCACTTTTATAAAAGCGGTAATCTCTCAGATCATCCATTACTAATTCATAAGCCGGAAAATAAAATACGTTCGCGTATTCTTCCACCAAATGATGCACCGCCTCGATCAATCGAGCTTTGCTATGATTGTTTTCAACTAAGCCATCACGAACATATCTGACGGGACTCACTGTAAAAACAATTTTTAAATTCTTATTTATTTTTTTTAGTTCCTGAATAAGTGACCTGTAATCTTCTATAATCTCAGCTGAAGTGAGCATGGATTTTACAAATTCTTTTTGCGGAAGTTTATGACAATTCCCAACAAGCTGACCATTGCGTTTATAAATAAAAGATGAACCAAAGGTGATAAAAAGCCATTCGGCATTTTTGATCTGCTGATGCCCCCCAGAGATTGCATCATTGATCTCCGTTAGACAGGTTTGTTGATTTGTATTTGAAAACCGGCTATGATGATCTTTTGAACTCCATGTTTCATTTGCATAAAACAGATCCGCTTCCTGAAGTTTTTTATTTTCAACATAGGAACGCAATGCAACAGCAATGCTAGAAGGGTTATAAAGCACACCATGCGGATTAATAGTTACATCAAATTTATAACGATTTAATGTATCACCAATATTTTCTGCAAAGCAAGAACCCATCAATAACATTTTATCGGAGTAGTTGATCTTTTCAGAAAAAGCAGGAATGGAAAATGGAAGGTGGAATTGCATTTTTAAAAATTCTAAAATCGAGTAATTCGATGAGCTTGTTTCTCAGTAATGGCAGATCGAAATAACACGCGACAACATAGTTCCATCTCTATCAGAATATCGATTACTGTTGACATTTGCAGAATGGGGAAAAATAAATTTTTGTATTCGGAAGTAGCGCCTGCAAATTATTTTGTTGCATATCGGGAATCAATATTACACGAAGATCAAGCACTTTCAAACTTTTTAAATTCATTAATTCATCAGGGAATTTGTCGATATTATTACTCCAAAGATCTAAATTTCGGAGTTTCGTCAACTTCCCGATCTGAGGCGGAAGGGATGACAGATCGTTCTGGTTCGCATTCAGATAATATAAGTTAGTTAGCTCACCAATCTGAAGAGGTAGTTCCTGAAGTCCGTTTTTTGATATGGCAAAATATTGCAGATTATTTAACTGACCTATTTCCACTGGAAGATCTTTAATATCATTTTTACTTAAGTCCAGATACTGAAGATTCGGAAATTTCAATATTTCCATTGGAAATGATTTCAACCTCTTTTTGCGTAATTCCAACTTGATCACTTTTTCTGGATCTTTCATAGCTGACTCGATACTGGTATAAGCAGTTAATGTATCCAACGTAAGCGAATCCAATAAAACGGTTTGACCTACCGATTTCTGGAAGAAAAGAACAGAAAACACTAACATCATTGTTAGCGCCTTTAATTTATTTTTATGTGAATACTTATTTTTCAAGTCTATGGTTATTCAGAATGGCCAATGAATCTTCTTTATCTTTTTTCAATGCTATTTTTAATTCCTCTAAGTTATTAAACTTTAGCTCATCTCTAAGACGCTTTATAAAATAAATGGTTGCGACATCACCATATATATCCTTATTAAAATTAAAAATGTTCACTTCTACGCTTCTTCCTTTACCCTGAACAGTTGGGTTGTTCCCTATATTCAGCATTCCGCCATACATTTCACCTTCATGTTCAACATTAACAGCATAAACACCGTCAGCTGGGATCAACTTGTATTTATCTTCTATATAAATATTAGCAGTAGGATAGCCAATCGTTCTTCCTAATTGCTTTCCAGCAACAACTTTACCAGTTAAGGAATATGCATGCCCTAGGTATTCATTTGCAATAGTGATATCCCCTTCCTGAACTGCATTGCGAATCTTAGTAGAACTAATCTCGATGCTGTCTATGTCTTGCGCAGTGATCTCTTCCACCTCAAATCCATACAAAGGACCATACTCTTTTAGATGATCGAAGGAACCTTCTCTGTTTCTTCCAAAGTGATGATTATAACCAATGATCAAACGTTTGGTCTGTATCTTATTGACAAGAATATTTCTGACAAATTCCACAGATGTTAAACGGGAAAACTCTTTTGTGAA
>Ga0209596_1003386_pt1 | contig 12560 bp, 8 predicted proteins | sample M_130807_MF_Meta_FD_187314 | JGI IMG/M metagenome (GOLD analysis project Ga0209596, IMG submission 187314) | Freshwater microbial communities from Lake Montjoie, Canada to study carbon cycling - M_130807_MF_MetaG (SPAdes) (version 2) | ecosystem: Environmental > Aquatic > Freshwater > Lake... | reverse complement strand
ATTCGTCTCGTGATGTGAGTCTGCGGCGTCGAGACCGTGCACGATGCGCTCCTTCCAATCCGCCTTCCCATCGCCGTCCGTGTCGCGCATGAACCACATGTCCGGCGACTGCATCACGAGCACGCCGTCCTTATAAAGTTGGAAGCCGGTCGCGCAATTCAGCCCGTCGGCGAACGTCGTGCATTTCGAAAATTTCCCTGTCTTCGGATCGATGTCGAAGACGAGCAGCTTGTCCATGTTCTTGTCCGTCGGCGTCGCCTCGGGATACGTCGGCCACGCAGAGACCCACAGGCGTCCCTTCGCGTCGAAATTCATCTGCACGGGATTCACCAGCTCGGGGAATTCCACCTCCGACGCGATGAACTCCACCTTCACACCCTCGGGCACCTTGATATGCTGCACGGCCTCTGCGCCACTCATGTAAGGCACCGGCTCTTTGCGGTTCGGCGGCACGGATTCGACCTTCGGCAGGTTGTCGTCCGCGACGGAAAAAGTGCCGCCCTTCGCCACGGTCCACACGGCCTTGTCGCGGTTCGCCACCTTCATATCGCGCTGCGCGAGCTCCTGGCCCATGATCGTCGCATTGTCCACGCCCTCGTATTTGATGCGCGAACGCTGGCCGTAAATGTTGTATTGATCCACGGTGCGGTAGCGGTGGTGCCACTGCACATTTTTCTCCAGCACCGCCGCGCGGATTTTCTCAACGGCAGGCTCCGTCGTGCTCGGCGCGTCCTTGCCGAAGAGCGCCTTGAACTGCACCGGCGCGAGCGCCTTGTCGCCGTCCTCGGAAAGATGCACGCCATTGATCGTGAGCGGCCTCGCCGCCTGCGCATACGCCGCCTGCGACGCCGCGAAAAGATCCACAAACTGCACGCCGTTCGCCTTCGCCACTTCGTCCATCGCCGTCGTGTAGAGCGCGAGGTTTTTGTTGTTCGACGAACCGTCGGGGTAGTTCACGGGATCCTTCACATTCTCATGCGCGATCGGCGAGAGCAGCACCACGCGTGGCTTGCCTTTGCCAAAATCCGAGCCGGTCAGCTTCTTCAAATACTCATCGAGTGCATTCTTGAAATCCGCCACGCCCGCCTCGCCCTTGAACGACTCATTGAAGCCCCAATACGCGAGGATCACGTTCGCATGGAAATCCGCCCCCGCACGATACACCACGTCGGTGTTGCCCGCCTTCGTCGCGAGCGCGCCCGGCTTCATATTCAGGAAATATTCCGTCGTCGGCGCCTCGTCGCTGCGCGGATGCACATTCACCTCGTCTGCCGCGAAACCGAGATTGCGCACGGTCAGTTCGAGATCGGGATACGCCTTGTGGATCAGCGACTCCAGCCAGCCATGATGCTGCTGCCGGTCCGCCAGCCCGCTGCCAACGATGGCAATATGATCGCCCTTTTTCAGCGCCAGCTTCTCCTGCGCAGATGCAGGCGCGACGAAGACGGCAGGCGCGACGAGCGCGACGATGGAAGTGGCGAGGAACGGGAATGGTCTCACGGGATAGTTTTGGGAGTCGGAAGCTGCGCGGAATGAACCCTCACAAACGCGACGGCTTGATGCCGGCGCAGTGTGTGCGCGTTTTGCGGGGCGCGGTTCATTGCAGACTTGTCCGGCAAACGCAACCCCGGCGTGGGTCGTGCATCAGGGCAGATGCCTCAAAATTTCGCTGGCGAGCGATGGCGACTCTCGGGTCGCATCCTCCACCCAGAAACTTCCGCGATCGTGATGCGTCTGCCTCGGATCGTGCATCAGTCTGAAATCCTAATTGTGAGCAAGCCTCCGTCTCCTCCTCGCGCATCCCGCCCCTTCTCGCGCCGACGAGAGTGCAGCGCCGATCCGGCCCGTCGCGGACATCGCCTACAAGACCGGCGACAAGCTCGGCGAATACGAGGCGCAGCGCTGCAAGCTGGATCTCTACCTCCCGCGCGGAGGAAAAAATCTCGCCACGCTCGCGTGGTTCCACGGCGGCGCGCTGAAGGCCGGCGCGAAGGATGGCGGCGAGACTCCGAAGGTCGCGCGCTCTCGCCGGCGACGGAATCGCAGTGGCGTCGGTGAATTACCGACTCAGCCCGAAGGCGACCTATCCGGCATACGTCGAGGATTCCGCCGCAGCCGTCGCATGGGTGCGTGCGCACATCGCCGACGACGCCGCGCCTGTTTTCCATTGCCGCAAGGACACGCCGCCGATGCTCGTCCTCGCTGGAGATCACGACATGGCCGCGCGCTCGGAGGAAAACGAATACCTCGTCGCCGTGATGAAGGGCGCGGGCAACAGGCGCGTCACCTTCCGCCAGATCCCCGACCGCACGCACGGCTCCATCGCAAGCAACATCGTGCGGCCCGGCGATCCCGTCCGGAAGGCGATCCTCGATTTCATCGCCGCACCCGCAGCCGCGCGCTGAGTGGAGCGGTTCGGTTCGTGCGGTCATTTTCAAACGCAGAGGCGCAGAGGTGGATGGAGAGAATCGCAGAGGGAGGAAATAAATCCGCCTGCACCAGGTACTGCGCCGAATCTTTTCCTCTGCGTAACTCTCATTTCCCCTCTGCGCCTCTGCGTTGATCGAAGTGCTGCCGGGAGGGCAAAATTCTTGGTTCTCAGTTCTCAGACTCAGTTTGTGTGGCCGCTGTGCACTGAGCGCTGAATTGACGCGCCGCCGTTTGCGTCCACATTGCCTCACAACGCCATGAAACGGCTCTCCTCCCTCCCAGCCGCAGCCCTGCTCCTCGCTGCGACGCTCCTCCTCTCACCGGCCATCGCAAACGATCAGCTCCGCGACGTGCAGGGCGCGCTGAAGACGCGGGGCTTCTACTACGGCGAAATCACCGGTGCCGACAGCGCCGAGACCAGTGCCGCGATCCGGCGATTCCAGATCCGCAACGGCATCACCGTCACCGGCAAGCTGAATGCGGAGACACTCGCGTCACTCGGCTTCGGGGGAAAAAAGGACGCGGCACCCGCACCTCAGCCCGCGCCCGCACCCGATGCTCCGGTGCAAAAGCAAATCAATCCTCCTCCGCCCGAGCCGGCGGCCGCACCCGCACCGCTGGCCATGCCAAAACCCGGCGAGCCCATCATGTCGCTGCGCAAAGAACGCACCATTCCGCCGGAGCCCGCGCCCGCGGAACCGACACCGCCGCCTGTGCGTCGCATCCGGCCCGACGGCGTCTCCGTAGTCGAGCCTCCGACCCCGGTGCCCTCGCCCGTGTACACGCCCTACTCGACCATTTTCCGCGACACACCGTATGCCGCCGCGACGCGCGAAGTGCAGATCGGAATCGTCCGCCGCGCACAGGCGATCCTGGCCGCCAAGCGGCTCTACACCGGCCCGGTGGACGGCCTCCCCGCCGCATCCACGAGCGAGGCGCTTTTTCTTTTTCAGGAAGAAGCCGAACTGCGCCGCACCGGACGCCTCGACACCGACACGCTCGCCGAGATGAAACTCCTCCCGACGCCCGCGCCCGGCAACCCGCTGCTCAAGCCGTTCTACAATCCGAACCGCCGCCGCGACCGCTCCGTGTCGTCAGAGTGATCCGCGTGCCGCGTAGCCGCGCTTGTGAAAGTGCGGGCTGATCAGAACTCACGCGATCCCTGCGGAAAAATCAGCCCGCGCTTTCATAAGCACGGCTATTTCTTCCCGGAAAAATCCACGCTCTGCAGCTCCGCCCACACGCTGCCTACCTGCACCTCGGCGGAGATTTTCAGCAGCAGCCGGTCGCCGTCGTCCGAGATCCACGCGCTCGCCTTTTTGAACTTCTTGTGCGGCACGAGCGTGTAGTCGTCCTGGATGCCGCTGAGCTGGAGGTCGCACTTGATCGTGTCCCACTCTCGGCCCGCGACCGTGAGCCGCTCGCGCCCGATGACCGTCGCCGCCGCGAGGTACGGCGCACCGCCGGGATACACGCACAGCTTCACCGAGTCGCCCTGTGCGAGCGCCTGGCTGCGGATGAAAAGCACCGCGCTGTTCAGATCATGCACATGCGGAAACCGGAACTTCCGCGTCGCGGACGCGTCCTTGTCCGGCGGCTCCAGCGAACGCCGCTGCACCGGCCCCTCCGCGACAAAATCCACCTCCGTCGTCACCACTTTTTTTTTGTAAGTCTCGGTCTGCGTCAGCCTCACGGGGCGCAGCGTCGCCGCTTCGCACGACGACACCGCCTTCGCGTCCATCTTCCACATCGTCCTCGCCAGCCCGGTCGTCCTCGCGGAAAAATCGAGCACGCACAGGCCCTCCGGCGACAGCGTGCTGCTCACGTCCGCCTCCGCCGCGGTGATTCCGCTCCACCCGAATGCGTAGTGAAAAGTCGCGGGCCGCAGCGCCGTGAACGCGCCCGGCTTTTTCCAGATTTCATCGCGCCAGTCCGCCGTGCGGGCCGCAGCCGGAGTCAGCGCGATGAGCGCCAGCGAAGGCAACAGCGAGTCCACAGCACCGATGCGCCCCGGAAGCTTCCCGCGCGGCAGCAGAAACTCCACCGACGACGCCATCACCCATCCCCGCCCGCCGCCGGGCAGCCTGCAATACCTCCACGCGCCCGACTCGCCGAGCACGCGCACCTGGCTGCCTCCCGGCAGCGATTCGGCGGACTTGGAATGTTCCGCCGGCTCGGGATGCACCGCCGCGCGGTCCGTGATCACGATCGCGATCGCCCCGCGATCTTCCGTCACCCAATAGATCGCCGCGCCGTAGCCCGCCGCGATCAGCACGCCGGACACCGATCCGAAAAACGCCGCGCCATATTTTTTCCGCCACGCCAGCGATGCCGCGACGAGCGCGAAAAACCACGCCGTCCCCAGCGCGAGCTTCGTCGCCGTGCTGGCTGAAAACCATGTGAGCGCCTTCTCCCACCACGGCTGATCGAGCAGGCGCGCGCCGGATTTTTCGCGCGTGAGGCGGAGATTCGCCACCGCATCCGGCAGCCGTGGATGCAACGCCAGCGCACGTTCATAGCTCAGCGCCGACGGCCCTAGCTTGCCGAGGCGGAAGCAAGTGTTGCCGAGATTGCAGAGCGCATTCGCGTGAAGTTCCGCGGTGAGCGAGCGCTCGTACGCCCGCAGCGCGGCAGAAAACTCGCCCTCACTGAATGCCCGGTTCGCCACCGCGAAATCCCCGTCCGGGCCGGCAAGCGCACGCGCGGAAAACAGCACGACAAAAAGCAGCCACAGCATCGCCATCGCGCCGCAGCGCATTGGACGTTGAACGCTGGACGTTGGACGTTGGACGTTTCCCCTCATCGCTTCGGGCTCTTTTCAAAGCGCGCGATCGCTTCCATCACCCGATCCCGCTCGATGTCGCTGATCCGATCCTCCCCGCGCCCCGCGCCCGCGTAGAGCAGTTCCGTGCGTGCGTCGAAAATTTCACGCATCGATTTTTCCGTTTCCGCGTCGAGCTTGCGTGAGCCAAGCAGCGCGGCTGCGTCGTCATCGGGCGGCGTGCCGTTTTCGAGCTGCACGGCGATCCGCACCGCCTTCACCGCGGCATCGAAAACCTCCGCGCGGTTCGCCGCATTTTTCACCTGCGCGATCATGCCCGCGCGCTCGCGCCGCAGCGCGGCCATCCTTGCGAGCTTCGCATCGCTGCGCCGCCGGCGCCACGCGACGAATCCAAACGCCAGCGGCACCGGCGCGAACAGGATCGAGAAGAACATCGCGGGCGACAGTGACGGCCCGAACGCCGCGCTCGCCTTTCCGATGTCCGGAAGGTTCGCGAGGATGTCCTGCACGGCGGGCGTCTTCGGTTCCGTTTTTGGTGTCCCAGAATTTTGCGCCGTCGCGGGCGCGGGCGTCGCGATCACCGGCACGCCCTCGACCGTGAGCGGCGCGGGCGCACTTTTCTGCGTTACATATTTTTCCGTCTCGGGATCGAAGTAGCTGAATGCAAAAACCGGCATCGTCGTCTTCGCCACCGTCGGCGTCACCGGCAGCTCGAACGTCTTCACGCCCTCGATGCCCGCGCCTTCGTTGCCGCTGAAATTCTCCTTCGCCGAATACGTCGTCCATCCCTGCGGCTCGTCGAGCGGCGGCTGGCCGATGCGGTCGAAATTCCCGCTGCCCCTGATTGTGAGCTTCATGCTCACCGGCTCGCCGACCTTCACGCGCTCCGGCGTACCCGTCGCGCCGAACTCAAATTTCCCGATCGCGCCGGAAAAATCCTTCGGCCTCCCCGCGACCGGCAGCGGCTTCACATCAATCTCCAACGCGGGCGCCGTGACCGTCATGTCCGTCGGCGGCCCCAGGCCGCGCCCAAAAAGATCAAACGCCTGCCGCCCGCGTTGCGGCCTCGATACCACGAGGTTCGCAGGCACCGGCCCGATCGCAATTTTGCCAGCCTTGCCCGGCGTGATCACCGTGCTGAATGTCGCGAGCGTGTACGGCTTTCCGTCGAGCATCACGTTGCGCTGCGCCGGTTTCCCAAATGGCCGCGTGGTGAAGCCATCGCCCGTCTGCGCCGGCATCGCCCGCAGATCCCAATTCGACGTTGCGTCGAGGTAAAGGCGCACATCCATCGGCACGACCTCGCCGACGTAGAGTGATTTTTTCGGCAGGAAAATTTTCGCAAATGCGAGGTCGCCCACCTCCTTCATCTTCTCGCCCGGCGCGACGGTGAGCGTCGCGGGCAGCGTCTTGAAAACCTGGCCGCCGAGTCGCACCTCGATCGCGGGAATGGTGAATTTCCCCTCGCGCTTCGGCACAAGCTGGTAGGTCAGGATCAGCCGGTTCGACACGTTGCCGTTGATGAAACTCATCTGGCGGTTCTGCCCGGCAAACCGCACCTCGAGGCCGTCCACATTCAGCGTCGGATCATTTTCCAGCCGCTCGCTGCCCTCGATGATCAGCTCATACTCCACAGACTCGCCCACGCTCGCGGTGTGCGAGGAAAGAATGCCGCGCACCTTTGAATCCGCCGCCGTCGCGCACAGCGGCAGCAGCAGTGCGAGCAGCATCGCGAGACGGATTCGGACTCGGGGAAAAATTCCGGGCGACATCGTGCTGGCTACCAGTTCTTGAAAGGGCCGCTCGGCGTCTTCTGCGGCTCGGTCTTCGGGTCGAGCAGCCGAACACGGCGGTCCACGCGCTTTAGCGCTTCGAGAATTTGCGCAGCGTCCTTCTCCGTCATGCGCCCCTCCTTTGCGGCCTGCGCGGCTTCCGCGGCCTCGGCTGCGGGATCTTCCTTGCCGGGTTCCTGCTGGCCGGGATTCGCAGCCTTCACCTCGCCGGATTTTTGTTTGTCGTCGCCGTCCTTCGGCTGCGGCTGCGGCTGTTTTTTGTCGCCGTCCTTTTCATCGTCCTTGCCGTCGGCGTTCTGCTTCTGCGCGTCTTTCTTCTCCGCGCCGGGATCATTTTTGCCGTCCTTCTGCTGCCCGTCCTTTTTGTCCTGCGAATCCTTCGGATCGCTTTCCTTGCCGTCCTTGGACTGCTGCTCCTTCCCGTCCTTCCCGTCCTTCCCGTCCTTCTTGCCCTGCTCGTCTTTCTGCTCCTTGCCCGAGCCGTCCTCCTTTTTCTGCTGCTCGTCCTTCTTGTCGTTCCCGCCCTGCGAGGAGTCCTGCTTGTCCTGCTGATCCTTTTTGTCTTTGTCGTCCTTCTTCTCCTTGTCGTCCTTTTTCTCGTCCTGCTTCTTCTGCTCCTCCTGCTTCTGCTCCTCCTCAAGTTGAGCGATGAGCTTGTTCACGAGATCGCGGTTGTGTTTTGCGTCCTCGTGCTTCGGGTCGGATTTCAGCACGTCGTCATACTGCTGAACCGCATCGCGCAGGTCGCCGAGTTTGCCCTCCTTTTTCTCATGCTTCACACCGCGTCGCGCGAGCGTGTTTGCGAGATTGTAGGCCGCGCGCGGCTTCAGTTCCGGCGTCGCGGTGCCGAGTGCGCGGCTGAATGAATCCGCCGCGTGCGCGTAGTCGCCGAGTTCGTACGCCGCGCTGCCCGCGTTGAAATGCAGCTCCGCGAGATCGCGCCGCTTCAGCTCGCCATCAAATTCCCCGAGCGATCCCTTGTAGTCCTTCGCCTCGTATTTCTCGATGCCCGCATGCCGCGCATCCGCACGCACGGCGAACATCAACAGCGCCGCCACCGCGATTTTTGCAGCCTGCACCTTCGCCTGCCTGCGCCGCTCGCCGAGCAGGAGCGATGCGAAGATCGAAATCACCGCCGCGCCGAGCGGCCACTGGAAGCGCTCGATCGGCTGGCGGGTGAAGCGTGCGTCTGTCTCGTGTTCTTTCATTTTGCCGAGGCCGTCGCTGACGATTTGTTTCATTTCTGCGGGGCCATTTCGGAGCAGAATGTAGAAGCCCCCGCCCGCTTCCGCAACTTCCCTCATGCGCGGCTCGTCGAGCTTCGACTTCACGTATTGCCCGCGGTCGTCCTTGAGAAATTCCGTGCCGCCACCCTTCACCGGCACCGGAATCAGCGAGCCGTCCGGCGAACCGAGGCCGACGGTGAATGTGTGGAAGCGCTCCTTGCACGCGCGCGCCGCGATGACGGCATCCGCCTCCAGTTCCTCGCCGTCGGAAAAAATGATCAACGCGCGATGCTCGCTCTCACCTTTGCCGAACGCCTCGTCAGCCGCCTTGATTGCGTCCGAGAGATTCGTGCCGCCGCGCGGGATGATGTCCGTATCAATCTCCTGCAGCGACTCGCGCACCGCGCTGAAATCCGACGTGAGCGGCGCCTGCAGAAACGACGAACCCGCAAACGCGAGCAGCCCCACACGGTCGCCCTCGATCTGGTTCAGCAGATCCTCCGCGGCGAGCTTCGCGCGGGTGAGGCGGTTCGGCTGGAGATCCGTCGCGAGCATCGAGTTCGACGTATCAATCGCGATGATCACATCGCGCCCGCTCTGCCGCTTCTCCTCCCATTTGAACCCCCACTGCGGACACGCAAGCGCCACAAGCGCGAGCGCGATTCCGGCCAGCAGCAGCGCAAATCCCGCACGCCTGCGCGCAGTGCTCACATTGCCCGCAAGCCGTGGCTGCAGGCGCGCCGCGATGAGGCAGTCCAGCGCGATGCGCCGCATTTTCTCCGCATGAAAAATCAACCCGGCGAGAAAGGGGAGCGCGGCGAGCGCCCACAGAAATACCGGCTGCGCGAATCGAATTTCGTTCATGGCACCGTCCTCCAAAGCGTCTGCGAGAGCAGCCCGTGCAGTGCCGCGAGCGCGACGCCCGCGCCGACGAACCACTGGAAGATGTCCTTCCAGTCCGTCTTCCGCTTCAGCTTCACCTCGGTCTTCTCGAGCGTGTCTATCTCCGAAAAAATCTTGTTCAGCGAATTCGTGTCCATCGCCACGAAGAACTTCCCGCCGCCGATTTCCGCGACCTTGCGGAGCTGCCCCTCGTCCACGCTCACGCGGATATTCTGATAGACCTTGTTGCCCATGAAATCGCGGCCCACCGGAAACGGCGCGAGGCCGTTCGTGCCTGCGGCAATCGTGTAGATTTTGATGCCGAGCGTCTTCGCTGCCTCCGCCGCGGTCGCAGGCGGGATGGTCGTAATGTTCTCGTCGCCGTCAGTCAGCAAGACGATGATTTTGCTCTTCGCCTTCTTGTCCTTCATCCGGTTCGCCGCGCTCGCGAGCGCGGAGCCGATGGAAGTGCCGTCCTCGACGAGGCCGATGCGCAGGCGCTCCAGATTTTTCAGCAGCCAGTCGTGATCGAGCGTGAGCGGGCTCACGAGATACGGTCGCCCGGCAAATGCGATGATGCCGATGCGATCATTCGGCCGGCCCTCGATAAAGCGCTTCGTCACGTCCTTCACGACTTCGAGCCGGCTCGCGCGATCCTTGCCGAGCGTGAAATCCTCGGCCTGCATCGAGCCCGAGACATCAAGTTCGAGGATGATGTCCACGCCGCTCGATTCGATCGTATCGTGCGTCTTGCCCAGCCGCGGCCGCGCAAGCGCGACCACAAGACACGCGAGCGCCGCGCAGATGATGAACGACCGGAATCCCCCCGCACCGGCACGACGCTCCCGTGCAAAGCCGCGCAGCGGCGCGACAAATGAAAACCGGATCGCTGGCGAAGGCCCGCGCCCGCCCTGCATCCACGCGACGGCGGGAATGACGAGCAGCGCGAGAAGGCACCACGGCTGCGCAAAGCTGAAGGCGTCGGAGGTCATGTACGCGTGCCCTGGACAAATGCCGCCGCCGCGCCGAGCAGCTCGCCGTTTTCCTCCGCGTGCGCCTCGATACGCGCGAATTTCAGCATGTCGCAGCGTTCGAGGAACGTCGCGAGCAGTTGCTTGTCCACCGGCGAAAAGCGCGGCGAGTCCGCAATGCTCGCGAGGAATTCCGGCGAGGTCTGCGAGGTGGTCGGCAGAGAAAAATGCGCGCCGACGTAGGTGCGCAGCACATCGGAGACCCGCACGCTGAACGCATACGGATCGAGTTCGCGGATGTGCGCGCGCAGTTCGTCCAGTGCGCGCAGCGCGATCTGGCGCGGAGTCGGCGGCGGTGTTTGCGGGCGGCGGCGTGCGAGCCACACCAAGAGCCACGTGAGCAGCGCGAGCGCGATCACCGCGCCAACACCGATGGCCCACCACACCCACGGCGGCCAAGGCACGTCCACCGGCGGCGCGATGCCGCGCAGCCCCGCCAGCGGATCGGGCGTGGCATCCGGCGCAGGCGCGGATGGTGTTGCAGGTTGAATCGCAGCGAGGATCATCCCTTTCATCCCATCGAAAGCCGGTGCTCGCGCGTGCTGAAGAAACGGCGCAGCGCGGGGACGTAGTCCTGGTTGGTTTGCAGCGTGATCGTGTCCACGCCGAGGCGGAGAAAGCCCGAGGGCAGGTCGCCGTGCCAGCCGCCGACCTCGGTGGCGTAACGCAGGCGCGTCCTACGGTCGGAGGTGTCCACGAGCACGCGCTCGCCGGTCTCCGCGTCCTCGAGGACGATGCGGCCCACGTCGGGCAGTTCGAGTTCGCGCGGGTCCACGATGGTCATCGCAACGAGGTCGTGGCGGCGCGAGGTGACGCGCAGTTGCTTGCTGTAGTCCGGCGCGTGGAAATCCGAGAGCATGAGCACGACGGCGCGGCGGCTCGTGACGCGGTTGAGAAATTCCAGCGCGCCCGCGAGGTCGGTGCCGCGGCCCTTTGGCTCGAAGAAAAGAATCTCGCGAATGATGCGCAGCGAATGCAGGCGGCCCTTCGCCGGCGGGATGAACAGCTCGACGTGATCGGAGAACAGGATGCAGCCGACCTTGTCGTTGTTGCGGATGGCGCTGAACGCAAACACGCACGCGACCTCCGCGGCGAGTTCGCGCTTGCTGAGATGCACGCTGCCGAATTCGCCCGACGCGCTCACGTCCACGACGAGCATCACCGTCAGCTCGCGCTCCTCGGTGAATTTCTTGATGAACGCATCGCCCATGCGCGCCGTGACGTTCCAGTCAATCGCCCGCACATCGTCGCCGGGCTGGTATTCGCGCACTTCCTCGAAGTTCATGCCGCGACCTTTGAACGCCGAGCGGTATTGCCCGGAAAAAGCCGTCTGCACGAGCCCACGGGTCTTGAGCTCGATGTGGCGGATCTTTTTGAGGATGTCGCGTGCGCTGTCCATGCGCAGAACTACGGCACCGGCAGCGTGGCGAAGACCTTCTCGACGATCTTCTCGCTCGTGAGGTTTTCCGCCTCGGCTTCGTAGGTGATGGCCACGCGGTGGCGCAAGACGTCGAGGCCGATGCTTTTCACGTCCTGTGGCGTGACGTAGCCGCGGCCGCTCAGGAATGCGCGCGCCTTGGCCGCGAGCGTGAGGGCGATGGTCGCGCGCGGGCTCGCGCCCCAGCGGATGAGGCCGGCCATCTGCAGCTTGTAGGCGGCGGGCTCGCGCGTCGCGAAGACGATGTCCACGATGTAGTCCTTCACGCGGTCGTCCATGTAGATGCTGTTCACGAGCTCGCGGGCGCGGATGATTTGGTCGGGGTCCACGACGGCATTCACGTTCAGCTTCGGTGCGCTGGTACCCATGAGGTCGAGGATTTGCCGCTCCTCCACCTTGCTCGGGTAGGTGATGTTGAGCTTCAGCATGAAGCGGTCGAGCTGCGCCTCGGGCAGCGTGTAGGTGCCTTCCTGCTCGAGCGGGTTTTGCGTCGCGAGGACGAGGAAAGGGTCGGGCAATTTGAACGTCTGGTCGCCGATGGTCACCTGCCGCTCCTGCATCGCCTCGAGCAGCGCGCTCTGCACCTTTGCGGGCGCGCGGTTGATTTCGTCGGCGAGGATGAGGTTGCTGAAAATGGGGCCCTGCTTCGTCGTGAACACACCCTCGCGCGGATTGTAAACCAGCGTGCCGATGAGATCCGCCGGGAGCAGATCCGGCGTGAACTGGATGCGCCGGAAGCCCGTCTTGATCGCCGAGGAGAGCGTCTTCACCGCGAGCGTCTTCGCAAGGCCGGGCACGCCTTCGAGAAGGACGTGCCCATTCGTGAGCAGGCCGACGAGCAGGCCGTCCACGAGATATTTCTGCCCGACGACGACGCGCCCGATCTCCTGCTGGATCGCGGTGATCCACTGGCTGTGTTCCTTGACGCGGTCGGTGATTTCTTGGGTGCTGGTCATGTGTTGCGCGGAGTGAGAGCGG
>Ga0209596_1003384_pt1 | contig 12564 bp, 20 predicted proteins | sample M_130807_MF_Meta_FD_187314 | JGI IMG/M metagenome (GOLD analysis project Ga0209596, IMG submission 187314) | Freshwater microbial communities from Lake Montjoie, Canada to study carbon cycling - M_130807_MF_MetaG (SPAdes) (version 2) | ecosystem: Environmental > Aquatic > Freshwater > Lake... | reverse complement strand
AGTCTTATTTTCGGGGGTTTTTAGAGAGTCTAATATCCCTATATAGAATAGAATCTAAGGTGTCTACAAGGCCAGGGAATGGCCTTTGTTATTCGGGCGGGACATTGGGATATCATATCTCCCTAGTAAGAGAATAAGATAAGAGGCAAGCCAAAAAAGATATCTACAGACAAGGAGAAAAGAATGTTAACGATAATAACAATACTATTCATAATAACCTTAAGTATACTAATAACAAAAGTTAGTTAAAACAAACATAGAGATAAAGCACAAGATAAAGTACAGAATAGAGTACGGGGTCTAGGTAACCTATGATAAGAGTTAAAAATCGTTGTTTTATGTAGAGTTTTGTTGTGTTTGTTGTTGTTTCGGGGGAAATAACCTAAGATATTATAATATTTTATATCTTTTAGACTAGACATAAGTATTCTCCTCCTAGGTAGATGTATGAAAGGGTCTTAGTGACCCGCCAAGTTTCTATTGTTAGCATAGCAGGTGTTGTTGTCAAATGGGAGATTAATATCTTTTTATTTTATATCTCTTTTCAGATCTCAAAAAATGATCCGGGCGATATGGCCCACATAATGTTCTAAAAGTCAGAAATTGAAAAAAGATATTGTCATTTATATTTACACCAGAATAAAAATAACAACATTGAAATGTTATAACAATAACTAATGCCATATTTATTATTTCTAATAACAACGATGTAATTTATGACATATTTCTCGAGATCTTTTGACCACAATATTTAGGCAATTCTAAACGCTCTTTATTGAGCGTTTTTTTTGTGCCAAATCTTATGGCCATTTTTTTCGGGAAACATTAGACCAATATATTCCCCTAGACATAAGGGTAGATTAGAAGGCTAGGTTTGTGGCGAGATATCTTTTTTATTTATATCTTAGATATAATGTCTCCCATAATATCCCCAACAACAAACCTAAATAACTTTTTTTTATTTCCAAAACCGATCGGACAAACCAACCGATCAGAACCCAAACCCAAAACCGATCGCATTCCACAACAGATCAGATTAGCCATCCGATCGGCTTGGGCGTGACTTGTGACAAAAGAGCGTCTGGCACGCCCAGCCCGATCGGACAAGGTGGCTTGGGCTGAGCCGATCTGTTCGGGTTCTGGGAGCTATCCGATCTGTTTGATGGGGGGAGCCTATCAGATCTGAAGGTCCGTCCGATCGGAGATAGACAAAAAAATAGGGGAGATAAATACCGAGAACATTTATCCTCAGCATCTATCTCCCCTATCTTATAAAACTTTCTTTTAGAAGTTTACGTCTTTGACGCTAACCCCAACATTTACGAGATTAGTTTCATCATTTAGAATCCCACTCATTTGAGCAGTAACTAAATCTTCCATTTCTCTATCTGTAAGCATTTTTCCTTCATCACATTCCATACCGATTATCATTGTGAATAGTCTTAGTGATTTCATTTAGAAGTCCTTTCCAAAATGTTCGTTGATTTTATCTTTCATAGCCATTTTGCGTTTGAATAACTCAGCTTCTTTAGCCAATGTTTCATTTACTTCTTTATTTCCATTAGCGGGATGATTCTTTATGCTGTTTTCTAACGATGACTTTTCAGCCAACTTTACTTCAGACTTATCACCGTAAGTCATAGCATAAAGTTGTTGCCAAATGCTTTCATTTTCTCCCTCAAGAATGTGATTATCAAACTCAAGGTCTGCTATTCTTTCTGACATCTTTCTATTTCTCATAGTCCAACCCCAACAGAAGCCGGAAAACATAGAAAGAATCATTATTACTATCTGGAACCAAAATGGATTTCTCATTGAATAAAATCTCCCGTCAACTCAAACAAACCATCTAGTTTGTTATTTACAACAATAAGCACTCTCTTTAGTTGAGCATTTTTTTCTTCTAAGTCATAAAGATTATTTAGTTTCTTATGTATCTCTTCCATAGTTCTTGTTATTCTGGCAATCTCAACATCTTTCTGAACAACAGTCATTTCTAAAGAAGTAATAACTTCTGCTAACTCAAAGTTAGAATAGTTCTCTAACTCTAAGATTCTCGCTTGCCTAACACTACTTGGAATAAATACTTCTTCTCTATTTTCCATTGTTATTTCCATACCTTTCTGTAGACAACTATTTGAGGCGCATCACTATGCCAATCTTCAAAGCAAACAGCAACTTTAGAATCAGCGGGAATGTAATCAGATAGATGAAGATTTATCCAACCTCTAATCGATTCCGCCATAGTTACTGTAGCGCCATTATCAGCATTTCTTCCATAACAACTAACAGGAACAACCCAACCTGTTATCGCATTAGTAACTCTATTTCTTTTTGATTTGAGTTCAGCATCTGAAACACCATCAAGTGAAGCAAACCTATTCTGAAAGAATGAAACCAACTCAGAACGGTCAACTCTAGAAATAAGATTTATTTGTTTCATTTCAGCAGCATTTTTTATCTGCTTATTATGAATCTTATTCGCAACAGTTAGAGCCATTTTTGAACCTCCGATCAGATAACGTACCTCGCTACCTAGTTAGAACCCTACCACACTCAGCCCACCAGACGCAACAGGATCTAGCCGATCGGGCGGGTCCAAAAAATGATCCGACAGATCGGCCAACATAATGTCTCCAAACCCTAGAAATCAATAAAAGATATAGTCGATAATAAAAGCCCTAATATCTTTTTTCAATAATTAAAAACGATATCTAAACAAATATCTAAAAACAACATTTAATCTACCCGATCGCATTCCATGTCTGATCTGCTTAGCCAGCCGATCGGCACGGGCGTAACGTACATAGGGGCAGTGATGGTACGCCCGTCGCCGATCGGATGGCCTATCCGATCAGTTTGGGCAACAGATAAGCCCCGCCGATCGGAAGGGGGTTTCGATCGACGGGGCTTATCTGATCGGGGGAGAGGCTTGCGCCCCTCCCCCTCAGATCAGTGCGGGCTTCGGATCCCACCTTACCGTCAGATCGCCTCATCGGGGCGATCTGTTACTAAGCAACATCAGATCGCTTAGGCTCGAACTCGAACCTGCGCGAAGCCTTTGGGGCTGAAGTCAATCCGAACTTCGTCGGATCGGACTTCTCCCCAATGCTTTCTGATCGTTGCGCTCACCGTTGGGCGATCCTTTTTGCTGACAGATCCGAAAGCCTTCTTGAGCACGACTCCCGTCTCGGGAGTAACTTGCTTGAGAATGGCCAACAGATCGGCATCAAGAATCTTATGACGACCTCGCGGAGAAACCTCCACCAGATCGGCATCGATGAACTCGTCTACCACCTGATCATTTGGCATTTAATCACCTCCGATCTGCGGGAAGTGTCCCGCGCTAGATAACTGATCGAGGCCGATGCCCCGAACTGACAAGCCAAGCGTAGCACAGCCCAGCGCCCAGACGCAACATGATTCCAGCAGATCGCCCCACATAATGTTCAGATCTGAATAGCCACCCTAACAGATCGGCAACACCCAAACGAAAACCGATCGGCCTCACCCCCCGAAAGCGATCGGATGCCAAAACCGATCCCACTCCAAATCTGATCCGTTCGCTCGTCCGATCGGCGCAGGCGTGACATGTCACAAAAAGAGCGTGGAGCACGCCTGCGCCGATCGGATAGACCCTCCGATCCGTTGAGCTATCCGATCGGTTTTGGACAAAAGAACAACCCCCCCGATCGGGCTATTCGCCAGATCGGAGGGGCTGTTCAGTTCTTCAGATCGGGGAGCGAGTCCCGATCGGTTACGCTAGGCTCGGACTCGAACCTGTGCGAAACCCTTAGGGCTAAAGTCAATGCGAACCTCATCAGATCGCACCTCGCCCCAATGCTTACGGATAGTGGCCGAAACCGTTGGCCGATCCTTCTTGATGACTGATCCGAAGGCTTTCTTGAGAACCACGCCCTGATCGGGTGTGACTTTCTTGAGAGTCGCCAACAGATCGGCGTCTAGAATCTTGTGGCGACCCCTCGGGGACACTTCCACTTGATCGGCTGGTATGAACTCGTCCATTAGATCGGACATACAAATCACCACGCTTTCTTTTTTTTTGATCGGATAGGATAGTCGGGATCTCGCTCACGCCCGACAGATAGAAACCTATCAGGTGAACCTCTGGGAAACCTAAAGAAAACCTACAGAATAGGTCATTCCTAATAATACAGAAACTGTATAAAACCTGACACGATCAGGCCGGACGATCAGGAGACATATCCGATCGAGCTGGAAATAATCCTTGTCAGATCGGATACATAATGTCCCAGAGTCCAATCTGATCGGATGCCACATTCACACTCCAGACTGATCAGTTTGCTCATCCGATCGGCACAGGCGTAACGTACATAGGGGCAGTAGGAGTACGCCTGCCCGATCGGTTGGTCTGTCCGATCTGTTTTGGGATAAAAGATAGCCCCACCGATCTGAAAGGGGGTTCAGACCGATGGGGCTATCTGATCGGGGAGAGGATTGCTCCTCTCCCCTTCAGATCAGTTTTGGTCTATGCCTGCTCCCAAGACGATCAGGTCGATGTCCCATTTGCTGAGACCGATCTGATTGGCTTGCATTATTGCGATCGGCCCAATCATGTCGATCACTTTGGCTGCTACTAGCAGGTTCTGAATGACTGCCTTTACCTGATCGGCATCTTTCATTTCGATTGCTTCCTCAACCCGATCGACCATTCGGCTGAGAATCTGCGCTGATGCCTGTGTGATCAGAAGCATCTCCGGTAGCATCTCTTTTGTCTGATCTGATAACTCTGGGAAGTCGTAGTTCTCTTGATCGGACATCTCCCAGTCCTCCTGATCGCCAAACTCTTCGTTCATCTGATCGCCCCTATCTGTCAAGGTTGGCATCGTCGCCAACAAGAGAAAACTAACACACTCTGGGCAGATTATCAAGTACCCTCTCGCAGATCGACGGGCGGGATGATGCGATCAGAAATAATCCCTATCAGATCGTATACATAATGTCACCGAACCTAATCTGATCGGATATCATATACACACTCCAAACTGATCCGTGGGCTCAGCCGATCGGGACGGGCGTAACTCGTACAAAAGAGCGTAGAGGGTACGCCCGCTCCGATCGGATGGTCTGTCCGATCGGCTTTGGGACAGGGGTGTCCGATCGGTTTGGATCACAACAACGGGGGCTAGCCGATCGGCTAGCCCCCTCTCTGTTGCCCCGATCGCTTTAGGTCGTCCTCTCTCGATCGGTCATTAACCTTGCCCGATCTATCCGGTGTTTATGCGGAAGGCGTACTGATCGGGCTTGAGTCCTCTTCTGTTTAGATCGGCTAGGCGGGTTCTGATCCATTCATCTCCGCAGCCCCGATCCCAGCAGAAATATCCGATCACTTCGCGAACGTAAGTGACTTCGGTATGGCACCCGACGTTTTCTGATCGGATACCGCAGGCTTCACATTTTCTTTTCATAATCTGATCCCTTCGTTGTTGTCACCATAATGTCCCGCAGATCGGTCTGGCTGAATGGGTTACTTACTCAGCGTCGCGGAGATCGGCTAGGCGAGATTTTAGATTCTCACCGAGGGCCGATCCGCTTTGGCAGTTCTCAAGGAAAGCGATCTGACGGGCAACTTCTACCGCCCGATCTGCTTGAGCCTTTTTCTTGCTTGTACCGAAAACCGATCGGTACTGCTTGTCGGTCATTTTGCTAACTAATACGGTGTTGACTGATCGCTTCATTTGGTATCCTTTGGGTTTGGTGCCAGACCGATCTGCGGAACATTATGATCTGATTACACTTAGCGTCTACAATCGGCCAGCGATCGGAATGGGTTAGTAGGTGACGTTAGTGTTACGCAGCCAGATCGTTCGACCGTATCGGTCTACTTGATCGGTTGGCCGGTAAGTAACTTCCTCACCGAACGGATCGGTGCGGTTAGTAGCCTTGTGGTAGTGCTTCTTGCCGATCGGCTTTGAGTTCTTGGAAGGCTTCTTAGAAGACTTCCACGAACCCGATCGGGAGGCTGACATTGCTTCTTGCGCTACGAGCCGATCCATTATGCCCCATTCATCATCGGAGGTCAGATCGGATAAAGTTGGCTCGTTTATTATGTCTCTTGCTGATCGGTGTGCGTTCATTTTGATTCCTCTCAAGGGATCGGTTAGACCGCTGGCCGATTGTAGGCGCTAAGTGATGTTCTGATCGGTTGTCAAAGAGCAGTTGATCGGGCGGACCCGCTCGGTGGTACCCTCCAACCTTAGCCCAACCTAGGGGCCAAAACCTGTATTCTGCCAAAGAAAGTTGGCGGGGTCTATCAGATCAGCTCAAGGTTATCCACAGGGCAAACTGATCAGAAATAATCCCTCCCAGATCGGATACATAATGTCTGATCGTCCCAACTGATCGGATATCATATGTTCATTCCAGACTGATCCGTTCGCTCATCCGATCGGCGCAGGCGTGACATCACAAAAGGGCGTATTGCGCACGCCTGCCCCGATCGGCTGGTTTGTCCGATCTGTTTGGATACAGAAAAACTGCCCCCCGATCGGAGGGCAGTTCTCCTGTGGTGCGATCAGTTGGCTTCTAGGGCTTCAGATCGCTTGGCATCGTTGAGGGCTTCTATCTGCCCGATCATAAGCCCTAGGTGGCTAGGCACACCTTTGGCTAGGTGATCGACTGTGTGGTGGTTTAGTTGCCAGGATCGGACGAGAACCTCGGCGATCAGTTGGCAGGCTTTTTGGAGATTCTCTTCGACAGCCACTACCATCGGCTGGTAGTCGATCTGAGCGGCTGGGGGAAGTGTCTCCCTGTATGCTCCGATCGCTCTGGCATCTAGGAGGCAGTTGATTCCGATCTCATAGCCCTGCTTGAGGATTGCGAGATCGTCTGAGTAATGACCGTCAGGGAAAATGATCACAGCCAGATCGGTTATGATTTTATCCCTCTCTTGATCGGTTACGAATGGTACGTTCATCTGATCGTTCCTCTCTGTCCCCCGCACCTGTCGGCGGGGCTACGCCTAGCCTAGCCCCTAACTAGGGGCAAAGTCAAGTTATGCCAAAGAAAGTTTTGGGCGGTCTATCAGATCGGCGGGTCCGGGGTCGAACCGATCAGAAATAATCCCTTTCAGATCAGATACATAATGTCATCAAGCTCCAACAGATCGGATAGGCCGCATACACTCCACACTGATCAGATGTGTTATCCGATCGGCACAGGCGTTACATACCATAAGGGCTAGTAGGGTACGCCTGCCCGATCGGATGGGGCTTAAGATCGAGTTGGGTGGTTCGATCGTGTTGGCTGTTCGATCGATTTTGGGCATAGAGATGAGGGGTCCGATCGCTCAGACCCCTCGACTCTATCTGATCGCTAGGAGTAGTCTGGGTGATCGCTTCCGTAGTTCCATTCGCCATAGTTCAGATACTTGTCGATGAAGAAGTCAGTTAGATCGCACTGAGTGTGGAACATTCGATCGACTATTGCCTCACGACCCTCTCGGATCGCTTTCTGTGCTGGGTCTTCGAGTATCGGCGTAACGATGGCAAGCGATCGCATCAACGCTTCTCGCTGTAGTTCGGCATCGATTAGCAGTTCGATCGCAACTCGTCTTTGGTCATCTTCGGGAACGGTACCATCGCCGCTCCACGCGATCGAATCGGCTATGTCATCGACTATGCCCATCACGAATGCCTCAGCTCGATCGCTTATGGTGTTCTCGTCATAGTCGTCATTCATAACAGCCTTGAGGAGAATTCCGATCGCACCGAGTATCTCGGTGGGGAACGGGCCGATCCCGAGGGGGTTTCGCGACGCGTCGCCCCCGGTGTGTGTCTCGCCGTATGTGTTCATACGGTCAGCCTAGCCCAAACTAGGCGCCTAATGTTCTATCGGGGCAAGATTATTTGCGGGGGTCTATCAGATCGCTGAGGGAGGCTGCCCGATCTGTTCCGGGATGCGATCGGCCTCATAATGTCTACGAGCTCAGACTGATCGGATATAGGGCGCACACTCCACACTGATCAGATGGTCTGTCCGATCGGCACAGGCGTGACATCACAAAGGGGCGGATTGTGCACGCCTGCCCCGATCGGACGAGCCACCCGATCGGCTGCGGCTCAGGCGGCTGGCCCGATCGGTTGGGACTCAGGATTGCTGGGCTGATCGGGTAGACTCATCTCGGGGATCGGATAGAGTGCCTTTCTGATCTGATAGAGCCCCGCCCTGATCCCATAGAGGGTACTTGACAGGGCGCCTAAATAGGCATTAGGCTGAGCGTAGCCACGCTGACAGGGTGTGGGACACGAAAGGACCGATCAGATGAAGGTATTCGATCTTGAGACTACAGGATTCAGCGGCAAGACCGATCAGTTGGTTGAGATTGCCATCGTAGAGATCGACGAGGGTGGGGTTGTGCGATCGGAATGGTCATCGCTGGTGCGAGCGTTCCCGACAGATTCTCACGGACTCCCCTCCGATCTCTTGACTAGGATTCACGGGATCGGGTGGAGCGACGTAAGGACAGCCCCCACCCTCCGATCGCTTGCCCCTGAGATTATGGACAGACTTGACGGGGAAGTTCTGATCGGGCACAACGCAGCCCGATTCGATCTGCCGTTCTTGACAGACGCACTCTCACGGATCGGTGTGAATCTCAAGGCTTCCAGAGTCATAGACACTCTAGTACGCGATCGGGCAATACGCCCCGATCGCAATGGCGTGAAACTGCGCCACACTCTCGGCGCCGCGTGCGAGGCGTACCGAATCCCACTGATCGGCGCTCATCGTGCCATCGTGGACACTAGGGCCACAGCGACCCTAGCGATCGCACAGTCAGTAATCCTCGGGTGGTAACTCTATCCGATCACAACAATGGGAGGTTCTATCGTGTGGCGTAGATTCTTAGAATGGAGCGATCAGGTTCCCGACAGTAGCGTAGTATCTCTGCTCCTGTCGATCGGGTGGATTCTTGCGATCACAACAGGGTGGTTGTTAGTGCTAGGCGTAGGTGCCATAATCATAAAACTAATAGGAGAAGTGATCTGATGGAACGTCGTTTCGATAGCGTGGAAGTGTTCTTTAGGATACAAGATCGGTGGAGGCAAGTCTTCCCGTATCTGATCGGCTTCGGAGCGTTCATAGTCCTGCCGATCGTCGCAGCGTGGATTGACTCCCACTAATACCGATCCGCTAGTCAATCAGATCTGAGGGGAGGGGGGCAGCCCCCTCCCTTATCAGATCGGAATACCCAACACACGGCGATGCCATCCGATCTGATCCGGGCATCTATTCCGATCTGTTCGCTTAACCGATCGGCTAGCAACTGGCGTGACTTGTCACAAAAGAGCGTGTGGACACGCCAGCCCGATCGGTTGACTTGGCTGATCGGCGGGCCTGTCCGATCATCAAAATTTGATCCAAGTCCGATCGGCTTCATAATGTCTATAGTTTGTATCTGATCGGCTGAGCTCCTGGCGATCGCATTCTATTGTTTGTGTTTTGTTGATCGGATTGCCGCAGGCGCTGCCCGATCTGCTGTTGGCGTCGATCCTGCGAGCCGATCGGAGTACGCGATCGCTCCCATTATCTGTCAGAAAATAATCGGCGCCCGATGCGACATTAGGCGCCTAGTTGGGAGTACGATCACTACGTGAAAACGTCACAAGCAAGTGTCACACGGAAGCCGACGCGTCGCGCGGCTTCTGCCTCCGTACAGAGGTTCTGTACCCTTACCATTCCCGCGGCATCGGATACCGCGCTCGCGGCTATTCGCAAGGCTTACGCCGCGGAAGTCGCAAGCCGCGAGATACGCGTCTCCAACGCGGGCAGGCTTGAGCAGATGCTTGCGGGGTTCACGTTCGTTGCGATCGCTCCCGCGGGTCGCAAGTCGGGCGCGTACCGTCGGGCCGCGTTCGATCGGGGTGCCACGCGTCTAGTGGTACTCCGTGAGGGTAAGTACGGAAGTCGCGGCGGTCGTAACACTTACGTCAAGTCATTCATCGCCCGCGATGCGTTCCGTATGTTTGATGCCGCGAAGTACCGCGCGTGGCAGAACGCATACGCGGACCTAGTTATCGTAGATGAAGTGATCGACGGAGTGTTGGAAGTCGTCATCTATGCGATCGCTTCCGATGGAGTGACAGACGTAGCGGAATAGTCCGCCGCGGTACCCCGAACGCGCCCGACGCCTAACGCGTCGGGCGCGTTCCTATGATCGCGCATAACGTGCGCGCGACTTGACACGCGCTATGCGATCGTGTACGCGACGCGATCGAAATAATAATCCGATCGGCGTGCGCGCGACTTGACAAGTGTGGTGTGATCTGTTATGCGTTCTGATCGGGTGTGCTATCCGATCGGCTAAGAGCGGGCGTTCGACGCCTCCAAGCCAACCCATTCTCTGCGCCCGCCCGATCGGATGGGTCCTCTGATCGAAAATAATCCCTATCCGATCGGCATCATAATGTCTTTGGGGTCCCGCTGATCGGCTGGGATGGGCAGATTCGATTATGTGTTCCATATGATCTGGCGTGTGGGGTGTGAACCGGCGCGATCGGATGGGTGTTCCGATCAGGCAGACTCTGGCCGATCGCCCTCGCCGATCGGCTGGGCTATCCGATCAGTTGCCATAGCCGATCAGCCGAGGGCAAGCCGATCGGTTGGCAGATCAGCAGGCGGCCCGATCGGCGGCCAAAACCTGGCCCGATCGGACGGCCAAAAATAATCCGACAGATCGGCCCCTCATAATGTCTCTAGAGTTATTCTGATCGGCTAGAGTCGCTCTCGATCGCTTTGCCCCTCTAGCGATCGGATTCCACGCAGCCGCCCCGAACGTACGTTCGCCATCGAAAAGGTGTCGGAACGTCCTCCGGCGCGATTTTTTTCACTCTCCGTGGTCGTCGGCACCGCTTTGGTCACTCTGCGCGGTCAGCCGGTAGGGGCGCGGCCAGACTCGATTTTGGGCTGGAGGCGGCCAAACTCGATGCGCCCCCTGAACGCGTCAACGCCCCGCCCCTATGTGGGGCGGGGCGTATCGGCGGGGCGGGTGGTCTAGGCGTTTAGGTCTGTAAGCGCTTGCGCGGTCATCGCGGCGGTTGGGCCACTAAGTGCGCGGACTAGGGCGAGGCGGACTGTCTCGGTCTGCTCCGCTTCGGCGAGGCTCTCAAGTAGGGCGACGATTACCGGGACCGCGTAACCGGACTCGATAACGGCATCGGCGGTTCTGATGGCGAGGCTGCGAGCCGCGTCCCTTACTGCGTGCTTCTGGGTCTGATTCATTTCGTAACCTTTCAGGTGGTGGGGTCGGGTGACCCCTAGACCCCCGCGGCGGGTGCCGCGGGGGGTACGGGCTAGGCGCTTACGCGTCTAGGTCAGGGTTCGGGTACACCGCGTCGACGTGAGTAGCGAAGATTCTCACTACGCGGGTACCGTTGGCCTCGCGGTCCTCAACCCAAGACAGGGCGGGCAGGTTCCACGCTGCGAGCATCGCGGGGCTGATGGTTATCAGGTACGCGGTACCGGCCGGGAGTCCGTTTCCGAACCAAGTCTTTTGGATTGTGTTCCGGTCGGGCGTTACGTTGACTTGCTTCGGGTTCCCTTTGGAGTCTGTGACGGTGTGGTTATCGGTCGGGAGCGTGAGCATCGTTGCGCCTTGTGCGTGGGCTTTGGCTCGCGCTGTCCGGTTGCTAAGGGTTTCGGGCTTCATCGGAATAAATGCCTTACCGGCGGCAAGGGTGGCAAGTAGTCCGGGGCGGGCTTTGAATCCGGGCTTGTCCGTCACTAGGGCGGTCATACGGGCAAGGGCTGCGGCGTATTCTTTGGCGCTGCTTGGCTTGACGGTGACGGTAAGTGCCTTGCGCGTTCCCCCTTTGTTTGTAGTGGTTTTGCGCGTAGCGGCGTTAGCCTGCTTTGCGCCTTGCGTCTTTGGTGCGGTCATTTATTTATCCTTTTGTTTGGCGGGGCGGTTCCCCGGTAGTGGGAACCCTAGCCGCGAACGCGTAGCGGGTGGCGCATCGGGGGAGGGATTATTTCTCGCCCTAGTTAGGGGCGCATCTGGGCGCGCAGGTTCCCCGCTCGCGCACTCCATACGCTCAAGGGAACGGGGCGCGCGACACGCCCTCCCGCGAGATTTTTAGGGCTAGGACTATGCGCCTAGAGTCTCGGCCTATGCGCCTAGAATGGCCAGAAACAGCCCTATTTCGCCCGTGGCGAGGCGTTCGCGTGGTAGGTGGCGTTCGGTGGGGGGGGGCAAAAAATATGAACGACTGACTTCCCCTAATATATATTAAAGTTTTCAAAAATATGTATTCAAGTTTTTGGTTTTTTGATATTTATAATGAAACGGGGGGTATTTGGGTCGTTTGATTGTAAATATTAGACATTGGGCACTCTCGGTAAGGTTTGCTTGTTTCGTCGCTGTATGGGCCATACAGGGGCCTCTGCGTGGATTTTACGAGGGCTTATCATCTGCATGTTTTTGGGCATGGTGTTGTACTATTTGGGTTGCGACCCATTGGGCGACGGGGCTGGCGATTCCGTTGCCGATTATCGCATATCGGGGTGTATCTGCGAGGGGCGTTC
>Ga0209596_1003383_pt1 | contig 12573 bp, 12 predicted proteins | sample M_130807_MF_Meta_FD_187314 | JGI IMG/M metagenome (GOLD analysis project Ga0209596, IMG submission 187314) | Freshwater microbial communities from Lake Montjoie, Canada to study carbon cycling - M_130807_MF_MetaG (SPAdes) (version 2) | ecosystem: Environmental > Aquatic > Freshwater > Lake... | reverse complement strand
TTCCGTTGTAATCAAATTGCTCAACAACTTTTGTACCGCCATCAACAGGTTCAAGGATGTAGCGCCAAATGTGACCACCAAGGTGTCGCCAAGCAATGCGTCGATTTTCTTCAAATTCAACAACGGTATTGGTCATCTTGTAGGGAACGCCGATCTTCATTTCCATTGCAAACTTTGCGTCGAGTGATAAACGTGGTGGAGCAGAAACTCGCGCGGCTTTGACACTGCCCGAACCATCGATCTTTGAATGTTGACGCGGGTCTGCAAGAACTTCAAAGATAAGTCCAGGGGCTGCTGGCACAAAGCGCTCAACTGAAACTATTTTGGTTTTTGTGTCGTGAGTCATGTATTCAGGCTAGGCGAGCGAACGCACCACAGCCTCGCCGCATCGCCGACCCGAATACAAAGCGCCTTGGATAGAGCCTGTGTCTCGATGGTCGCCACATACAAATCGACCATCTCCAAGTGACACTTGCTGCTTGGGCGAGAACGGCGCAGATTGCACAGGACCACCGTGACTAATCGCGTACGTGCGCAAATGTTCCCAAGAATCGACTTGTGGCCCCCACCATTCACGTAATTGTTGACGAGCAAGTTGCTCAAGATTTCCAGATATCACACCTGGCAGCGCGGCAGCAATGAGGTGCTTGCCCGATGGGGCATACGACGGAGCAATATTGCTAATGATCGCGACATTGAGCACAGGGCCTTTGCCGGAGCCATCAAGGATCACGTACTTCTTCTTTGTCGGCGGGATGTCGGCAGAAAAGTAGACACAACCCGCTGTGCGTGACTGTACGGATGGCAAACCCAGCAGGGTCGAAGCAGTTGGACCATCGGTAGCGACCACAACAGCGCGTGCCGCAATGCGCTCGCCACTGCGCAGAATGACCATCGTTCCGTCAAGTGACTCAACAGGTGAATTGAGGTGGATGGTGTTGAGGTGCAGGCGTGATGCCAGTTGCTCGGGAAGAGCCTGCATGCCTTTAGATGGCAACACACTTTGACCTTCACTCAGTGAGCGAAAAATGATGTCGAACATGCGGCGCGAAGTGGCTAATTGCGGGTCCAGTTGGACACCACCGAAGAGTGGTCTGAAGAATGTCTCGATCATGCGTTGTGAAAAACCTGCGCTGCGAAGTGCATCGAGTGTTGACATGTCGTTGTTGCGCAATAATTTGGGAGCCACGCCGCGCAATACACGCAGTCGCAACAATACGATGCGCAATTTGTCGATCACCGAGCCAATCGGTGCAAAAGTCGTTGCAAAAAGTGTCGAAGGCTTACGAAATGGGTCTGAAACAACATGGCCTTTTCCACCACCACCATTTTTGTTTTTGATCCAAACAAGTGCGCCAGGGTCAAACGCTTGTAGATCGAGTGCCTCCATATCAACTTGTGTGGCGAGTTCTGGATACGCAGTGAGCAAGACTTGAAATCCGCGGTCGAGTAAGAACCCATCTACGTTGTCGGTGCGCACGCGCCCACCAACGCCATCAGCTGCCTCGAGTATCACAACACTCAATCCACTCTGTTGAATCTGTCGTGCAGCCGCAAGCCCCGATAGTCCAGCGCCGATTACGACCACATCAACTTGTGTGGGGAGCGTCATAATTTTTGACTTTTTAATTATTTTTTGAGCAACGCGCGCAAGGCCACTTCAAGTGTTGGATGCACGAATTGGTAACCGCTGGCATTGAGTGCCGCAGGGATAACTCGCTGGCCGGTGAACAGCAATGCATCAGCAAGCTCTCCGCCAAGAATTGCTTTTGGTGCAAACGGTGGGATCGGAAGAAATGCTGGGCGCTTCACAACTCGTGCGAGCGTGCTGGTGAACTCTGCATTAGTGACAGGGTTTGGCGCTGTCAGGTTGACTGCACCACTCACGTTGGCGGTCAGCAAGTGTTCGATCGCACCGACTTCATCATCGATTGAGATCCAACTCTGCCACTGCTTGCCATTGCCAAACTTGCCGCCAAGGCCAAGTTGGAAAAGTGGCAATTGCTTTTTGAGCGCACCACCTTTGGTTGTCAGCACAATGCCGGTGCGCAACAATACGGTACGAACTCCAGCGTCGGTTGCAGGCTTTGCCTCATGCTCCCATTGCTCGCAAACGTCGGCAAGAAAACTTGTGCCATGTGTGCTGACCTCGGTGAGTTGCTCTTCGCCACGCGGGCCATAGATGCCTATTGCCGAACCCGACAAAAACACTGAGGGTTTTTGGTTCATGCTGGCAATTGTGGTTGCGAGCAAATTGGTGGTGATAGTGCGACTCTCCAAAATCTCACGCTTATACGACGCTGTCCATCGCTTGTCACCGATGCCGGCACCCGAGAGATGGATTACTGCGTTAGCACCCTCAAGTGCCGATGCGCTCAGCACACCAGCCTTTGGGTCCCACATTATTTCACCAGTGCCGGCGGCGCGACGAACAAGTCGCACAACGTCATGGCCGTGCTGTTGCAGTTGTGAGACGAGACTTTTGCCGATGAGCCCACTGGCTCCAGAGATCACAATTTTCATGTAGTCAGACTACGCAAAAATTTAAGGAATGACGATAGGCACCGATGTGACAACTGTATTTGGCCTAAACAACAAACGGGCCTTAATTGCAAGCGCAGATTGGTTGTGGAGCCACTGTGAACGCACGCTGGTAACAAACTCAGGGATGATGACCGTAATCAGGTCATCGTCGTATTCGGCATCTAGTTCGTTAATGCGGTTGAGGATTGGCTCGGTGAGATCGCGATATTCGGAAGTAATTGTCTGCAGTTCGACATCCGAGAGATTGAACTTGATCCAAGCCTCGTCGATCTTTTGGCGGTCCTCTGCGTGCTCAATGACTGAGATTGCAATGAGCCGGTCTGGGCGAAGGCTTTGTGCATATCGAACCGCTTGCATCGTGCCTTGATTGACAGAGCCAACAAGCACGATTACGAAGTGGGTGTGAAACGGGGCAACGTAGTCATCACTTGGAAGCAGGAATGATCGGACACGAGAATAGTGGCGGTGAATTCCTTTGAATCCAATCATCATGATCGGAATCAAGAATGCAGGAATCCATGCACCATCAGTGAATTTCACCACGACAAAAATTCCAGCAACAAAAAACGTGGTGACTGATCCAACCGCGTTGATCGCCATGTGGACTTTCCACTTGGCTTCACGATGCTTGTAGTGATGGACAACCATTCCTGCTTGGCTCAGCGTGAAACCCGTGAATACACCAACTGCATACAAGGGAATCAGTGCGCTGATCTGCCCTTTGAATGCGACTAGCAATCCAATGGATGCGAAACTGAGAAAGATTACGCCGTTCGAAAAAACCAAACGATCTCCGCGATTGGAAAACTGGCGGGGCAGGTAGTTATCTTTGGCGATGAGCGAAGACAGTCGTGGAAAGTCTGCATATGACGTATTGGCGGCCAGAATTAAAATCGCAAACGTTGCGAACTGTGTGACATAGAAGAAGATATTGCGTCCACCGTAAACTTGCTCTGCTAACTGAGCAAGTACCGTGTTGGGAATTTTGCCCTCGTGATCTTTTACTGGTTGAAGGTGTTGGGCCAAGATACTGAGTCCAAAGAAACAGGATCCGAGAATCACTGCCATCCAGATGAGTGTCGTGCTTGCATTGCGTGACTCTGGCTTTTTAAACGCAGGCACTCCATTGGAAACTGCCTCGACACCAGTGAGCGCGACTGCGCCAGAGGAAAACGCTTTAAGGAAATAGAAAGCAGTGACGGAACCCTGCATCTCTAAAAGATGTTGTGCCTCGCCAGTGTGTTCGATTGGAGGAAGATGTTGAACAAAGACTCTGTAGAGACCAACCACTATCAGCGCGATTAAGGAAAGCACGTAGAGATATGTCGGTGGAGCAAATAGTGCACCTGACTCTTTGAGTCCCCGCAAGTTAGCAACCATCATCAAAATCACAAAGCCGATGCAGATCTGCACACGGTGTGGTGCAAGGCCGTTGAAAGCCGAAATAATGGCCGCAACACCTCCAGCCACCGAAACGCAGACAGTTAATACGTAGTCAATAAGTAGAGAGGCACCGGCAACCAGGCCTGGGTATTCGCCAAGATTCTCCTTTGAAACGATGTATGAGCCTCCGCCGTTTGGGTAAGCAAAAATAGTTTGCCTGTAGCTCATCACCACGATTGTTAGTAGCGCAATGACAATCAGGGAAATAGGAACAAGCATTGAGTAGGCAGCCATACCGACAGCGCCCAATGATAAAAAGACGATCAGGATTTCTTCGGTTGCATAAGCAGTAGAGGAAATCGCGTCACTCGCGAAAACTGGAAGTGCGATCTTTTTGCTCAGGCGTTGGTGGGCGTCTTCGGAAGTGGGGATTGGTTTACCGATGAGGAACCGTTTAACCGCACTGGATTTAGTAGATGTAGCCATAAGCGTTATGAAGCCTGCCACACGGGAGCCCCTTATGGCGAGTAATTCGCCTACGCTGTTTGACTGTCAAGGAAACTAGGAGATCGAAGTGCATGTAGTCATAGTTGGATGCGGTCGAGTTGGATCGACTCTGGGTCGAGAGCTCACCGCTGCTGGCCACACCGCGGCTGTCATCGATCGTAAGCCAGAAGCGTTTTCGCGGCTGGGTGAATCGTTCACTGGTCAGAAAATTACTGGAATTGGTTTTGATCGTGATGTACTCATTGAGGCTGGCATCGAAAGGGCTGGCGCACTCGCGTCAGTAACCAATGGTGACAACTCAAATATTTTGATTGCCCGTGTTGCACGCGAAGAGTTTGGTATCGAACGAGTTGTCGCACGTATCTATGATCCGAAACGCGCCGAAATTTACGAACGACTTGGTATCGCGACTGTTGCCACCGTTAAGTGGACATCAGAGCGCATCTTGCGGCGCATCTTGCCAGAGTTGCCAGCGGTTGAATGGACAGACCCAAGCGCTTCGGTCGTGCTCGTAGAACGAGAAATGCCAAAACATTTGATTGGACAACGAGTTACAACTATTGAAACAGCATCAGCCCGTGTTGTTGCTGTGCGCAGACTCGGCTCGGCAATGATTCCAAATGCTGACACCATTATTCAAGAAGGTGATGTTGTGTATGTCGCATCAGAGATTGCTGCGCTGAGCCAATTTGATGAAAGTCTTGTTTCAGCACCAAACGGAAAGGGTCACTGAACATGAAAGTGGTCATTGCGGGTGGAGGCAGTGTTGGCAGGTTTACGGCGCAACAACTTTTTGAATCTGGACATGAAGTAACAATTATCGAAAGCGATCGCGCAGTCGTGCGCGAGTATGGGCAGTCGAGCACAACAACTGGAGTCAAGTGGCATCAAGGCGATGCATGCGATGTGACAGTGCTTGCAGCGGCCGGAGTAACACTTGCTGATGTTGTTGCGTCTGTAACTGGTGACGACGAAGACAACCTTGTGGTATCGCTCTTGGCAAAGCAAGAGTTTGGCGTGCCACGCGTGGTTGCTCGCGTCAACAACCCAAACAACTATTGGATGTTTAATGACATGTGGGGCGTAGATGTTTCGGTGTCGACGCCACACCTCATCACGAGCCTGGTGCAAGAAGCAGTGACTGTCGGAGCATTTGTGCGCTTGATGCAACTCAAGGGTGGCAAAGCAGAACTCGTTGAGGTCACATTGGCAGAGTCATCACCCGCCAAAGATAAAGCACTTTCAGAATTGCAGTTTCCACGCAGCGCAACTGTTGTTGCAATTGTGCGCGACGAGCGCGTGATGGTGCCCGACAAAGCAACGGTGTTGCGCGTGGGCGACGAAGTAATGGCGCTGATCTCTGAAGACGCCGAAGCCGCAGTGCAAAAAATATTGGTTGGCTAACCGGCAACTATTTTTGTAGCACTACTTTGCGGAGTTACTCTGCAGCGTGCGGTAACAGTGTGTATGCAGGGTTCAGAAAAACCATACTATTACGTTCTCGATAGGCGACACCTTCAACTGCGATGCATCCACCGTGTTCAATGCCGGCGACGTGGCGACGACCACTGAAAATAACAGTGACCTCACCTGTTCCATCGTTGATCACAATTTCCATTGATGGAATACCAGACCTTGGTTTCATGGTCATGCGCTTCACTTCACCGCACACCTTAACATTGGTGCGTACAACAACTTCTCCGAGCGGTGTCAGATTGAGCTCAATAAATTTGTCAACGAGACGTTCGGCATCCAACTCTCTGATGCCTTTGTTGGCCGACTTCATCATATTTTTCAGACCCATCAGGATCCCCCTAACTTATTGAGCATCGCCGTCAAGGTTACTTCGTCCATTGCACCCAAATTTGTTTCGGATGTTCCGTCTTGTCGGATAAACACCCAAGCAGGTTGATAGGCAACATCAAACTGAGCAAAAACTAAACCGTCATTGTCTTTGATGTTTGCAAATGTGAGTTGGTGCTTGGTGACGAACTCCTGCATTGATTGTTCTGATCCATTCCATGCCACACCAATGATGTGTACTTTGCCTGCAAGTTGTTTGTTTGCCACCTCGACCGAGGGTGCTTCATAGTTGCACGTGGTTCAACCAGGCGCCCAAAACCACAGCGCAACAGGAGATTTTTGTAATTCAGATTGCAAATTGATTTCTCCACCACCAACAAGGGTTGCGTTGAAATCAGTGGTTGAAGTTGATTGCGATTGACTCACCGAATCGGTTGTCTGAGTGGTCGCATCGGCTCCGCATGAAATGGCGGTAAGAACAAGAATGCCTATCAACACTGCTTTGATCGATGCCCGCATGTGACTGATAGTACTCAAACAAACAAAGGCGCACTGATCTAGGCTTGTCGGCATATGAGTACTCGCAAATTGATTCTGTGGGCACTGATCTGTGGCGTATTGATTCTGATTGCGGGCACCGCAAAGTTGTTTCAAACGTCGCAAAAACCAGTTGAAGTGCAGTTGCTTGCTTTGGGCGACTCGGTGACGCTTGGCGATATGACCGTGAGCGTGACGGCATTGCGTGACGCTGCAGATCGAACATTGGTGGACGTGACGATGGTTGGGGTTGCAGAGGCACAGGCAATGGACGGATGGAAGTTGCTTGCAGCGGGCGAAGTGTCTGACCCGGTGATGTTGCCAGTTGGCGCGGGCACCGAATGCACACTCACAAAACTTGCCGAAACGCTTACGTGCACCGTTGCATTCCCTGTGTCTGAAGGCACGCGCACCGTTGCCTATATTCGTGCAGGTGAGCAACGACAATGGGCGACAGCGCCTTGATGCTCAAGCGTTATCGTTAACAATGACGATTCGTTGGAGGTGGTGAGTACGGTCGAGCAATTTGATCTCGTGGTCATTGGTGGTGGCCCAGGTGGCTACGCCGCTGCTTTTTATGGCGCGTCGGCAGGTCTCAACGTTGCGTTGATCGAGCGCGACACAATTGGCGGTACGTGTCTCAATCGTGGATGTATTCCGGCCAAAGCCTTTTTGGAAACTGCTGCAGTCAACAGACACGTGATGCACGCTACAGATTTTGGCATCAATGCCACCGCAACTGGTGTTGAATTTGGTGTTGCACAAAAGCGTAAACAAACAATCGTCAACAATTTAGTAAAAGGTCTTACTGGGCTCACAAAATCAAAGAAAGTCACCTACATTCTTGGCACGGGTTCACTTGGCGCAAACCGCACGGTGAGTGTGCAATTGTCGGCCGGCGGTACTCAAGAGCTGCAAGGTCGCAACATTGTGTTGGCTGCTGGTTCGGTGCCACGCACGATCCCTGGTTTTAGTGCCGGCGGGCCAATTATGACGTCGGACGAAGTGCTGATGCTCGACAAAATTCCTGCGCGCATCGCAGTTATCGGTGGCGGCGCAATTGGCTGTGAGTTTGCATCCACATTTGCCGACCTCGGTTCAACGGTGACGATCCTTGAAGGTCTGCCAAAGATCCTTCCTGGTCTCGATCCGGATGTTGCTGCAGTTGTTGTCAAGAGTTTTAAGAAAAAGAACATCGATATTCGTACTGGCGTCAAAGTCAATGGTCACGAACCAACGACTAGTGGCGGCACCACGGTGTTGTTTGGTGAGGGCGAGCGACTCGATGTTGACGCAGTCATCGTGTCGGTTGGTCGCAAACCGTTCACTGATCATCTTGGGTTGACTGGTACCGCAGTAAAAGTTACTGATCGTGGGTTCGTCGATGCCGACGGGTTTTGTTTGACAGGTGAACCAGGTGTGTATGCGGTTGGAGACCTCATCAATACTCCGCAACTTGCACACGTTGCTTATGCCGAAGCGATTGTGGCAATCAAGCACATGCGCGGCGAAAAGGTATATCCCGTGATGTATGACAGAGTGCCGTGGGCAATTTATTGTCACCCTGAAGTTGCATGGTCTGGGCCGTCTGAAGAAGAGGCGCGCGCAAAGGGGCATGATGTCGTTGTTGCCAAGCACCAATTTCGAGCAAATAGTCGCGCGATGATCATCGGCGAGACCGAGGGACTTGTGAAAATCATTGCCAAGAAAAATGCTGATGGTACGGCAGGCCAAGTGCTCGGCGTGCACATGGTTGGTCCGTGGGTAACCGAACAGTTATCGGGCGGTTACTTGGCGGTCAACTGGGAAGCAACAGTGGAAGAAATCTCTGAATTCATCATGCCGCACCCTTCATTGTCAGAGTTGTTTGGTGAAACTGTGATGTCGTTGACTGGTCGCAGCATCAATGCTTAAGAAAACTCACACGCTATTACAGGAGAACCATGGCTGACATCACACTTCCACAACTTGGAGAAACGGTCACCGAGGGAACTATCACCAAATGGTTTAAAAAAGTTGGCGACACAGTTGCTGCTGACGAGCCACTGTTTGAAGTTTCAACTGACAAGGTGGACACCGAAGTGCCATCGCCAATTTCTGGAACACTCACCGAAATTAGGGTTGCCGAAGGCGACACTGTGCCAGTTGGAACAGTGATTGCCGTTGTTGGAGTCGCTGGCGCTGCACCCGTGCCAACTCCTGCTCCCGCACCAGCTCCGGTTGTTGCTGCGCCTGTTGTTGCTGCACCCGTGCCAACTCCTGCTCCTGCACCAGCTCCTGTTGTTGCTGCACCTGTTGTTGCTGCACCTGCGCCAGTTGCAACTTCTAATAAGTTGCTCTCACCAGTTGTGCGCAGGTTGGTTGCCGAACACGGCATCGATGTAAACGCATTGGTTGGCAGCGGCCCTGGCTCGCGAATCACGCGTGAAGATGTGCTCGATCACATCGATCGCAATGGTCTCAAAGCAACGCCTGCTGCTGCGTCTGCGCCAGTTGTTACTGTGCCAGTTGTTGCAGCACCTGCTCCTGCTGCTGCACCTGTTGCACCAGCTCAAGTGGTTCATGCTCCAGCACCCGCACCGGTGTCGCGTCCTGCTGTGGTGTCAAGCGAGCGCGAGCAAGTAATTGCTCTGACGAAGATTCGCAAGCTCACTGGCTCACACATGATCATGTCAAAGAGCACGAGCCCACACGCATTCAGTGTTGTCGAAGTCGACTACGCCAACGTCGATCGCACACGTGCTGCAATCAAAGAATCGTGGAAAGCAGGCGAGGGTTTTAGTCTCACATACCTTCCGTTTATTTCGCGTGCGATCGTGGATGCGCTGCGTGAATTTCCGCATCTCAACGCGTCTATAGACGGAGACAACTTAATCGTGCACAGCTATGTCGACTTGGGGATTGCTGTCGACCTGGATTACACAGGTCTGCTTGTGCCAGTGGTGAGAAATGCAGATGGCAAACGAATTCGGGCCATCGCGCGCGAGATCAATGACCTCGCATCACGTGCGCGTAATCGCAAATTGTTGCCAGACGAAATTCAGGGTGGCACATTTACCATTTCTAATAACGGTTCAGCCGGGTCAGTACTGACCATGCCGATCATTAATCAGCCGCAAGTCGCGATCATGTCAACCGATGCGATTGTGCGAAAACCGGTTGTGGTTACGTCTTCGGATGGCAGCGAAAGCATCGCGATTCATCCTGTAGGCAACTTGTCAATGTCATGGGATCATCGCGCATTCGACGGCGCATACGCAGGCCGATTCTTGGCACGCGTCAAACAGATTCTTGAAACACAAGATTGGTCAGCCGAACTCTAAGAGCGGAATCATTCATGAGTAATTCATCGACAACGCTTCATATCAGGTGGCTCGGTCGTGTGCCATATCGCGAAGCCCTCGCACTGCAATCTGGATTGTTTGAACACGGGGTAGATCAACACTTGTTGTTGCTCGAGCATCCACATGTTTTTACCTACGGACACACCGCCGACTTGGCAAATAATTTGCGCTGCGAGCCAGTGGCAGTCGGTGCCGAGTTGGTGCAGGTGCAACGCGGTGGCGACATCACCTATCACGGGCCTGGTCAGTTGGTTGGCTACCCGATATTGAGTTTGCAACCAAAGCATGGCATCGATGGTCCTGCTGACACTCGCTCTTATATATATGACGTTGAGCAATTGATCATTGACACACTGGCCCAACTTGGCGTGCGCAATGCAGGGCGAATGGGAGAGTTTCCCGGCGTTTGGCTAGATCCAAATACTGACAACGCTCGAAAGATTTGTGCGATAGGTGTGCGGGTGGGCAGTGGTTCCACCGATCGTCGAACAATGCATGGATTTGCACTCAATGTCTCGACCGACATGACATTTATGCGCGAGCACATCGTGCCGTGCGGTATTGCTGACTATGCAGTCACGTCATTGTTGGAAGAGGGCATTGATGTGTCGATGAACGATGTTGTCGACATCGTTGCGCGATTGGCTCAATCGAGATGGGGTTCGCAACACAACACGCGAGCTGATGTGGCATGGAAGCACAGCCCGCAAGATCTCTCTGCATTTTCGAGAGGCGAAGGCGCAGGAGAACCAGTGCGCATGATCAAGCGACTCGAGCAAGCGGGCGTTACGGACGGCTTAAGCATTTCGGTGCGTAAGCCAGAGTGGATTCGTCCACACGTGCAACACACCGATGAAGTGTTAAAAACAAAGCGCACACTTCGCGATCTCAATTTGGTGACCGTGTGCGAACAAGCAGGCTGCCCAAACTTGAGTGAGTGCTGGAACGACGGCACCGCAACATTTATGGTGCTGGGCGAGCGGTGCACGAGGGCGTGTGGGTTTTGTTTGATTGACACGCAAAAACCGCTGCAGCCCGATGCCGACGAACCGCGCCGAGTGGCCGAAGCAGTGCAGCGAATGGGTCTTGAGTTTGCCGTGCTCACCATGGTGGCTCGAGATGATTTGATCGATGGCGGAATGCAACATGTGGTTGACACTGTTCGCGCAATTCGAGCAATGAATGTTTCTGCAAAAGTAGAAACGTTGATTTCTGACGTCAAAGGCACCGATGCGCTCGACATTCTGATCGCCGAGCGACCCGACGTCTTTAACCACAACATTGAGACAGTTGCCAGATTGCAGCGCGCAGTGCGACCATCGGCTGGGTATGCGCGCAGCCTTTCGGTGCTTGCACGTGGTCGTGCTGCTGGTCTTACGACAAAGTCGGGAATGATTGTGGGCATGGGTGAGACGCGTCAAGAAGTAGAGGAAACCCTGATTGATCTAGCCAGTGTTGGCGTGCAAATTGTCACCATCGGGCAGTATCTGCGACCTACAACCAATCATCTTCCTGTTGCTCGATTTGTTGAGCCCCAAGAGTTTGATCAGTACAAGGCTTTTGGCGAGAGTCTTGGTATGCAACATGTGCAGTCAAGCCCGCTCACTCGCTCGAGTTATCACGCCAAACACGCACATGGGCAGTCGCAACTCGTACTCCATGCCTAGTTGTGTCTAGTTTGGCAATAAAGTAGTAACGAACATGACACAGACCATCGCATCCACATCTGATTACTCTGCACGCATTGCAAAAGTGCGCGCCGCAATGGTGTCCAAGCAAGTTGATGCTGCATTGCTGTCTGTCGGTCATGATCTTCCCTACTTGTCGGGTTATTTTGCAATGCCGCTCGAACGTTTGACCATGTTGGTGATTCCTCAAAGTGGCGAAGTGACGATGGTGGTGCCACGACTTGAGGTCGCACGCGTAACACCGCAACCTGGAGTATTTTCGATCACTGCGTGGGGAGAGACCGAAAACCCCGTAGCAATTGTTGCCAAGTTGTTGGGCAATGCAAAGTCGATTGCGGTTGGCGATCAAATGTGGGCCAGATTTTTAGTTGAGTTGTTACCACTCGTGCCCGATGCAAGCTTTGTTCGCGCAGTTGATGTTGTTGGTGCGCTTCGGATGAGCAAAGATGCAAGTGAAATCGCAGCACTTGTTGCCGCAGGCACAGCAGCAGATCGAGTCGCTGCACAATTACATTCTGGACAGATACCTCTTATCGGTCGCACTGAAGCTCAAGTGTCAGCCGACATCTCGGCACGATTGATTGCAGAAGGTCATGACGTCGTTAACTTTGCAATTGTGGCAGCTGGCGAAAATGCCGCAAGCCCACACCATCACGCAGGCTCGCGTGTCATCACAAAAAACGAGATTGTGTTGTGCGACTTTGGTGGCACGATGAATGGTTATTGCAGTGACATCACGCGTTGTGTATATACGGGCAAGCCAGCAG
>Ga0209596_1003372_pt1 | contig 12610 bp, 7 predicted proteins | sample M_130807_MF_Meta_FD_187314 | JGI IMG/M metagenome (GOLD analysis project Ga0209596, IMG submission 187314) | Freshwater microbial communities from Lake Montjoie, Canada to study carbon cycling - M_130807_MF_MetaG (SPAdes) (version 2) | ecosystem: Environmental > Aquatic > Freshwater > Lake... | reverse complement strand
CTATGCGCCGGTGTGAGAAAACTGTTTTCTGTAGCCTGGCAAATTCTGACTTAACTGATTTCATACCGCTTGTGTCGTTTTCTTCAATAAGCGGGCAGACAACAAAAGCCTGCTGGCCTTGGGCCAAAAGCTGATCTACAAAAAACTGCACGGTACTACGATCAATATCTCGCACCGCCTTGGTCTGAACCGGTTTACGCCCAGGTGGCAGCTGATCTATAACCGAGACATCAAGATCGCCATAGACTACTAGTGCCAAACTACGCGGAATAGGTGTAGCGGTCATTGTCAAAACATGTGGCATAAAGCTAGCTTTAGACTTGAGATTGCGCCGCTGATTAACCCCAAAACGGTGCTGCTCGTCTATTATTACTAGGCCTAGATTCTCAAACTCTACCCCACTAGATAGTAGCGCATGGGTACCCACGACCATCTGTGTTTTTCCGCTTGCGACATTAGCCTGGACTTGTTTTTTTTCTTTTGCTGGAAGTGCCGAGATGAGAAGCTCAGCTGCTATACCCATTTTTTTAAATATTTTTTTGATGGTGACGATGTGCTGACGAGCTAGAATTTCAGTTGGCACCATTAGAGCAGCTTGATAGCCAGACCGTAAAGTCATTGCACTGGCGATCAAGGCCACGAGGGTCTTGCCAGAACCCACATCGCCTTCTAGCATTCTACTCATTGGCTGTTCACTTTCTAAGTCTTGCAATATCTGCCAAGTAGCCTTGCGCTGGCCATCTGTCAGATCAAAATCAAGTTGACTGAGAACTTCTTCTACTACTTTTTTTTTAAAAACAACTTTGGCTGAACTTTCTGTTTTTATATCTTTTTTTATGGCTAAGCCGGTCAAGATTAGCTCAAAAAGCTCTGCAAAGCCGATTCTTCTTTTGGCCTCATCTATTTGGCCCATGCTGGTCGGCTGGTGCAGGTACTTAAGGGCCTGACTGTAGCTACCAAGCCGATACTCCTTCTCGACTATTACAGGCAAGCTATCTTGAAGCTCTATAGTCAGTCCGATCACCTGTGCGACTAATTTTTGTAAAACCTTAGAAGAAATAGAGCTTGTTTCGGGATAAATACTGTATATCTTACCTTTATAGTTGTCTTCTGTGACAGCTTCAATAGTTGGGCTATTGAGACTAAGGTAGTTATTTTTAAACTCAAAATTACCAGCGAAAAGATATTTTTCACCTTTTTTTAAACTATTTATTAAAAAAGGTTGATTGAACCAAACAGCCTTTATAGTGCCAGTTTCGTCTGTCAAGACGGCCTCAGTAATAGTAAGTCGAGACTGTCTAGCAGAACGACGCACATCAACAGCCAAAACCCTACAGAGTACTGCCACTCGACCCGGCTTAATAGTATTAATTTTTCCAATACTACTAAAGTCGTCCCAGCGTCGCGGCCAATATTGAAGAAGGTCTTGAACTGTAATAATACCCAGCCTTGCTAGGCCTTTTTGTATTACTGGGCCAACGCCTTTTAGGGCCGATACTGGTGAATCTAGTTTCATTATACTATTTTAGCACGAACAAAATACGAAAAAAGGCTTTTAACAAAATTTATATTGACTATCTATATCTTAAAATTAACGTAACGCCGCTTGCCTACCTGTACCAAGGCTGATTTTTGGAGTACTAGCTGGTCGTCACTTACCACTTTGTCATCTAGCTTTATGGCTTTTTGCAAAATAAGCCTGCGGGTCTCTGACTTACTGAGCTCAAAATGCATACCTATTAGGTCAACTAGCTTACCGGGTTTCACTTTTAAGGTTTCGATATCAGCTGGCTTTTTGCCATCTCTGAACTGGCTGTTCCAGCTAGCTTCGGCCTGAATGGCGGTTTTTTCGTCATAGTACCGGGCTACAATAATTCTTGCCAGGCTGGCCTTGGTGTCTCGCGGATTATCTGGATTACCAAAATAACTCATGTGCTTGTCTTCATAGACTATACCAGCCATTTTTTGAGTTATTGCTTCAATCGCGTCTAGTGGTATATCTGTGCAGAGCTTAAAATATACTGGTATAAGCTCGTCTCGCAAGGTCATGACTTTGCCATACATATCTTCTGGCTCATCAGTAATATAGATGCAGTTGCCCCAGCTAGAGCTCATTTTGCGGCCATCTGTGCCCTCTAGTATATTAAATGTCATGACACTTTGTTCTGGCATATTGTAGTTTTTCTGAACAACTCTACCTGCAAGCATGTTGAAAAGCTGATCTGTACCGCCCACCTCAAGGTCGGTCTTCATCTCGACACTGTCATAGCCTTGAAGCATAGGGTACAGCGTCTCCTGAATGCCAACGGGCTTGTTGGCCTTTATTCTCTTGGCGAAGTTTTCTCGCTCAATCATTTGACCGATGGTAAAAAGGCTAGTTAGTCCAAAAAAGTCTTCGAGCTTCATCTTGTCGTACCAGTCGCCGTTGTAGAAGAGCTCAACTTTTGACATGTCGAGTATCTTGCCAATCTGCTCTGAGTAGGTCTTCATGTTGCTCTCTATTGCAGCTCGAGACTGCATGGGGCGCTCAGAGTCTTTATCGCTAGCATCACCTATTACTCCAGTAAAAGTACCAATTACTAGCGTTATTTGGTGGCCCAAATCCTGGAACTTTCTAAGCTTCCAGATAGCTGAGGCTCGGCCAATGTGAATACTAGGATTAGTTGGGTCAATTCCTAGCTTAATTCTAAGCTTTTTACCGCTGGTAAGCTTTTTTTCTAGTTCTTCGCGCACTATTACATCTTCTACGCCGCGACCTAGCAAGTCTTCTAGTATTTGGGGAGTTATTTTTTTCATAAAATATATTCTTATAAGGTAGTCACATTATAGCTGTAAGGACGTTTTTTGTATATACGCAGATTAATAAAAATACTAGCAACAAGACTACTAATGCGTGTATAATCTATACTAAATATAGTACTAAAACTTTTATGGCTAAAAACCCCAACCCCAACAAACCAAAAAGACGTGTCGTGAGATCTAGGCCGTCTAATTCTGGTACTAATACCCAGCTCAGAAAAAGCCCCGCTGCTGCGGCTACTTCGGCTAAGAAAAAAGGTGGCGCACTTGGCTGGATTTTTACACCAGCCGTTCCTCCTGCCAAAGGTCTGGGCAAAATTGCCCCAAAACATGTTTTTAAGATTCTTACCAGCAAAAAGGCCCTTAAGCTATTTGCAATTGCTTTCTTGGCTGGAGTTCTAGCAATTGCTGCTGTATTTGCATGGTTTGCAAAAGATCTACCAAGCCCCAATAAAATTAATGCCACTGCCAGTGCCCAGACTACTAAGCTGTATGACCGCACTGGGGAAACAGTTCTTATAGAGATATATGGCGACAAGAACAGAAGTCTTATTGAATTTAATCAAATGCCTCAGTGCATAAAAGATGCTACGGTGGCCCTTGAAGATAAGGATTTTTACAGTCAAGGAGCTTTTAGTCCAAAAGGACTAGCCAGGGCTTTTTCTGGAATTATATTTAGAGACCCTAGTAAGGGTGGTGGCTCAACTATTACCCAGCAATATGTGAAAAATGCTTTGCTCACCAATGAACGTAGCTATAACCGCAAAATAAAAGAACTTATTCTATCTATTGAAATCGAACAGCTCTACAAAAAAGATGACATTTTGAAACTATACCTAAATGAAATACCTTATGGCTCAACCGCATATGGCATACAGGCCGGATCAAAACAATTTTTTGGAGTTGATGCCAAAGACCTCACTCTGTCTCAATGTGCGATGCTAGCCAGCCTTCCTCAGGCCCCCACCTATTATTCACCGTATGGAAACCACAAGTCTGAGCTTCTAGCCAAGAAAGATCGGGTACTAGATCTTATGGCCGAACAAAACAAAATTACACAGGCTCAGGCAGATGAAGCCAAACAGGTAGATGTTTTGGCGCAACTCAAGCCTTATACTCCCTATGCTAACGTTACTGCACCGCATTTCGTACAGTACGTCCGCGAGCTCCTAGAAGATAAGTATGGTGTTAGAAAAGTAAACGAAGGTGGCCTAAAAGTAATAACCAGCTTAGATCTAGGTAAGCAAAAAATTGCCGAAGAAGCCGTCGCCAGTAGTATCACAAACGTTCGAAGCTTTGGTGGTAGCAATGCTGCCCTGACGGCTGCCGACCCCAAGACCGGCGAGGTACTAGCTATGGTAGGTAGCTATGATTATAACGAACCAGATTTTGGTAGCTTCAATGTTGCTGTTGCCCGTAGACAGCCGGGCTCTTCTATAAAACCATTAGTCTATACTAATTTGTTTAAGAAAAACTGGGGGTCAGGCAGTACGTTCTATGATGTAGAAACCGATTTTGGTGGTGGCTATAAACCACAGAATTATACTCGTAGATTTTATGGCGTGCAGTCGGCTCGTTCTTCGCTTGCTAGTTCTCTAAATATACCAGCCGTAAAGGCCCTGTATATAGGAGGTATAGATGAGTTTATGGGTACCGCCAAAGATATGGGAATTACAACTTTTAACAGAAGTACAGATGAATACGGCCTAAGTTTAGCGCTAGGATCTGGTGAAGTCAAGATGGTAGATATGGCCAATGCTTTTTCTGTACTGGCCGACAATGGCACAAAACATAATCAAAACTACTGGCTAAAAGTAACTGACTCTTCTGGCAAGGTAATAGATGAATTAACAAGTCAAAACAACAAAGGCAAGCAAGTTGTTGACCCGCAAATTACCACACAAATATCAAGTATCATGAGTGATAATGCCGCTCGCTGTAGTCTTGGTGCTTTTAGCTGTAACAACCCTTTGACTCTTGGAAACAGACCAGTCGCAGCCAAAACTGGTACAACAGAGTCTTATAAAGACGCCTGGACAATGGGCTACACACCTTCACTTGTGACTGCAGTGTGGGCAGGAAACAACGACAATAAGGCAATGACTCAAGCTGCCAGTATTGTATCTGCGCCTATTTGGAATAAGTTTATGAAGGGTGCGCTAGAAGGAACACCTATAGAACAGTTTCCTCAAGCCCCTGGCGTAAAGCAAATTACTCTTGATGCTAATACCGGCAAAACCCCAACAGAGACAACTAAAAAAACTCGAACTGATATTTTTGCTGGATGGTACTCGCTAGTGAAGGCCGACTCTACTCAAAAAGCCACCATAGACATCGTGACTGGCAAGCTAGCTACAGAGTGTACGCCACCAGACGCCCGCAAAGAGATAACTGGTGCATCTATTACTGCCGAAATACCGCCTAACGACCCTTCTTTTAATCGCTGGAACCCGCCTGTTACTGCCCTGGCTAGAAGTCTTGGCTACGATGCCGGAGGAATAATACCAACTGATAAAGACGACTCGCACCAATGTGGAGACACCAAGCCATCTATTAGTATTTCAGCCAATGCATCTGGCACAACAGTAAATGTGACTGCCAATATTGTGGGCGGCCGCTACCCACTCTCTAGAGTAGACTTCTATAGAGACGGAGCAATAATTAGCTCTCAAAGCACTGGCAGTAGCGTAGTGACTATTAGCGACACACCAGGCACGGGCGTACATAGCTACTTCGCCAAAATATTCGATGCTGGCTACTATAGTTCTCAGAGCAATTCACAATCAGTAAATGTTAGTGGTGTACCAGCTAGCTACTCGCTGAGCTGTAGCGTTCCAAGAAGCTGCTCAATACTCGGCTTCAGCAGTGGCACAGCAACACTAAATAACACATCTGGCGGCACGTCTAACATAAGTGCGCCAACCACTTCTTGGGCTTCTTGGCCTGGTTCAAGCAACTGGAATGGCATAACTGGTGCATCTTCGAACATATTTGCCCGCGTCAATGGTGGCACACCGATATATCCCAACTAGTTAAGAGGTAAAATAGATAGCTATTTCTTTCTAGGAGATGGTCTTGGTGAAGGCTTGCGAGTAGCCTGGGTCTGAGGCTTTCTTGACTGACCATGTTCAACAGCAAATATCATCTTACCTGCAACTGTCTGAAATATTCTGGTAACTTCTACACTTATCTCCTTGCCAATTAGCTTGTCGCCATTCTCTACAACAATCATGGTGCCGTCTTCTAGATAGGCTAGGCCTTGATTTTTTTCTTTACCTTTTTGCACAACCCTAACTCGCATTTCTTCGCCAGGTATGACTACGGCCTTAATAGAGTTAGCTAGCTCATTGATGTTTAATACTTTTACTTGTTCAATTGTTGCTACGCGGTTGAGATTATAGTCTGTAGTCAAAATATTGGTGCCATATTCACGGGCCAAATAAACAAGCTTATGATCAACTTCTTTTACATCTGCTGGGTCTTCTTCAATTATATCTAGCTCTACTGCCTTGTTCTCTCTTATTAGATTTAGCATTTCGAGGCCTCTGCGCCCCCTGCTTCGGCGCATAGACTCTTCACTATCGGCAATATTTTGTAGCTCAGCCAGCACAAAGCGAGGCACCAAAAGCTTTCCCGGAACAAAGCCTGTCTTTACTATGTCGGCTATTCTACCGTCTATGATGGCTGAAGTATCAACTAGAATCTGAGTACTCGAACTAGTCGCTTTTGATTTATTATTACTTTTTTTATTTTCTGAGTTAGGCTCAAATATATTTTTCTGTTTTACCAAAACTGCTACTGCAAATGCTAGGGCAAGAACGGTAAGGCTTAGTATTATCAAGATTATGTCTGTCATTGTTTTCCTTCTATTTAGATTATTTATATTGCTTAGTAGATATACTCGTAAATTAATTACGTATACAAATACTATTTTTTTGTAATAAGTTTTAGGGCTTCTGTGATTGAGCGAGGTCTGAGCAGCCCAGCGCCAGTAACCATGGGTGGCACTATAGCTTTTGAAAAGCCAAGCTTTTTAGCTTCTTTTAAACGGCGGTCTGCACTGTTTACAGAACGTATCTCTCCTCCTAGGCCAACTTCGCCAAAAACAATAGTAGATGAATCTAAAATAATATTTTTGCTTGCCGAAGCAAGACTTAAAATAATTGCGAGATCAATAGCCGGCTCAGAAATCTTCAATCCGCCTACAATATTAACATATATATCACTGTTGCTCAAATTGATTCCTCCGCGCTTGGTCATTACAGCCGCCAAGAGACCAAGCCTGTTGATATCTACGCCCACAGCTGCTCGCTTAGGGTAGCCAAAGACACTTGGGCTCACTAGGGCCTGAACCTCAACAAGTAGTGGCCGCGTACCTTCCATAGTTGCAAATACCACGCTACCCGGGCTTGGTGAGCGCTCTTCTAGGAGTAAGCCGCTTGGGTTACTGAGCGGCCTAAGGCCAGCATCTGTCATTTCGAGAACACCAACTTCATTTGTTGAGCCAAAACGATTTTTGATGGAACGCAAAAACTTTACTCCGCCAAATTTTTCACCTTCTAAATGCAGTACGGTATCAACTAAATGCTCTAGCAAACGCGGGCCAGCTAAGCTACCTTCTTTTGTTACATGGCCAATAATAATAAAAGCTGTGTTGGTACTTTTTGCGGCCTGCATGAGGGCGTTAGCGCCATTAGTAACCTGGCTTACGGTTCCGGCAGAAGAGGCTACGCTAGCACTAGCCATTGTCTGTATGGAATCAACTATAATAAGATCATAGCTACTACTAAAAGTCTGAGCTAGTACTTGATCAAGATTGGTAGTACCCAAGAAATCAAAGCTTTCATCTAGGCCTTTTATTCTCTCGGCTCTAAGCTTGATTTGATTTGACGACTCTTCACCACTTACGTATAAAACTTTTTTTGTCTTAGATATATCTCCGGCCAGCTGAAGAACTAAAGTACTCTTACCTATTCCTGGGTCACCGGCGAGCAACACAAGGCTGCCTGGCACAATGCCTCCACCCAAGACCGTATCAACTTCGTCATTACCACAGCTCATGCGTGGTGTTTGATTAGATTTGATCTTAGATAGCGCCTGAGCTGGCTCAACACTAGGAAGGCTAGTGATTTTGTTGCCTGTCATTTTACTGGCAGTAACAGACTCCACTAGACTGTCCCAGGCGCCACAGCTCAAGCACTTACCGCTCCACTTACTAAAAGTAGCGCCGCAGCTTTCGCATACAAATTGAGTTGTTGTTTTGGCCATATAATTCCTTTGTTAGGATATCTAGAATCACACAAATGACAATAAATACCTAACACTGCTTACTAAAATTACTTACACTAGTATTGTAGCACAATACGAACACCAAACGAAAGTGTTTTTAGCCCTATTTTATACTCCGAGGGCAACTTTTAGTTCTATCTTGCCTTCTTTGTTCGCGCTAACCTTTACGGTATCGCCAGGCTTAATTGAGCCATCTATCATTTCTGTAGCTAGTGGATCTTCTACCAATCTTTGCAAAGCACGTCGCATTGGTCGAGCGCCATTTTCGGCATCGTAGCCTTCTTTAATTAAAAGAGCCTTAATATTTGGGCTAAATTTAAGTATTACTTCTTTGGCCTCAAGTCTTCTTGCTAAATCTTTGAGCTGAAGTTCTATAATTTTATTTATCTCCACAGGGCTCAGGGCTCTAAATACTACTACGTGGTCAATGCGGTTCAAAAACTCTGGCTTATAGTTTTTTGCATTGCTTCATGAAATTTATCAAGCTTGTCTTCTTCTTTCTTGGTATGTGTTGCAAAGCCAATCTCAGCTTCTTCATGAAGTTTTCTGGCGCCCACGTTACTGGTCATTATTATAATTGTATTTCTAAAATCAATTTTACGACCTTTGGCATCGGTCAAGACTCCATCTTCTAAAATCTGCAGTAGCATATTAAAAACATCTGGGTGGGCTTTTTCTATTTCATCAAAAAGAATTAGGCTGTACGGGCGACGACGAACTTTTTCTGTGAGCTGTCCACCGTCATCATAGCCAACATAGCCAGCCGGCGAGCCTACCAAGCGAGCACTGTTGTGTTTTTCCATAAACTCACTCATGTCAATTTTTATCATGGCGTCTTTATCTTGAAATAGCTCACCCGCCAAAACCCTGGCTAGCTCGGTCTTGCCTACTCCAGTAGGGCCTAAAAATATGAAAGAGCCAATTGGGCGATTTTCATCTGCTATACCTGTTCGACTACGCCGAATAGCCCTAGAAACAGCCGCAACAGCTTCGTTTTGACCAATAACTTGCGCCTTAAGATTTGACTCGAGTTTTTTTAGTGCCTCTGTCTCAAGCTTTATTAATTTAGTCAGGGGTATGCCGGTAGTCTGGCTTATTACTATAGCTATGTCTTCTGCTGTCACCGCGACAACAGCCTTTTTTTCGTTTTTCTTGAGCTGTTCATTGAGCTTTTTTTCTACCACTGAGGCTTCGCTTTTGAGCTTAGCGGCAAACTCAAAATCTTGATTATATACAGCGTCATCAATTTTGTTCATTAAATCTGAAAGCTTTTTTTCAAGCTTCTTGTGCCGCTTGCCAGTACTACCTCTGTTTATTCTGGCCCTGGCTGAGGCTTCGTCTATTAGGTCTATTGCTTTGTCGGGCATAAATCTATCGCTCACATAGCGCTTGGCTAGCTTACTAGCCTGATCGATTGCTTCGTCACTGATTTCGACATGATGAAACTGCTCGTAGCGCTCACGTAGGCCTTTTATGATCTCTACGGTCTCATCGACAGTTGCTTCTGGAACCTGAACAGGCTGAAATCGGCGCTCTAGGGCGGAGTCTTTTTCGATATATTTACGATACTCTTCTGTGGTGGTGGCACCAATAGTCTGTACTTCTCCGCGAGCCAATGCTGGCTTTAAAATATTGGCGGCGTCTATTGCTCCTTCGGCACTGCCAGCACCCACTACGTTATGAAGCTCATCAATAAAAAGTATTACGTCGTCAGCCTCCTTGGCTTCATCGATAATCTTTTTGAGTCGCTCCTCAAACTCACCTCGAAACTTTGTACCAGCAATTATTGAGGCCATATCTAGCATCATAATCCTCTTGCCGTGCAAGAGATCTGGCACTTCTTCATTTACAATTCTTTCGGCTAGACCCTCGACTATTGCAGTCTTACCAACTCCTGGTTCACCAATCAAAACCGGATTGTTTTTACTTCGACGGTTCAAGATTGATATCATACGATCTAGCTGTGGCTTTCGGCCAACCATAGGGTCTAGCTTGCCAGATCGTGCCTTGGCTGTTAGGTCTATGCTGAAATGCTCAAGAGCTGGAGTCTTACTGTCTGAATCGGCAGAGGTGCTACGGCCCCCCGCCAAAGCTTTTTCATCAAAAAGTGACGACTGGTTCTGCAAGAAATTTTCAACATCTAGTCTCAACTTACTAGGATCGACCTTGATTTCTGCCAGTAGCGTTTGGGCTCGTGAATTTTTTTGGTTTAAAATAGCAAAAAGTAAATGTTCGGTTCCGGCGTATGGCTGTGAAAACTCTTGGGCAACTCTAAGCGCTAGTGTGATTGTTTTTTTTGCTGTCTCACTTAGATCGATTGCTTCGCTTTTTAAGTTTGTCTTGGCGGCAGAGCTAGAAAGCATGCTTGGGTTTATTTTTTCGAGAGTTACTCCACTATCTCTTAAGAGTCGAGCACCAAGTGAAGTATTAGACTTGATTATTGCCAGCAGCAAATGTTCGGTACCAACGTAGCTGGCACCCATCTGTATCGCTAGCTGACCGCTATACTGTAGGGTTTTTTTAGCATTCTCAGTAAATCTGTCGAAAACATCTGGAAACTCTGGCTGCATACTCTCCTCCTTTACTTATCGCTTTTTAGCGACAAGCTTTTTTTAAACTTCGTCTTTTTTGTCTACTTGGGTTGTTTCAGCTTCTGCTGGCTCTTCACTAGTCGCTACTGATTCTTCGGCTTTGCTGGTCTCAGGACTATCAACTAATTCTTTAGTCTCTGCATCAGGGCTTAGCACCTCTGAGATAAGTGCGTCTTCAAGATCTTCGGTCTTAATCGTCTTGGGCTCGTCTTCTACTGCAGTGGCAGTTTCTTCTACGCCAGATTCATCGGCGCCATCTATGTCGACGTTCCAGCCAGTAAGCTTAGCAGCAAGTCGAACGTTTTGACCGGCTTTACCAATAGCAAGGCTTAGCTGATCTTCTGGAACCTTTACTACGGCTTTTTTATCTTCTTCATTTAGCTTCACGCTTATTACTTTGGTTGGTGATAGAGCTGAAGCGATGTATTCTTTAGCGTCTTCACTATAGGCAATGATGTCGATTTTTTCTTCGCCAATTTCGTTCATTACAGCCTGCACTCGACTACCTCTACCGCCTACAAAAGTACCTACTGGGTCAACGCCTTCAAGATTACTTTTTACAGCGATTTTGGTTCTCATACCTGCCTCACGAGCAATAGCAACAATTTCTACACTGCCACTGCTTATTTCTGGAACTTCCATCTCAAACAAACGTCTAATCATTTCTGGATGAGAACGACTTACTACAATCTGTGGCCCGCGTAGGGTTTGCTCGACTCGAACTACATACACTTTTACACGCTGGCCGGTATAATAACGCTCATTAGGTAGCTGGTCATTAGGAAACAAGACCCCTACTGCATGGCCAAGGTCAATGTAGGCGTTACCGCGCTCTACTCGTTGCACGGTACTGGCGATTATTTGACCTTCTTTGTCAGAAAATTCTGTAAAAACAACTTCTCTTTCGGCTTCTCGAATACGCTGCATAATAACTTGCTTAGCAGTCTGGGCCGCAACTCTACCAAATTCCTTGTTGTCTTCTTCATACTCTACCATCTCACCTAGCTTGGCATCTTTGCTTATAGCTTTAGCATCGGCTAGCGCTATTTGCAGCATCTCAAAACCTTCTTGAACAGCTTTTACCACTTCTTTACTCACAAAAATACGAGCTTCGCCAGATTCGTTATCTAGAGTTACTCTTACTTCTTGGTCTTTGTCACCAAAATCTTTTTTGTAGGCTGCAGCTAGGGCTGCTTCAATAGCTTCTATAACTGATTCTTTAGTGATACCTTTTTCTTCACAGATCTGCTCAATGGCTGATAAAAATTGGTTTTGCATAATATTTTCTTCTCTCTTTCTATTCTTCTATTCAATTGTAATGTTTGTTTGGAACAAAAAAGCCGGTTGTTTTTTGTTTTAAAACAGCTCCGACTCCTTTTTAGGTGTTCAAACTATAGCCCTATTATACAAAAATTAGCACTCCAATGTCAAGACTGCTAACACTACTTTTTTGTAAAATAGAACTGCCCCATCATCTGATGGGGCAGTTGGGGTGGGCTAAAGGGCTCAGACCTTAATGACCAGGGCGGTCATGTCGTCGTCTTTAGACCTTTTGTTTGCCTTTGAAGGCAGCTGACACCAGAATTGCTGGCTTGCTATGTGCTTCGCTTCACGCAACATATTTTGAGCTGCATACTCAACGTCAGCCGAGCTAAGAAGTTTTGCAATGTCAGCATCAACAAGATTGTCGCTGATACCATCACTACAAAAGAGCAGCATGTCGCCAGGCTCTACAGAACAGCAAACCCGTGGGTCACCATTCACAAACTCTAGCTGAGAGTTCCGCCCAAGACAAGTTAAGATAATATTCCTGTTAGCGAAATATTTGGCCTGCTCGTCTGTGACACTCGATGTCCAGCTGGAACACTGAATTTGGTTCAGTATCTTTCGCTGTTCTTCAGAATCTGCTTTGGAGTCACCAAAGCTCATTC
>Ga0209596_1003370_pt1 | contig 12612 bp, 17 predicted proteins | sample M_130807_MF_Meta_FD_187314 | JGI IMG/M metagenome (GOLD analysis project Ga0209596, IMG submission 187314) | Freshwater microbial communities from Lake Montjoie, Canada to study carbon cycling - M_130807_MF_MetaG (SPAdes) (version 2) | ecosystem: Environmental > Aquatic > Freshwater > Lake... | reverse complement strand
CCCTGGTGGCATCGGGAACGGCGCCCGACGTGTTCTGGACGCATGCGTACATTTCCCCCAACTTGCAGAAGCTCAACCTGCTGGCCGACATAAGCCCGTATCTCGCGTCCGACAAGGATGTGAAGTTGACCGACTTCTTCGAAGCTGCGACGAAGGATTACAACGTCGGTGGCAAGCAATACGGTCTGCCACGCGAGGCCACGACGACCAATCTTGTCTATAACAAGGAACTTTTCGCCAAGAATGGTGTCAGCCTTCCAGATGAGTCCTGGACTTGGGAGACCTATCTGGACGCTGCCAAGAAGATGACTGGTGGCACCGGCGCACAGGCCACATGGGGCACCGCAGGATGGGCCGGGGTTGGCGCCGCTCCCTACTATCCATATATCAAGGTGTGGCAGGAGGGGGGCGACATCGTCGATGCCACCCGCCAGAAGTTCACTTTGCACCAGTCGCCGGCGGTGGATCAGATGCAATGGATCGCCGACCTTATCAACAAGCAAAAGGTTCACCCGTTCGGTGATTCGTTCCCTGGCCAGAACATGGCAGAAGCCTGGAACACCGGCCGAATTGGCATGGTGCCGTCAATCTCGGTCTACGCGAATTTCAACAAGGCGACCTTCGAGTGGGACATCGCTCCAATCCCGAAGGGCAAGTCACGCGTCACCCGCACGGCATCGGCGGGCCATAGCATGACGTCGGCAGGCAAGAACAAGGATGCAGCTTGGGAATTCCTCAAGTTCCTTGGCAGCAAGGCGGCCTACGAGCACTGGGCGAAACTGGGTCTGACAATCCCTACGCACAAGGATGTCGCGTCGAGTCCGCTGGTTCTCAAGCCGGATACGGCCCCGAAGAACGCGAAGCTTGCACTGGATGCATTTGCCTACGCCAAACCGGAACCGATCAGTGGTGACTGGGGAAATGTTGGCAACGAGATCACCAAGGCGATGGGCCCGGTTTACGAGGGGAAGGCCACCGCAAAGGACGCGCTCACGTCTATCGTCGGAATGATCGAGGGCCTCCTGGGCAAGGTGCCTGACGCGCCGAAGGTGTGAGTCTCGCGACAACATGCCGTTAGACAGGACTGGCCCCCGAAGAGGGGGCCAGTTTCATTTCGGAAGAGGAGGGCGCCTACTTGGCGACGTGCTTGCGGATGAAGGGAAGTCCAGTACGTTCGTTCTCCACGACCTCGTACCCCTCGGGCAACGCGGGAAGGACTTCACCCGGCTTGGCTTCCTTGGCGAAGTAATGGATCTTCTGCTCGCGACCACCGCGGAGGGTGACCATCTTGCCGTGAAGGAAGTAGGTCTGCCCCTTCTTGTTGACGTGACTGAATGCCATCAGGATCTCCTTTTTCGTTCCGGGCAACTGCCCGTATAGGGTGCGCGAGAACCTACCGACTAGCCATCGATCCCCCACGAACTCGTCGCAAGCGCGCCCGGCCATCCGTCTCGATCGGTAGACCTGCACCGTACCATGCCATGAACCCGCCGTTCAGGTTGAAAACACGTTCAAACCCACGGCTTCGAAGGATCATAGCGGCAATTCCAGATCTCAGGCCACTCTGGCACATGGCGATGATCTCACCATCCTTCGGAAGCAGGTCCAGGTTTCGGGTGAGGTCCCCGAGCGGAATGTGCAATGCGTCTTCAGCATGGCCTGCCTGCCATTCCGCGGGCGACCGGACGTCGATCAACAGTACGCCTCCACGCTGTCGAGCGTGTGCGTCGCGCGCCGAAAGATTCCCTCCTTTGGGACCGCCCCAGAAGATGTGCCATAGCCGGGCCAACATACTATTCAGTCTCCAATGATTTCTGTTCGCGCATTTCAGGAAGCGAGGGATCGCAAGCCGGGATTCATCGATTTACTTCGAGATGGGAAGGCCGGCGCGCTCCCACGACGTCATTCCGCCTCGCATGTTGACGGCATGTTCGAAGCCGGCATCACGCAGGATCGACACTGCCCGGGACGACCGGCCTCCGCTTGTGCAGATGGCAATGATCGCCGCATCCCGTGCAAGTCTCCCCACCTGCGTCCCCAGTCGGCCAAGTGGGATATTGATCGCGCCTTTGACGTGGCCGGACGCCCATTCATGTTGTTCGCGCACGTCCAGGATGACGCTTCCGGTGCCTTGGCGTCCGAGTGCCTCGAAAGGGGAGAGATCCTTGGTGGTAGCTGTGACACCAAGCCACGCCAGCAGTTTCTGAAACACCTTCGTTCCTTTCGGGTCAGGCTTTCGTAGTCACGTGAAGTTCGCTCGGGGGCCCGGCTCACGTCGAACGTGACAGTAGTTGCACCGTACGGACCACCTTGCGCCGGGCCTCGGCGGGCGACTGTGCATCGAAGCACTTCTCGAGGTTTGCCATGACAATCTGGGCGGCGGTGCGCTCAAGCGCCGCCCGCGCCGCCATTACTTGAGTAAGGATCGCCTCACAGTCGGCACCGGCAACGATCATCTTTTGCACGCCCCGTACCTGTCCCTCGATGCGCTTCAGCCGGTCGAGGATCGGTCCAATATTCTGGGCATCCGTGACATCGAGTTCATCGAGTGATTTGTCAATTGCTGCGGGTTCCATGGTGCCCCCTTCTGTCTCGGTTGCATTCCTTTGCGGGTCCACGTCCTGCCGGTGCATCTCACGCCCAACGGGATTGAGGCTGCCACGGCATTTCGCGCGTTCTCTGCTCAAATATACCTTACAGGGTATAGTATCTCGGCTTGGGCGCCCGATCCCCCAGGGCGCTCTACCAAACTTGGTTCAAGTGAAGAGGCAAATCTGATGGATCCGAGAGATCACAACCACAACCACAACCGCGATCACGGGCACCACACGCACGACCATGGATCGGCGCACCGCACGCACCGGTTTCATCCTTCGCAACTTGATCGGCTTACCAGCGCTGAGCGCCACGCTGAGTTACCACCACTTGCCTCGCTCAGTGCGGCGGGTGTGGTTGGCGGAATGACCGTGATTGACCTGGGATGTGGCCCGGGGTTCTTTGCCATTCCGGCTGCCGGCATCGTCGGTCCCGGGGGGCATGTCTACGGTGTTGATGTGCAGGCAGCAATGATTGAACACCTGAGAACCGAAATTGACCGAAGGCAGATCCCGAACATCTCAGTCCTCCTTTCGACCGAATCCCGCGTCGCCCTCCCCGATGAAACAGCCGACATCGTGTTCATTGCAGTGGTCTTGCACGAGGTTGATGACCCGGTTGCATTCCTTAGTGAAGCGGGCCGACTGGTCAGGCGCGACGGCGCCATCGCGATCATCGAGTTCCACAAGCGGGATGACTTGGTGGATGGTCCGCCGATGGCCCATCGGGTGTCAGTGGGTGAACTAACCGACTTGGCCACGTTAGCGGGCTTGAAGGTTGGTTCGAATACCGATCTAACCGATCGCTTTTACCTGACGAAACTGACCCGCGATATCGTTTGACGTGGACACTGATCGTCGGTTCAGTGGCATACGCGCGACCTTGAGTACCCGCGCAGGCTGCACACGTCTTTGGTCAGGGAAAAATAACGAGCAGGTCGCGTGATGGGATGTGACGGTCTCTGGTGGCGGGGTGGGTGGTCGCTTGCCTCCACCCACAGCGGTCGATCACGGTGCTTGGTGTGTCTCTTCCCAAAGGCTGGCGAATATCCGGGTGGCTTCCTTAGGGTCAGAGGCATGCATGATCGCGGACCCGACCCGAATGCCGTCAGCACCGGCGAGCAAGAACTGTGATGCTCGGGCTGATGTCATCCCTCCGCCAACAACCAGGGGTTCTGGCGAGACGGTCCGAATTCGCTTGAGCAAGGAAACCCCAGACGGTCCGTCAGCCGAACCACCACTGCCTGTTGCGAACATCGGCCCGACAATCAGGTAACCGGCCCCCGCGCGCTTTGCCAACTCGGCATCCGAGACCGAACCCACCTCTACTCCGATCATGCGGTCGGGACCAACCAGACGCGCCGCATCATCAGGAGTCAGATCGTCAACTTCCAATGACGTGACGATCCCGTCGCATGCGGATGCCAATACGATATCCGCGCGTCCCCTGATCACAACCGGAACCCCTGCCAGACGGCATCGCGCCCTGACCTCGCGGGCAACTACCACGCTTCGGCCGACGGGGAGACCGTCGAGACGGAGTTCCACCATCGTCACGCCACCGGCCAGTGCTTGTTCAACGATGTCGGGGAGCCGATCAGGTGCGACGAGACTGGCGTCGGCTCGCAGCACAATCCGGACTGCTTCCAGTACGTGCACATTTGGCATCGGTTCCACGTCGGGAGCCGAATGGGTTTTGGAGTTAGTCCCAGCCAACGTATCGAGCAGGGTCGGCCAGAACTGTCCCGGACCCTTTGACTGTGCAGCGTCCACGGCGGCGCCAAAGATCTCAACCCCGGCGACGGCGGCAGATGCGAGGTCAACCCCGCTCGAGGCGATTGCACCGATGACCGCGTCGATCACCCCGTCGAGATCGGGGATCAAGTCGCGGACCACTCCGGAAGAGATGTTTCTGGTCCAGGTCTCCTGACCGTCCGTGATCGCGATCGTTTCGCCGGTCATCACCACCAGTGAGCCGGTGGACTTGGCCACCCGAACCGCCAGACTGGCAGTTGCGATTGCCACTTCGCGGCTAGCTGACGCGTCGGGAGGCACCGGCCACGCCAGATAGTCAGGTACATGGGCATTGACGAGCGCTGTCAAGTCGGCGATTGACCCGCGGATGATTGCCGGACGCATGGCCGCGACCAGCCGGCGTGCTTCGTTGAGGCGCCAAGGAGACCGGTCGACGCCGGTGGGTGCGAAGACCACCGGGACGCCTTCCCGTCTTGCTTGCCTGCAAATGGCGTGGATCGGTTCCCAGCGTTCGCTGACCGATGCAGTCGTATCGATGAGGATGGACTTCGAATTCGCGGCGAGTTCCAATGCGTCGTGTGGCGAGACGGACGTAACCGGGCGCGCGCCGAGGGCGGCGAGCACATCGTGGATCCGGTGTGATGACGGGGCGTATCCAAGCGCCAGAACTGGCGGACGCACCTGCCGAACACGATGCCAAGCGTCTGAAGCGCTAACCAGCGATGTCCGTGTTTTCGCGCTTGCGACTCCGTCCGCCGATTTCCGAGTTGGACCGGATCCGTCCGGTGACGGGGCGTCCAATATGGCGTTTTCGCCTTCCCCGAATTGGGTCGGGGTTGGAACTATTGGGTCTTCTTCTTGGTCCGCGGCGTGAATTGCCCCACTCGCTCTGGGCTCGAGGCCAGCTCGGTCCGGATCGCCACCCAATTGGGTATCCAGGTCAGTGCACATCCCGCGTTCTTCGCTTGGTTCGTCTTCTTGGCGAGGCACTTCCGACACTTCTGGGCTCCTTGATCGGACCGGGGCGATCTCGGTGGCGGTACGCTTCATCAACCGATCCAGGCGCTTGCGCCCACGTTTTTGAATGCATCCATTAAGAACAACGTGTGGCGTTGCCTCGTGTCCTTCAACCGCGTAGCAATTCGGTGACGTTGGTACCTTCCCGGACTGAAATCATCGTCACTGATACTATTGTTTCGGTAGTATTGACAAGTGGCCTGAGAGTGTCTGGGCCAACCTGCATCTGGAAAGTGGATGAACCATGGATCTGACAAAGTCCTTTCCCCGCAGCCCCAAGGCGACCATCGCTGGTGTCACAATGGCTGCCCGCGCAGCTGACAAGGGACGTGCTTCCGAAGCCGGTACGTTGGGCGAATACAACTACGACTGTCCGATGGACCGCAGCCGTATCAAGCTCCAGCGACGATTCTGGTGTTGCCAAGCTGATCGAAGCAAAGCTCGCTTCCAAGTCGCACAAGGAAATCGACGACTACAACGATCACCTGCTGGGCCACGCGCCCAAGGCTGGCACTGACGGGGTTGGCTATTTCCTTTCCGGCCGCGAAAGAGTTGGGCATGGTCGCACTGACATCTTCACGTGGCCTGACCTCATCGACGTTGAGGAGGGACGTGAGGTTCCTCATCGTTCCGACACTCCGGACTGGGCAAAGCCCGCGCACTGACCGACGATAGGACGTTTGGTGCGGCAGATCATGACGCCGGTTCCAAGACCTTGGAACCGGCGTCTTCGTTTTGAAGCCGCGACACTCGTTTCCCGGCATTGCCACTGTCGTTCTTTACGTGTGCAATGGTCCGGGGGCAAACACAGGATCAGGAAGGCTGGGACCATCAATGGACACGGTAACTCCGCTCAGGAGTCCTCGCGACATGATTTCCGGTCTCGCAATGGCGGCGCGGACCGCCGACAAGGCGAGAGTGGTTGCATCAGGCGTGGTTGGCAAAGTTGATTACAACTGCTCAATGGACCGGCAGCTGTTCGCGTTCATCGGTGCAGACGCAACCGAATACCTGAATGCCGTGACGAGTAGCGCTGACGATTCTGGGGTTGCTCGATTCGTGTCGGACCGAGTTGCCAGCAAGTCGGACGAAGCGATTTCTGCATACAACGACATTCTTCTGGGCGACTCTCCGACCGAGGGAACCGAGGAAGTCGGGTGGTTTCTTGAAGCGCGTGAGAAGCGTGGGCGTGGTCGCACCGATATCTTCACCTGGCCTGACCTCATAGACGTCGAAGAGGGACGCGATGTGCCCCTTCGCGCCGATACGCCGGAGTGGGCCAGACCCAAGGCCTAGACGGGTGTTCCGAATTGGACTGAGCCCGGCTTCCCTTACCGGCGACCTGCCCGAAATGCCGAGGAGATCATTCGGAATACAAGCGCGCCAACCCACATGAACACGAGTCTTCGAAGCAGGCGCCAAATCAATGCTGTTGCCTTTCCGTACATTGGGAGGGTATCCGGCCTGCACGCCGTCCGAAGTCCATCTTCATCCCGTCACCCATGGTTACAGTTTGGAGCAGATCAAGCATGATGCGTCCAGATTACGTGGTGGGCGGTCGTCTGGAGTGAGCGTTTCACCATGGTTGCGAATGAATCTCCTGATGCTCGGTACTTTCATCCTGACACTTGCCATAGGGTTGACGGTGATTTTCTGGCCGTGAAACGTAGTGACGGACGCTTGGAACCTCGAAGACCGGGTCTCCGCAGATTCTTTCAGGATCAGCAATGACAACTTGCCGAGGCTGTGGCATGTTGACCGGTTCGGACCATCGCTGGTGCGTTCGGTGCAGGCCGATGGATCACTACGTCCCAAGCCCATGCCGGAACGTGTGTGTCCTCGAACACGACACATGTGTTGGTTGCAATCGCACAATTCTTGAGATTGCGCGGTGGTCACGAGCGTCGCGAGATGAGAAGTTGGCAATCGTGGCCCGCATTGATCGTGCAACCGGTAGGGCTCAGTGACGGATGTTGTTCGGAGAAGTCGCGGTTACCAGCCGTTCATCTTGTCAACGATGAAGCGCCAGACGAGATAGGCGAAGAAGCCGACGACGCCGAGAAACGCCAGGCCCGTGACCAGTACGATGGACATGGTTATGAGGCCAAGGCTCAGGCGCAGTGCAAGGTTGAAGACGGTTGGGCCAATCGTGAGGATGGCGACACCCGCACCGAGGTAGATCGCCCATTTTGGCATCCGGTTCAACATCATTCACAGATCCCGTGGGCCCGCGCATACGCAGCCGGCTCGGTTCATCGACGAACCTGAATGCCCACGCGCCGACACTCACCACCCGCTTTCAGATGTCGTTATAGCAATCCCCGCCCGTCGACGTTCTCTTCGAAACGGGTACGGACGTGTCAGGAGTGCGTCATCCTGCTGTTGAGGCCAGGTGGGCTTCAACGGTGGCGCGTACCCCGTCATCGAAAGGTGTTGCGTCACCCCAGAACCGCTTGGAGAAGCGAGATGCATCGACCAGGTACGGTCGATCCCATTGAAACCGCATCTCCGCCATTTCCTTCAGGAACGGTACGAAGACACCTAACAACGGAAGCGACCAAAGCGGCACGACATTCGTCTTCAGAGGTCTCCCGAACGCAAGTGACGCACGCAACACGATCGCGCGGACGGATTCTGTTGGCGCACACGGCACGTGCCACGGCTGACCGAACGCATCATCGGGTGCGTCAAGCAAGGAAATGACAGCCCGGTGGATGTCTGGGACGTACGCGAAGTCATGCGGCACATCAAGCGGCGCAACGAATGAAGCAGCTTTGCCCGCAGCGATGGCTCGCATGACGTCACTGCCGATATGTGATGCCTGTACCCCAGGACCGTAGAAGTCTGAGGCCCGGAGGGCGACGACCCGGACCCGGCCACTATCCTGGGCAGCTCGCCACTGGCGCGTGATGGCTGCTCGCACTGAGGGCTTCGTGCCAGTTGCAGCGAGAGGAAGATCCTCGTGCAGTGGGCCGACGCGAGGTCCATACATGTACAAATTATCGAAGAAGAGCAACCTTGCGCCTGATGCTTCGCACGCAGTCAGGAAGCACTCCATCGCGACGGGCCACTTTCGCTGCCAAATCTGCCCAACGTACTCGAACCCAATGGCAGCGACGACTTGGGTTGCCCCTCGGCACGCGTTGGTGACAGAGTCCTTGTCCAGGACATCCGTTCGCACGAACCGTGCACCTGCGGGAAGGTCGGTTGGCTCAGTACGTTGGCCAACTACGACCTCGGTACCCCGCCGGACCAGTTCCGCCACGACGCCTTTTCCTACAGCTCCGTACCCAAGAACGACCACTCTGTCACTCATCTCGACCGCAACTCCCAGCACGCCCTTGAGCGCAACGAGGGAATGTTACCACTGATTACATCCAGCTTTTCGCTATCTAGTCTGCTCGCTGCGATGGTCACGTCAGTCGGATGCGTTGCCAAATCCGTCAAGGATGTTCCCACGCAGGTATTCCATGTTCATCCTTACTCCCAACCCTGGCCGGTCCGTAAGGTGGAGGCGCCCACCGGAATTGTCGAGCGGCGAATCGATGAAGTCGTCGTACTTGCGAAGGGTGTAGCGGGACGTCTCTAGTCGGTAGAAGTTCGGGACGGTCATCATGACGTGGGCCCCGGCAAGGACATTGATGGGTCCGCTTGCATCGTGCGGGGACACAGGAATGTAGTAGGTCTCAGCCATTGTTGCGATTTTCTTGAGTTCCGAGATGCCCCCACACCATGTCACGTCAGGCATCACGTAGTCCGCCAGTTTCTGTTCAAAGATCGTGGTGAAGTCCCAGCGGGTGTGGAGGCGTTCACCCACACAGATCGGGGCGTGTACTTTCTCCCGGACCTGTGCGAGCGCGGAGTAACTTTCGACAGGTACCGGCTCCTCGAACCAGTCAATCTGGGCCGCATCCTCGAGCGCCCGGCAGAGACGGATTGCCGTCGGCACATTGAACCGTCCGTGGGCATCGATCAGGACCTCAACGTCGGGTCCTGCCACCTCCCGGATGCGCTCGGTCAGGCGGACGGCGTGGCGTTCCCCCGCGCGGGTCATGCCACCGTCCAGGTAATCGTCGTTCGCTGGTGATTCGCCGGGTGCGTGCGGGAAAGGATCAATCTTGAGGGCCGTGTGGCCGGAATCGACGATCGCGCGAATTTCCTCGACAAGAGTGTCATCCTGTCGTAGCGCCGACCCGAGTGGGTGCGTGTAGAGGAGGATATCGTCGCGAACCTTGCCACCCAGGAGGGCGTGTATCGGTAGTCCGAGGACCTGCCCCCGGATGTCCCACAGGGCGATGTCGATCCCGCTAACGACATGACACGTGGCGCCGCGCGTGCCGAGATAGGTGAATGACCGGAAGATCTTGTTCCAGATCCTCTCAATCAGGGCCGGGTCCTCACCGACAACAAGTGAATTGAGTTGGCGGATCATTCCCGCAACCGCCCGGTTCGCCGTGGGGGTCGTGGTCGTGATCTCTCCCCATCCAGTCACCCCTTCATCGGTCTCAACCTGCACAAAGAAGTACTCGCCCCAGAAGGATGCGGTAGTTCGGACGAGCCATGGTGTGATGCGTGAAATCTTCATGTTGCGCCAAACTCCCGGATTGAATGGCGACGCGGACGGTCGCGGCCCGAAGGATATCCGGAAGTCTTGCCCGGCTAAAAGAACCCGGATTGGATCGTCCGTGGGATCACACGGACCGTAACCGCCCTGAAGTGCGCGTACGGTCGTCCAAATCTGAGGGATCCGGCATTGGCGGAATTAGGCCGCGTCGAGGAGTTCCGGGTGCTTGGTCTCGAACGCATCAAGCGCCTCCCGAGAGGGGTTGTATTCGTTCATCGACTTCACCAACGCTTCCTTGAAGCGCTTCTCGTCAAGCTTGAAGGTCGCTTCAGCCGCCAGGACCGAGGAGGCTCGGGCAGTGAGGCGTGAGATCAGCATTTGGTGGTGCGCATTCTTGTCCATATTAGGAGGGGTGATATCTGCAACTGGCCGCGGGGCCTCCGAGAACCGACGATTGGCTGTTGTGAACCCCGGCACTCCTATGGTCGTTCTGGAGGGCACCGTCAGTGACGATTGATCTTGATCCAACTCGCCTGAGTGACTGGAGAAGCCGTGAGACAAGCCGAACACACGATCCCTAGCGAAACTATTTCACTGTCACGTCGGTATCGAGGGGTGGCCGTCGGTGCGGTTTGGGATGCCTGGACGACGGCTGAAGGTTTCTCAGCGTGGTGGGGACCGTCCGGTTTCGAGGTCACCGTCAGTTCAGGCGATTTCCGTGCGGGTGGCGGTCTCCGGTACGTCATGACGGCCATCGCACCCGATCAGGTCCGGTTCATGGAACGCGCGGGTTTGCCCCGGGCGACCTCGGTCGACGTCCGGATTGGGGAGTTCTTGCACGGTCACCGTTTGACACTCGTGCAGTCAGCATCGTTCATCCCGGACGTCGAGCCATACGACGTCACGACTACGGTGGAATTCGGCAGTACGTCCGGTGCGGTCCCTGGCGCTAGGATCCGCGTCAATTTGGAGACGATGCATGATGAGGACTGGACGGATCGCGCTGTGGCGGGATGGCGAGGGCAACTGAGGCGACTATCGAGGTATTTGCGGTCCACGCGGGCATAACGCTACGCGTCAGGAGTCTGGTCCAGAATCGACCTCGTGCAATTTGTTGCCGGTTGGCGACGCTCGATGGGACGGGCCCACCCCACTCATGGAACCCGCGACGCTTACTTGGCTCGATTTGCAATCGCCGCAAGTTCGGCCACGCGCGCTGCTTCAAATGCAGTGCTCAGATCTGCCTCGTGGGAGGCAACCCCTTTCAGGCGCGCGACGCGATCCGCATTCCAGGCTCGCATGGCAACCAGTTGGGCGGTCTTGATCGCGCTTGCGTCAGTAGTATTCATGGATCCCACGGTACCACTACGTGAACCACAATGCGAATCTTCGTATGCATTGCTTTCAAGCGATGCGCGTCGCTGTGCGGTGGGAATGGAGAACTCTGGTGTGGTCACGATCGGTACTGCCGGGCCGTTGTCCCCGAAGACGACGACCCGGTTCCCCGACAGCGAGGCGGTTCTACGCTGCAGACCACCCACCGTCAGCTGCAACGACCGCGCCATTGACATGCCTGGCGTCATCCGATGCAAGGAATAGGGCGAGACTCGCGATGTCCTCCGGCTGGAGGTAGGCGGGGATCAGACCGGCGTACGCGCCAGCACGCGCTGCGCCGACAGCATCCATTCGTTCCGGCGTCATTGACTCGGCAATGTTTGTTGCGGTCCCCCCGGGACAGATTGCGTTGCAACGTATTCCCTTCAGCGCATACATCCACGCAGTGCTCTTGGTGAGACCGATCAGACCGTGCTTGGAACTCGTGTACGCAGTGCCAGCTGCCCCACCTCCGAGTGATGCCGTCGAGGCAATGTTGACAATTGCCCCGCCACCGTGTTCGATCATGGATGGAAGCGCGCGTCGACTGGTGTACATCGGACCGTCAAGGTTGATGCACATCACCTTGCGCCAAATGTCGTCGGAAATTTCCGCGGTGCCCTGCATGAAGTCCATGACGCCCGCGTTGTTCACGAGGATGTCAATGCGTCCGTGGGTGGCGAGCGCGTGATCAATCAGCGCCTCCGCATCTTCCCGGACCCCGATGTTTCCGTGAAGTGCGGTGATGGTCCGTCCGGCGGTCGTTATCTCGGTCACAACCGCATCCAGGCGCGTCTTGTTCCAGTCGCCGGCGACAATCATCGCCCCGTCCGCCGAGAACATCCGCGCCATCGACAGTCCCATTCCCGAAGCTGCGCCTGTGATAACAGCAACCTTGCCCTGTAGTCTCATGGTAGTTGGTCTCCCTTACCGTAATGATGGCATCCATGGGTGACACAACCACCCGGGCAAACCCCCAGTCCCGGACTCTTCGAGGCAGCACCTAGGGAGTCGACGTCACCACTGGAACCCGGCACAAAATCGTGTTGTCTTGCTTCAGGTCACCTGACCAAACAAGTTTTGCCGACCGATCCCACTTGATGGCCAGGTACCCGTCCTTTACTCCGACGTCGGCTTCGGAGTAGATCTTCGCCTCGGGCCACGAAGTCACGTTGAAACTTGGCAATTTCCATCCCGGCGGTTCCTCCCCGACGGTCGCTCCGCAATCAACTAGCGATGGGCTCTTGAGAGACGCGCAAGCCGGGCGAAGTGGCGCACGGTGGATTACTAGGCACCGGGTCTTGCCAT
>Ga0209596_1003365_pt1 | contig 12623 bp, 8 predicted proteins | sample M_130807_MF_Meta_FD_187314 | JGI IMG/M metagenome (GOLD analysis project Ga0209596, IMG submission 187314) | Freshwater microbial communities from Lake Montjoie, Canada to study carbon cycling - M_130807_MF_MetaG (SPAdes) (version 2) | ecosystem: Environmental > Aquatic > Freshwater > Lake... | reverse complement strand
TCGCAAGTAACTTTATTTGCGTCCCAGATGGACACACTTTTACAACCCTTGATCAGCTCCTTACAGGAGCATGATCCAAAGTCTGATGTCGCAAAGGTTGAAAAGGCCTATGAAGTTGCAAAGTCGGCTCACCTAGGACAACTTCGCAAATCAGGTGATGAATACATCACTCATCCTGTTGCAGTTGCGCAAATACTCTCCGAATTAGGTCTTAACGATGCAACGATTATTGCTGCGTTGTTGCATGACACTGTTGAAGATACGCCATATTCGTTAACTCAATTAAAGAGTGATTTTGGAGATGAAATCTCATCCCTTGTCGATGGTGTGACAAAGTTGGACAAATTAAGTTACGGACCAACTGCAGAAGCAGAGACTGTACGCAAGATGGTTGTCGCCATGTCACGAGATATCAGAGTTCTCGTTATTAAATTGGCAGATAGATTGCATAATGCCCGTACATGGAAATATGTTGATCCGCAGAGCGCCGAACGTAAGGCTCGAGAAACTTTAGATATCTATGCTCCTCTTGCCCACAGACTGGGAATGAACGCAATTAAATGGGAGTTAGAAGATCTTTCATTTGCAGTTCTTGAACCCAAAAAATTTGAAGAAATCTCTCGCTTAGTTGCAGAACGCAGTCCTTCTCGCGATGCTCTGACCGCTGAAGTTATCAAGGATGTTGAAGAGGATCTTGCGAAGGATTCTGTAGAAGCAACTGTTACTGGGCGAAAGAAACATTTCTTCAGTGTTTATCAAAAGATGGTTGTTCGTGGACGTGATTTTAATGATATTTACGATTTAGTTGGAATCAGAGTTCTCGTTAATGATGTGAAAGATTGCTACGCAGTCCTCGGTTCAATCCACGCCCGATGGTCACCTGTGCCGGGCAGATTCAAAGATTACATAGCCATGCCAAAATTTAATTTATACCAATCGCTTCATACCACCGTGATAGGTCCCGATGGCAAAGCAATTGAGATTCAAATTCGTACCTTTGAGATGCATTCACGCGCTGAATTTGGAATTGCTGCTCACTGGAAGTATAAACATGGCACGGATACCAATTCTTCTTCTCCGCAGATGCTCTGGTTACGGCAATTACATGAATGGCAGAAAGAAACAGAAGACCCTTCAGAATTTCTGGAAGCACTGAGATTCGATCTTGGTACTCCTGAGGTTTTCGTCTTCACACCAAAAGGAAGTGTTGTGGCGTTGCCAGGCGGTTCAACGCCTGTTGACTTTGCTTATTCAGTGCACACAGATGTAGGCAATAGATGTGCGGGCGCAAAGGTAAATGGACGTTTGATTCCACTGGATACCCGCTTGAATAATGGTGATGTTGTAGAAGTTGTAACAAATAAGAGTGAGTCAGCAGCGCCTTCTCGTGACTGGCTTAACTTTGTTAAGAGTCCACGCGCTCGATCAAAGATCAAAGCGTGGTTTAGCAAAGAGCGACGTGAAGAAGCAATTGAAGCGGGCCGAGAATCTATTGCACGTCAAATGCGCAAAGCAGGATTGCCTTTACAAAAAATCTTTGCAGGTCATGCGTTGCTTGAACTTGCACACGAGTTGAGATACCCAGATATTTCTGCGTTGTATTCAGCCGTTGGTGATGGTCATGTTTCATCGGCTGCGATCATCGACAAGTTAGTTCAATTCATGGGAGTTGAAGATTCTCACCCTGAGCCCACGATGGATTTTGTTCCTGGGGGAGCGCCAGTTGCAAAGCGTTCTAGCAGCGCAATTAAGGTTGAAGGAATCGATGATGTATTAGTAAAGCTTGCTCGTTGCTGCACTCCAGTTCCGGGGGATCCAATCATGGGATTTATTACTCGCGGAAGCGGAATATCTGTGCACCGATCTGATTGCGTTAATGCTGATGATTTACACACACATCAGAGTGACCGCATTGTTGGGGTGAAGTGGTTAGAAGGTGCCTCGAGTTTATTCTTAGTAAACATTCAGGTAGAAGCACTTGATAGAGCACGCTTGCTTGCCGATGTGACTCGCACACTTTCGGAACAACAGGTCAATATTCTCAGCGCAGCTGTGAGTACTACTAAAGACCGTGTTGCGATCTCACGATTTACATTTGAAATGGCTGATGCAACGCACTTGGATGCTGTATTGACTGCAGTCAGATCTATTGAAGGCGTGTACGACGTTTATCGAACAACCAATAATTAACTAAATTCAGCGAGAGATTTCTGAGCTTCATCCAACCAGATACGTCGCGCAGCAGCTGATTCCAACGCTTCAGTTGCTTTTTTAGCATTACCTGCAGTTGTGGCCTTGGCCGCAATTTTTTCGTAATTATCAATCGCACCTTGAAGTTGAGCGACAACTTCAGCAGCGCGTGCCTTTGCGGCGGGATCGGTTTTACGCCAAATTTCAGCTTCGGCTGATTTGATCGCTTCTTCTACGACGCTGACGCGGGCATCAAGTGCTGCTCGCTTATCGCGATTAGTCATTCCGATTTTCTCCCACGCACGTGCAAGATCTCTAAACTTATTCTTTGCATCTTTAACGTCAGTGAAGGGGATTAGAGCTTCGATCTGAATAATTAGTTCTTCACGCTTTGCCAAGTTAGTCCCCATTGTTACTTCGCGCTTTTCTAAGTCAGCGTTTTTCGCTTGGAAGAATTGATCCTGAGCTTTTTTAAATCTAGCCCATAATTTTGCATCATCGGATGGCTTGCCGCGTCCGGCCGCTTTCCACTGATCCATGAGAGATTTGAATGCTTTAGCTGTTGGAACCCATTCAGTCGATGTAGCCAATGTTTCGGCCTGGGTAACTAAGTTTTTCTTAGCATCGGTGACAACAGAAGTTGTTGCTTCCAAGTTAGCAAAGTGAGTTCTGCGACGCTTATCAAATTTATTGCGAGAAGCTGAGAATCGTTTCCACAAATCGGCATCTGTTTTCTTATCTAGACGAGGAGCTGATTTCCACTCTGTTAGCAACTCTTTAAGTCGATCTCCTGTGGTCTTCCAACTCTCAGATAAGGCTAGAGATTCTGCTTCAACGACAATTTTTTCTTTCTCAACCAAAACCTGAGCACGCTTTGCACTTTTCTCTGCTTCAGCTGCAGCTTTCTTTGCTTCGTAAGCACCACGGTGACCTTCAATAAGTGGTTCAAGTTGTTCAACGGAAGCAGCAAGGGCATCGAGATCGCCAACGGCATTAACCTCTTTTACTTGATCACGTAATTTTTTAACGGCGGCCATCGCATCGGAAGGCACCATTGCACCACTTGTAATACGGGCTGCAAGAAGTGCGATTTCTGATGCGATTGCTTCAAATTTTCTAACAAAGTAAGCGAGTGCTTCTTCGGCGCTTTTTCCGGGATATGAACCAACAGCTTTATCGCCTGCTGAAGTTTTAACGAAGACCGTTCCATCTGGTGCTACATAACCAAATTTTGCAGGATCACCAATGAGAGCTGATGCCGCAGATGATGGAATTGAAAGAGGAGTTGGAGTTACGTCGGACATGGTCTTCCCTTCAGCGCGTTAATCGATTTCGATCTTCGCTATTGGACCTCATTAACTTTGAATCTGATGTCTCAGATCTTTGTGTCGAGTTGGTCAGGCGGCTTAGTGAAGGTAAAAGGTACCCTGTACCTATGAGCGCGGCGAAATTTCCCGCGTAACTCGCTCCATAAATAGGCGTAGCCGAAGGGAAATCACCGTGTTCGTTACCTCCTTCGCGGCTCCAATGTTTGCCACAAATTGTTGGATCATCGCCGATGCCCCTGGCGGAGAATGCATCATCGTAGATCCAGGAATGCCTGATGTTTCCGACACAGTCGCCATGGTTTTAGATGAACACAAATTAAAAGCTGTTGCCACAATCATCACTCACGGACACCTAGATCACACATTTTCAATAGTTCCTATTGCAGATGGTTACGGCATTCCGACCTACATCCACAGTGAAGATCGAGCATTGCTTTTACATCCAGAACGCGCTCATGGGGCTGAATTTCTAGCGACATTAAGCGCAATGAACTTTGTTGAACCTAGTGATGTAAGAGAATTACGACATGGAGCAGAACTCGAAATGTTAGGGATGAAGTTCCGAGCAATTCATTCCCCGGGGCATACTCGAGGCTCACTCATGTTCGCAGTCGACGATGAAGTTCTCATTAGTGGCGATGTTTTATTTGCCGGCGCAATTGGACGTACTGATTTACCTTCTGGTTCGGCTAACGACATGCAAGAAACTCTCGTCAATAAAGTATTGACGCTTCCAGATCACCTGCGAGTTCTTCCAGGGCACGGGCCAGATACCACTATTGCTCACGAACGAAAAACCAATCCTTACCTCATCGATGCTGCTAAGAAATCAGGTAGGCGATGAGTAAAGCAAATCAAATTCAAGCACCTAAAGGTGTCAGCGAGTACGTACCGCCACAATCTAGAAAATTTGAATCAGTTCGCCACGCTTTACTTGAACCTGCAAAAAGCGCTGGGTATGAATTAATTGAGTTACCAGTTTTTGAAGATACGGAGTTATTTACTCGCGGTGTCGGTGAATCAACAGATGTTGTCTCAAAAGAAATGTATACATTTGAAGATCGTGGCGGACGTTCGATCACCTTACGTCCAGAAGGTACAGCCGGTGTAATGCGCGCTGTCATCGAACATGGTTTAGACAGAGGCCAACTTCCAGTCAAGCTTTATTACAGCGGTCCATTTTTTCGCGCGGAGCGTCCACAAGCCGGAAGATATCGTCAATTTTATCAAGTGGGCATTGAAGCCATTGGTATCCAAGATGCAGCATTAGATGCTGAAGTTATTGCTATTGCAGATGCAGGCTTTAAATCAATCGGATTAAAAAAGTATCGCTTAGAAATTACATCTTTAGGGGATTCTGCATCACGGGCAAAACATAGAGTTGAATTAGTAAAATTCATTGAAAAATTGAATTTAGATGAAGCTACACGGACGCGAGCAGGCATTAATCCATTGCGCTTATTTGATGATAAACGTGATGAGATAAAGGATCAGATGGCAGATGCTCCTTTGCTACTCGATTTCTTATCGGCAGAATCTCTGAAGGATTTTGAGGAAGTTCAGAAGCATCTAAAGGCACTCAAGGTTGATTACATTATTAATCCACGCATGGTTCGCGGTTTGGATTACTACACCGGAACAACTTTTGAATTTGTACACGAACTACTCGGTGCTCAATCTGGCATCGGTGGAGGTGGTCGCTATGACGGGCTCATGGAGCAATTGGGTGGACAAGAACTCTCCGGTATTGGGTTTGGCTTAGGTATTGATCGTTGCGTATTGGCCGCAGATGCTGAAGGAATTTCATTTGATCAAGAATTCACTTCAGATCTTTTCATTATTCCTCTAGGGGATGAGAGTAAGACCAGAGCCTTAACGGTTGCCCAAGAATTACAAAATGCAGGATTTAGAGTTGAAATTTCTTTCGGTGATCGCGCCTTGAAAGGATCTATGAAAGCGGCTGACAAAAGTAATGCCGAGTACGTACTTGTTCTAGGTGATAGCGAAATTTCAAGTGGGAATGTGGAGCTTAAGCAGATGAGCACGGGCAAGACATCATCGGTTACTCTTACCTCCTTACAAGATTATCTTCGAAGTGTTTCTGGGAAATAATCAACTTTAGAAAAAGAGGCTGTTAAATGTTGCGCACACACGGAGCTGGAACGCTTCGAGCATCTCATGTTGGTCAGAGTGTGACTCTTGCCGGATGGGTAGCCCGACGTCGCGATCATGGCGGTGTGGCATTTATCGATTTTCGCGATGCAACTGGATGGGTACAAGTTGTTATCCGCGATGAAAAAATTGCAGGTGCATTGCGCGCTGAATGGTGTTTAAAAATAACTGGTGAAGTTGTTGCGAGACCTTCAGGAAATGAAAATTCAGCTGTTCCAACAGGTGCCATCGAAGTGATGGGTGATGATGTAACGATTTTGAGTGAAGCTTCCGCTTTGCCATTTCCTGTTGATAGCGGCGATGACGTAGAAATTTCAGAAGAAGTTCGCTTGAAGTATCGATACTTAGATTTAAGACGCGAAGGACCTGCAGCAAATCTGCGCTTGCGTTCAAAGGTCACCTCGACTATTCGCAGAGTTATGGAAGATGAATCTTTTCTTGAAATCGAAACGCCCTATCTCACACGTTCAACACCTGAAGGCGCACGAGATTTCTTAGTTCCTGTTCGCCTGCAACCAGGTAGTTGGTATGCCTTGCCTCAATCTCCACAGCTCTTTAAGCAATTATTAATGGTCGCTGGAATGGAAAAGTATTACCAAATAGCGCGTTGTTTCCGCGATGAGGATTTTAGAGCAGACCGCCAACCAGAATTTACCCAGTTAGATATAGAAATGTCTTTCATTGATCAAGAAGATATTTTGGCAGTAGCCGAAAAGATATTAGTTAAGGTCTGGCAAGAAGTGCTTGACTATAAAATCTCATTGCCGATTCCTCGCATGACATATCTAGATGCGATGGCGCGATATGGATCAGACAAACCAGATTTGCGCTTTGACCTCGAACTCGTTGATTGCACTTCTTATTTTGCCGACACTACATTCCGAGTTTTCCAAGCTCCATATGTTGGCGCAGCATTAATGCCCGGTGGCGCTGATTCTCCTCGTCGCGAATTAGATGCGTGGCAAGATTGGGCCAAAGCACGGGGTGCTAAAGGTCTTGCATACATTTTGGTAGCAGCAGATGGAACTCTTGGGGGACCAGTTGCTAAGAATTTAACAGAATCTGAACAAGCCGGCATCGCAGCACATGTTGGGGCTAAACCGGGAGATGCAATTTTCTTTGCAGCAGGAGAGCGCATTGCATCACTGAATTTACTTGGAGCAGTGCGTCTGGAAGTTGGAAAGCGTTGCAATCTTATTGACGCAAATCGATGGGAATTCGTTTGGATTGTAGATGCACCAATGTTTGAACCTACCGATGGTGGTGGCTGGACTGCAGTGCACCATCCATTTACGGGTCCAAAGCCAGAGTTCGCTAAAACTTTTGCAAAAGACCCAGCAAGTGCATTGGCGTATGCCTATGACATCGTTCTTAACGGCACTGAATTAGGTGGCGGATCCATTCGTATTCATGATCGTGAAATGCAAAAAGATGTGTTTACGGTTATTGGCTTAAGTGATGAAGAAGCTGCAAGTAAATTTGGATTTTTACTCGAAGCATTTAATTATGGTCCACCTCCACACGGCGGAATTGCTCTGGGGTTAGATAGATTGTGCGCTCTACTTTCTCATTCAGATTCGATTCGTGAAGTAATCGCTTTTCCTAAAACCGCCAGTGGCGCAGATCCACTTACTGGCGCACCAACTCCGATTACTCCCGCGCAACGTAAAGAGAGTGGAATTGATGGGGCGCCAAAAGAGGGAGCCAAGTAAGGCAATCGGGTAGGCTGGGCTTATTAGTTAATCGATTCGTAAGTCAAGGAGGAAGTCATGGGCCCAGGTGGAATTGCAACAATCATTGCGGCGTCATCTCTCCTTGTTATAGCAATTGCAGTTAGCTACGCGGTTATCCGCGTGGGTCGTTTTATTGATGAAGCCAAAATTTCCCTGAAGGCTGTTACTGATGAAACAACTCCATTGATTGAAGAAGTTCACACAACTGTGACCTTGGTAAATGGGCCACTGCAAAGTTTTAATCGCATTACAAAAAATGTCGAAGATATTTCAGAAAAAGTTACGAGCGCAACATCTGGCTTTCTAGATAAGAGTGGTCCAGCGTTGAAAGTTGCTGGAGCGCTCGTATCGGCTGCGCAAATGGGTAAAGTCCGTGTTAAAAAGAAGAAGAAGAAGGCTGAGTGATCTGCCCACGTGGAATCCGCCGAAATCCGTTCGCGCTGGCTGCGCTTCTTCGAATCCGATAACCGCGAAGGTTTACTTCACACGGTTGTTCCTTCGGCTTCACTGATTGCTGATGATCCAAACTTATTATTAGTAAATGCAGGAATGGTTCCTTTCAAGCCTTTTTTTCTCGGGGAAGTAACTCCACCGTATAAAAGAGCAACATCGGTACAAAAATGTGTTCGAACCCTTGATATAGACGAAGTGGGCAAAACAACTCGTCATGCATCATTTTTCCAAATGTGTGGCAATTTTTCTTTTGGTGATTATTTCAAAGAGGGCGCAATTGCATTGGCATGGGATTTGCTCACCCGTCCAATTTCTGAAGGTGGCTATGGTTTTGCCGAATCTAAATTATGGGTAACCGTTTTTCACAATGATGACGAAGCAGTACAAATTTGGAATAAGAAAATTGGTTTGCCGTTAGATCGAATTCAGCGCAGAGGCATGGAAGATAATTTCTGGTCAATGGGTGTTCCCGGACCATGTGGTCCATGTTCTGAAATCTATTATGACCGTGGTCCCGATTACGGCAGTGAAGGTGGACCGATTGCTGATGAAAATCGGTATATGGAAGTGTGGAATTTAGTTTTCATGCAAAACGAACGCGGTGCAGGTTCGGGTAAAGATGATTTTCCAATTCTTGGCGAGTTACCTGCAAAGAGTATTGATACAGGTCTTGGTCTAGAGAGAATGGCTGCGCTCTTGCAAGGCGTTGAAAATATTTATGAAATCGATACAACCGCACAGATTCTCAATCGCGCTTCCGAACTTACTGGTGTTAAATATGGAAAGAATGAAAAATCAGATGTCGCATTACGCGTAGTTGCCGACCACGCACGTACCTCGGCGATGCTCATTGGCGATGGTGTTACTCCTGGCAATGAGGGTCGGGGCTATGTATTGCGCCGAATGATGCGTCGCACAATTCGCAATATGCGTTTGCTGGGCTCAGATGATTTGATCATGAACGAATTAACAAAAGCTGCAATAGGAGCTATGTCTCCACAGTATCCAGAACTTAAGACAGAGAGTGAACGAATTTTGGCTGTAACGCAGGCTGAAGAAGATACTTTCTTGCAAACTTTAAAGAGCGGTACAACTATTTTTGAAGTCGAAAGCGCATCAATAAAGAAAAGTAAAGGCAGCAAGTTATCTGGTGATGCTGCATTCAAATTGCACGACACTTATGGATTCCCATTTGATCTCACTCTTGAGATGGCCCGCGAAGAAGGCCTTGAAGTTGACGAAGATGGTTTTCGCCGCCTAATGAAAGAGCAACGAGATCGCGCAAAAGCGGACTCTAAAGCAAAGAAGAGTGGTCACACAGATGTCAGCGTGTATCGCTCAATCGCGGATTCTCATGGTCTTACCTCATTCGTTGGGTACACACACTTAGAGAGCGAATCAGTAATTAAAGCGTTGGTAAATGACGGTGTTGCAGTGCAATCGGCTAAATCTGGCGATGAGATAGAAGTAATTTTGGATCGAACACCTTTTTACGCAGAAGGCGGTGGCCAGTTAGCAGATGGTGGATTGATCACACTGGCAAATGGGGCAGTCATTGAAATCGATGACGTACAAACTCCTGTTCCTGGAATCAGTGTGCACCGTGGACGAGTACGAAGCGGTGCTATTGAAAGCGGTGCACAAGCATTAGCCCAGATTGATATTGAACGGCGCAGTGCAATTTCACGTGCTCATACTGCAACACATATGGTTCACAAAGCATTTAGAGAAATTCTCGGCGAAACTGCAACACAAGCAGGTTCTGAAAACTCACCAGGACGTTTTCGATTTGATTTTCCCGCAACTGGTGCGGTTCCGGATTCCGTACTCAATGACGTTGAGTCACGAGTAAACACTTTGCTCTTGGATAATCTTGAAGTAAGCGCTGAAGTGATGAGCCAAGCAGATGCAAAAAAATTGGGAGCTATGGCTCTTTTTGGTGAAAAATACGGCGATCAAGTACGCGTAGTTAGCGTAGGAGATTGGGCTAGAGAATTATGTGGCGGAACGCACGTTGCCCGCTCCGGTCAACTTGGATTAATCAAATTGTTAAGCGAATCATCTATTGGCGCTGGAGTACGAAGAGTAGAGGCACTAGTTGGTGTTGATGCATATAAGTTCTTAGCTCGAGAACATGTATTGCTCAGCTCTCTTACTGAAATTATCAAGGGTGCTCGAACTGAAGAGTTGCCTGAACGCGTATCTGATTTGATCACCAAAATGAAAGATATTGAGAAAGAATTAGCCACTCTACGAACAGATGCTGCACTGGCCAAGAGTTCAGAGTTGTTAAAAACTAAGAAAGAGATCGGTTCACTGGCATTAATATCTGCACAGATTTCCGATGGAATTAATAGTGAAAATTTGCGAACTATCGCGTTGGATTTACGGACCAAAACACCTAATAGCGTTGTCGTTCTCATTAGTGTTACGGATTCAAAACCTATTTTGGTTGTTGCGACAAGCGATGAAGCGCGTGCTGCTGGAATAAAAGCTGGAGCTCTCGTGAAGTTAGGTTCAACAGTATTAGGCGGTGGCGGCGGCGGAAAAGATGACTTCGCGCAAGGCGGCGGCGTTGATGTTTCAAAAATTAAGGAAGCGCTTACAACTATCGAACGCGCTATTTCTGGAAAATAAGATGCTTCGAGGGCGACGCATGGCCTTTGATTATGGAGACGTACGTATAGGCGTTGCCGTATGTGATCCAGATGCGATTCTTGCAACGCCAGTAACGACTTTGAAGAATAAGGATATTGATCTCTGGGACCAGATAGTGGCACTTGTTGCTGAGTATGAACCAATACATATTTATGTTGGATCCCCACGACATCTTTCTGGTGAATCCAGCACGTCAATGCAGAAAGCCGAAGAATTCAAAGAAGAAATCGCGGACCGAACCAACATTGTTTGCTCAATGATTGATGAAAGACTTTCAACTGTAAGTGCTGCTAAACAACTCAAAGATTCGGGAATGAATTCTCGCGATAGTAAATCTGCAATAGATCAAGCTGCGGCTGTAGCGATTTTAGAACAAGCAATTGCTATCGAAAAAAGAATTAGTCTTAATGAAAAAGAGTGAATTATTAAGAGTTGCGATTGCTCTTTTTTTAGTAGCAATTCTTACATTAACAATTCACCAATTCCGCTCCACAGGCTCTAGCACCGCCGATTTTCCAATTCGCCAGGTGACTATTTCTGAAAAACTGGTCGATGTGCATGTTGAAGAGGGCTCAACTGGATCAGAAATAGCTGCACAACTTTTCAAACTTGGGATTATTGAATCATCACAAAGTTTCTTCAAAGTAGCTGTCTCAGACGTACGTGCCGCAAGAATTGCACCTGGCATCCACCAACTCAACAGCAAGATCGCAGCTACACAAGCACTAGAACAATTGCTAGATCCCACCAGAATCCCAAACTTAATAAAGATTTTTGAAGGTGGATGGAATACTGAAATATTCAAAGCTTTGGAGCAAAATGGTTTTGTTCAGGTGGACATATTGAAGGCAGCCAAGGAAGTGCAACTACCTCAAGGATTCACGTCCCTCGAAGGAGTTCTTTATCCAGCTCAATATAGTTTCACGAAAGAAACTACCGCCAAGCAGGCACTAGAAGCGATGATCAATCGATTTACGCAACAAGTAGGAGATCTAGGACTCTCAAGTGATCCTAAGTTAAAAGCTCAAGAGTTAATTATTATCGCTTCAATTATTCAAGCAGAGGGCGATGTCAAAGATTTCTCAAAAATATCTCAAGTCATTCGAAATAGATTGCGAATTGGCATGCCACTGCAGATGGATTCAACAGTGCATTATGTGAAGAAAGTTCGGGGCAGTGTGTTTCTGAGTACGCAATCGACTCTGCTCAAGTCACCATTTAACACATATAGAAAATACGGATTACCTCCCGCTCCTATTGGAAATCCAGGGTTAGATGCCATCAAGGCAGCAATAAATCCTGCTGACGGGAAGTGGTTGTACTTCATTACAGTTAGCCCTGGAGATACCAGATTTACGGCAGAAATCTCTGAGTTCAATCAATGGAAAGTGTTGTACACAAAGAATCGAAAGGCAGGTGCATTTAAATGATCAATGCCGCTGTTCTGGGTTCTCCTATTTCTCACTCACTTTCTCCTCGACTCCATATGTGCGCATATAAACACCTTAATATTTCCGGTAATTATGGGTCTTTTGATGTTCCTGCAGGATCGTTACGAGATTTCTTAACAGATAAGGCAAGTGGATGGACTGGTTTTTCATTAACAATGCCTCTTAAAGAAGAAGTACTTTCAGTGGCTGAAGTAATTGATCCCTTGGTTAAAAGAATCCAATCTGGAAATACTCTGGTCAGACAAGGCGACTCATGGATTTTGCATTCAACTGATGTTCGTGGATTTCAAAGTGCATGGAACCATGAGAATCCAAGTAAACCGAAATCGGTTCTTATTGTGGGATCAGGTGCTACAGCGCGCGCTGCTGCTGCGGCCTTTGATGATGAAAGTACAGCAATATCGGTTCTTCACAGAAATACTGAACGCGAAGAATCCATGCGAGCATCTGTGAATCTCTCCAGCATGAAGTTTCTGCCGTGGCAATTTTCCAATGATTTTTATGAATCAGATTTAGTTGTTAATACAACCCCTAAATCTGTATTGGATTCATTTGCACAAGAATTGTCCCAAAAGCCGCAGGGAACTTTTTTTGATGTTGTTTACAACCCATGGCCTACACAATTTGCCACCGCTTGG
>Ga0209596_1003363_pt1 | contig 12627 bp, 15 predicted proteins | sample M_130807_MF_Meta_FD_187314 | JGI IMG/M metagenome (GOLD analysis project Ga0209596, IMG submission 187314) | Freshwater microbial communities from Lake Montjoie, Canada to study carbon cycling - M_130807_MF_MetaG (SPAdes) (version 2) | ecosystem: Environmental > Aquatic > Freshwater > Lake... | reverse complement strand
TTCCTTCGGGAAAGAGTCCGTAAACGTAATCACTCCACCCCAGCGGACTCGCACAAAAGTCTTCGTGCAGGTCTGGCCAGATTTGCAAATTGATGATGCGGTCGAATCCGCTGTGATCGTTTTGTGGATAGATCGGTTTGCAATAATCGACCATCGCGAAAAGACCGTGATACTCTGCCATGCACTCAAAGGTGACATTGTGTCCTTGATCCGCGAAGTGCTTCGCTATCGGCAAGCACCGAGCGATGTCTCCGAGCCTCAAATGATAAACGATTAAGATGTTCAAAGCGTGTAATATTGATCCGCTGATTTCCCTGCAACCCAGCCGTGGAATCCGAAGGATCGATCCGGCCCCGCTGTGTTTTCTTCGATGTAATGTTCCCAAGAAAAGGCCGCTGCCACGTTAATCGGCGCGTATTTGATGCCGTTATCACGGAATCCTTGCTCCATCGTGCGGCACAAAAAGACATCCCCTGCCTCTCCCTTCCAAAGTGCCTCGGCCTTTGCTGCCATTTGCAAGAACTTCTGGCTCTGGAGCGTGAATCCTGTGTTGCCCACTCGATGGCCTACGTTCCAGCACGCTGGCCACGGTGCTCCAATCATGTCGTATTCTAGCCATGAATCCTGCCACAGGTGCGGATTGGCAATAAAGCCATCGTGCGTGCAGATGAGCGCGTGCGAGGTGTCGATATAGTCGGAGAATCGGCCTAATTCCCAATGCATCGCCTGTTGATAGTTGCAGTCCTCTGCGATGTAAACAGCATCTCCGAATCCACCTAGTCCGCAAAGGTGGTTGAATAGCTTTTCGCTCTGTTCGTGCCTTGTTTTTAAGCCTTCAAAAACGATCAATGTAACGTCTTTATTCATTTCGGGTGGAGTTCGTCGAAGATTTCTTTTGCCCTCGCATACTCAGCCGGATCGTTTCCGCGCTGGTATGTAGCATCGAGCGGACGCTCTTCAAAAAACGGATGGTGATGAACGATGCTAATGTCGCGAGCATCAATGATCGCCCCATTTTTCGCGGCACGAAAGGTGAAGTCGGTGTCCGAATAGACGTTTCTGAATCGTGGGTTGAATAGTCCATTTTCTCGAAAATATTTACACGTCATGATCGCCATGCAAAGTAAATCGTCTTTTCTATATCCGTCTGAAATGCGAAGCACCTGCGGTTTTGAAATATCGAGACGCTTTTCTATCGTCTCATCCCACCCTGGCGGACATTCCCAGTCGTCCGATAACTGGATAATAATGTCGCCGGTCGCTTGCGCGGCTCCGAGATTCCACGCTCCGACGGAATACCCTTGGTCTTTTTGCGTCACAGATCGAAAGCGTTTCAGAACGTCTGCCTTGTCGTCGTCGTGATCGACCGCAAAGATATGTTCCACGCGTTCTGGGTGCGTTGCGCGTGACAACCATAGCGTCATGCATTGCACGGCCTCCACGGGCCTTCCTCGCGTTGCGTGGACTAGTGAGATTTTCGGCTTGCTTGATCCTGCTAACGTCTCGCGCTCGATCTCTTCTGCGTCTTCGTTGCGTCCGAGAAGTCGGAGCGTCCACGCGTAAAGCTGATCGCCCTTCCATCCGTACCATTCTTTTCGGTGCGTCCATTGTGGAAACTTCGGTGTAGGCACTTCGAGCATTTCTTCTACGACTTTTAAAGCATCTTGGTATTTTTTCTCGTCAAGCAGGATGCTGGCTTCAAGTCCGTAGGCTTCGCGCCGCTTTGGTTCAAGTGCCTTGGCCTTGCGTGCTAGGTTGAGCGATGTTTCTCCGCTCGTAATGTTGGCGCAATTTAAAAGAATCTCGTAGCGGTTCACGCCGTCCAGATCGGTCAACGCGAGTGCCTCCGATCCGTACTTGGCCGCGAGTTCCTTGTTTCCTGCGATAAAGTTCTCGTAATGTAGGTAAAATTTGAAATGCGAAGTCATCCGGTCTTGGTGCATCAAGATTCTGCGGTTGCGCTCGCTGCTGTTCCTGTGACCTATCGGCGGTTGGTGTATGATTTCAAGATCGCGCCGCATACAGACCTGCACGTCCTTTGTAGGCTGCGCGTTCTCATGCACAGGCCGATGCCACCATGCTGTTTTGAAGCGAAAGAAACGCTCTCTCGGTGCGCGTTTTCCCTGCTCTGGAATAACGTAGTCGGTCAATATCCAATCCTGCTCCGGTGGGCATTCTTTAAGTGCGGCCAGCGTTGGCGCGACCATGTGCGGCTCAATGATGTCGTCGCAGTCTGCCCACATAACCCAGCCGTCTTTCCCTGCGAGTTCGTAAGCCTTGGCGAATGCTTTGTTCCGAGCCTCTCCAAAGTTGTCGAGGTGCTCCCAATCTGCGACCAGAGGAGAGTTGAGATATTCGTCAACGTGGCAACCTAGTTCCCTGGCGATGTCGAGCGTGCGATCCGGTGCGAGTGCTCCAATTGCTCGGACGATAACGATCTCGTCACAGATTTGTTTGAGTGACTTAACACATCGCTCAATGCGCGGTTCTTCGTTGCCGCAGATAAGCCCTGCGACCAGCTTCTTTTTTTGGTTCATGTTTACCCTTGATGTATATGTCAACAAAATAAAAAAGCCACCCCTTTCGAGGTGGCTTCTTCGATGCTAACTAGCTGGGGAATCTTAAGCGAATCCCGTTGTGATGCGGATGATGCTGGAACCGTCGATAACTTTCTCAGCCGAGTTCTGACGAACACGGAGGACGTTAGCGCGGCGAGCTTCGTCGCGGTAGGTCTCAGAGACGAAAGGCACTGGACTATCAGCGGCCCATACAATCGTGCGACCGAATCCGCCACCGGAGAAGTCTCCGCCGGAGGTTGTGGCGAGAGCCATGTAGGTGTTTGACCAAATGAATCCACCGGCATAGGTTTGGCCTTTTGCGGCGGTGTTCTTTGGTGCACGACCAACGAGAACGCGGTCGACTCCGACAGCGGCGGCGACTTCGCCTTCGCTGAGGAGACGGCTTTGATCCGAAGGAACGATGCCGAAGAACTGGTTCTGCACTTTAGCGGAGCGGCGGATGCGCTCGAACAAAGGCATGGACATGATCAAGGTGTTCGGAAGCACGCCATACTTGGCGAGTTCGAGCTTTGCTGCGGCGACATCTCCTGGAACGTCAAAGGATGTGATGTTCGCTTCTGTGTAGGCTGCCGTTGCGCTGATCGCTGTCAGTCCATTGGCGGCGAATGCTGCGGAAGCAACGCGAGCCTCGTGGCTGACTTGGATTTGGCGCAAGAGCATTCCGGCGATGTTGACCTCGGTGTCGAAAAATCTGTCGAGATCGCGGCGGTTGCTGTCAGGAAGAACCTCTTCGAGACCGTATTCGATCGCGTCGAACGAGTCGCTCGTGAACCGGCGGCTTGTGCGTGGATAGCCAGCACCAGCGGCGATTTTAAGAACGTCGTCGTTGAGAGTTTCAGAATCACCGATGTTCAATTTCAGATACGCGCCGGACTTAACGTCCGAGCTGTAAACTGGCATGACTTCGGTTCCGATGAACAAGTTGTTTTTGTTCGACAGACCTTCGAAGACGGCCTGCGCGATATCGGCGCGAATTGTTGTGTATGAGAGTGCCATAGTGGTATTAGATTATTGGTTGAATTTAGGAACGTATTCGACAACGTCACCGGAAACGCCGCTGTTGATCGCAACTCCAAGAGTAACGGTCGATGCGTTGGCGTATGTTCCGACAACCAATCCGCTCGTAACTGCGAAGACGGTATTACCGGCTGTGGCAATAGCGGAAAGGATTCCGAATTGGGTCGGGAAAAATAGTTTGACGGCTCCTTGGTTTCCAGCGGCTACGTCATTCTGGACGACTCCGATGGGGTTAGAGCCGGTTGATGCCGCTTGCGCAGCGTTTGCGCCGGTGATGTTCACGAGCGTGTTCGCGGTGATCGCGGATGCGAAGGTGAAGCTTCGGATACCGTTGTCGTTTTGTGTTGCCATAAATTAGGTGGGATTAAAAGTTGAGTTCGTTGTTGTCGCGTGCCTCGATGTAGGCTTCGCGGTGGTTGCGCATCGCGAAGCGGATAGCTTCGGTGCGGCTGCCGAGTTCCTCGGTCTTCTGCACGATGACTGATTTGAGGTCGAATTTTTCGACTGCTTTTTCTTCAGCGATGACCGATGCCTTTACTGGAGCGGCTCCGAAGTTGGAGATGATCGAGTCAAGTTTTGCTTCGAGTTTGGAAATGACGCTGAGTTCAGCGGTCATCTCTTCTTTCATTTCGGCGGCTGGCTCTTCGGCTGGCATTTCCATTTTGCTCTTGTAGTCGCCGAATGCGGTTTCGAGAGCTGCGAGACGAGAAACGATGTCGGCGATGCTGACCTCGTCCTCCTTTGGTTCGATTTCAATTGTTGCGTCTTCCATTTCTTTGAAAAATTTGTCAACTTGCTTTGCCGTGAATGAGAACAAGCCTGTCGCGTTTGCGGCTGGTGTTTGAACGAGGTCTGCGCTGTAAAGCTCGGTGCAACTTGCGAAGTCCATTCCATCCACTTCGCGGATCGGGCCTGTGAAAGCGATGCTGATGCCGAAGGTGTCCGGCAACTTGCTTGAAATCTCTAGGACGTAGTCGCGCATTGGCGATGTTTCAAGCAGGTTGAGATCGCCGAGAAGCTGCGATCCGACGATGCGGAAATTGTTAACGAATCCCACGATGTCCTTGATCCCTGCACCGTGATCCAGATTGACTTTTACGCCGCCCTTGTATGACTCCGCGCACGTTTTGACTTCCATCAAAGTCTGCTCGTCAACGTAGAGACCGTGGCCTTTAGCCTCGCCGATTGAAATTATTGAAACTCCTTCGATGACATCCATGCGAAGGCGCAAATGTCAATTAGTCGTCCATCAATGCCATCGCCGCTTGTGCCATTAAATAAACTTCCAACTCGTTTTCTTCCTCGCAACCGATGACGTTGAACGTACTGGAAATAGAAAGCCCTGCGCGACTCACTCCCGCATGGTTGCGACTACCAAGCACCGTTGTTTTTGCACTGATCGAAAGTCCTGCCTCGCCAGTATTCGAGAAGCAAGACGAACCTACAACTTGAATGCGCGAACCAGCGCACGCTTCGACATTCGCGACCGAGAAGACAAGACGATTTCCGCGAACCTTGATTGTGACTTTGCGCTCCTCGCGCTCCCGTCCTCCGCCTCCTGGCAGATCGATCGGATTGATCGGCGGAACGACCGGAATAAACAGCAAGCCCTGCACGCCGATGGATAACGGCGTCGGGCTTGGCATTAAGCCCTGCGTTGCGATGAGCAGGGAAGCTAACATCCGCTTAGACCCTCGTGACTACGGTGTTCGTTGTGCCGTCTCCGGTGATCGCTTGAGTGATCGCGCCCGATGTCCTGCTCGTAGGCGTGACCGTTAGCGCGTTGGCGATGTCGAGGCCGTGGATCGCGTGGACTTCGGTGATCTCCGTGAGTTCTGGCGTGAGTTCCGTCCTCATTGCGCCTGTGAAAAGTGTGACTGCGCTTGTCGCGAAGGCCGCGGACTGAATGACTGCGGCTTGAAAATCATGAACGACTGCGGCGGCGTGATGCGAGCTGGTGAGTTGCAGTTCGTTATTTGCATTAATTGAGCGAACGATCCTGCCGCCGTATGTGCCAGCGGTTGTGTGGTTGGACATCAACTCGTCCCATACTGCGTTTGCGTTTGTGATGGCGGTTGGGATCGCGGCAAGTTGCGTGTCGAGGTTGGCTGTTGCCATTCCGAGAGCGGCTCGCACGTTTGCGGCGGTCAGCGTTGCCGTGCCGGTGGTGTTGTCGACGGGCACGCCGAACGCCACACTTGACGCCGATGGAATATATGCAACACCCGTCAAAGCTCCGCTTGCGTAGACCGTTCCGAAACGCACGTCGGTAATCGCGGCTTGGCCTAGGCTGTTGTCTGCGGTAAACATGTCGAGGTAAGTGCTCGATCCGTTCAATGCATATCGAGTCTTTGCGGCTGTTGGCGATGTATTTAAGAAGTACTTGACAGCATAAATCGCAGCATATCCGTTTGCAGCTGAAATAAACGACCCCGATAATCGATTCGTTGCGCCGGAGTTTGGTGATGTAAATGCATTGGAAGATAATGATGCCGTAAAATTTCCGATGACGGTAACGCTAGAAGTTGAAGCATTTGAAACTGCTGCGCCTCCGCTTCCTGCTATCAAATTTCCAGTAATCGAAACGGTAGCGGCGGCACTTGTTATATTAACGCCAAATGCCGATCCAGTGGAGCTTGAGATATCGCCTGTCGCATTCAATGTTCCGTTTCCAGAAACTGTTATTCCATGACTATTACTGCTTGTCGACGATGTAATAGTGCCTGTCGTTGTTAGCGTTCCAGAAGAGGAATGCGTTATGCAATTTGCACTACCTGTAGATCCTCCTATTATTGCTCCATTTATAGAGGCGGAAGCTGTCCCTGAAAGCGTAATCAAATTTGCTGCTGTTGCGCCTGCTTGGATTGTCGTTGACGTTACCGATACGCCATTGTTTAAAGCAAATAATCCACCTGCTGCGGCAGTCCCACCACCAACAAATGTTCCTGCATTTGCGAGGTTCGTAATAAGTGCAACATCAACAGTCGTATCCACCGTTACTGTGAACGTATTTGAATATATGCTATGACCAGCACCATTTGGAGGCACTGCACCGCCTCCCCACGTTGCTGCTGTGTTCCAATTTCCAGAAGCTACGGCGCGATAGTTTGCCATCGATTAAAGTCCCTTCGCGTCGATAAATGTTTGCAAAGCGGATTGAATTGAGAGCGCGGTTTGCGTTGTTACGGCATCCGCTCCTTCAAGTGTTCCGATTGAGAGTCCGCGAGCTTCGGCGTCTGCTGTAATCACCTCTCCTTTTTCAATTCTAGTCGGAACAAGACGCATTGCTATTGATGCATCTTCGCCCCCGTTGCCCAGGTATTTAGACGTAACGGCAAGATTTAAAGTATAAAGATCGTAGGTTTCTCCGTCGATCACGATTGGTTGGCTAGGTTTCATATTTAAGCGAGTAAAATCAATGCGGTGGTTTCAGTTGGCTTGGGAAACTTGAGTTCAAACGCGCCGTCGTAAACGTGTCTCTCGGCTCCAAGGTTGAGGACGCACAAGGTTGCGTTGCCCTTGCTGGCGTTGTAGACCATCGCACCGCCTGCGGCGAAGGTTGCAGACTTTAGGACAACATCGTCAAATGTTATGTAAGCATTTTTGCCGATAATGCCTGTGCGATGTCCTTTTAGCGTTACGCCTCCGGCGGTGTAGCCCATGCCTTTGATTTCGCCTTCGCTTGTGTAGGCTTTTGTTGTCGGCCCGATCTTTGCCGATGCGTTGTAGAGTGCGATCCGATATTCGTCGCCGGGTTGGTGGACGCCGGTGATGAGTGCCTTTTTTGCTTCGAGTGCTATGCCGTGAGTTATCATTTATTTTTTCTCCCATTGCGCCATGCAAACGGCGGTGCGCTGACTCTCGTCTGGATATTCGCTCGTCATTGTTCCGCTCACCATGCAACGGCCTATGAAGTCGTCTTGCTCTTCGTCTTTGTCTGGAGTCGGCATGACAAGCTCGTGCTTTGTTTCAAAGCCGGTAATTCGTCCGAATGTATCGCGGACGGCGAGCGAGACTTTCATCTGTTCGGGTTGTGATGCCTGCATTCCTTTGACTTTGTCAGCTGCCCAAGTCTGCCCAGCGTCTCCGCCCCACAATGCCCATGCGATGCGGCCTGCGGAGGGGAATCCGTCTTCACCTTGTTGAAAACCCTGTCCCTTTTTATCAACTTCGTGACGTGAAAAAAACGAGTGCATCCGCTTCACCGTATCATCCGAAAGATTCTTGCCGTTGCTGATGTCGCGAGCGCGTGCGACTCCGACCGCTGTTCCTCCTCGGTTGTATTCTTCGCGCCACTTTAAGCCCTTTAGAGCCTCTTCAACCATTCCCTTGCTTGGCTTGTTCTCGTCTGCCTCGAATGCTGACGGTGCTGATTCTGCCTGTGGCTTTGCTGGATCGGCGTTGATGATTTTGCTTGCGTTTGCCTCATCCATTCCGAATACCACGCGAAGAATGACGGCGACTTGCTCCGCTGAAAGTTCGCCGCGACCGAGCGAAGCTAGGATGCCCGATAGCGCATCCGTGCCGCCGATACCGATACTCTCGATAAGCGGCGGTGCTTCGTTTTTGCTCTCATCAAAGATGGTGTCGATAGCCGTAATCGGAACTGAATCAGAAATGCGGTTGGGTTGGATGTCGAACTCTTGACCAAGTTCCTTTATCATGTTCGCTTCCTTCGCCCGTGCGCGGAGTGCCTCTTCGTAGTCCTCTCCCATGTCGCTGTAGATTTGTCCGGCTGTTTTTAAGCCAGCTTTCCAAAGTGCAATATCGGCTGATGCTTCGCGTCCGTAGTCAATCGAAACCTTGGCAGGCCAGCACCAGCGACCATCGAGCAGGTATTCGGAATCTGGAATGAGTCCGCGCGAAGCAGCGTCGAGTAAGATAACATTTTTGATGCGGTTTAAAAATTGACCTTCCAAGAGTCCACGCCACCGGAGGAAAGTGCGCTCTGCCATCGCGGCTTCCATCCGCGCCATAGGCCCGCTCTTATCTGCGTCGAATGCGAAGCCGTAGGGAAGACCGACTGCCATGCAAATGTGAGCTTGAACAAGGCGGATGAACTCTCCGAATGCGCCTGTCGGTCTGTCCGATTTGAACATCTCCATCTTCTCGCCTGCGCTCAAATAGTTGACCGTGCCCGGATCGAGCGACTGCAATCGTGCGACCTGTCCTTGGTCGTTTGAGTTGCCGCGTGCGAAGTAATCGCCAGCATCAGCGGCTCCGCTCTCGGTTGTGATGACGCCGGACTGATACGAAGCGTATTTGATCGCCTGCACTTCGGCCTTGATCGCTTCTTGCAGATCGCGAGTTGCGTTTAACGCAGTAGCGAAAGCAGACCGCCCGCGATATTCATCAAGTCGCGCTGCGTCGAACAAGTGGATAAACTCTTTTGCAACAATATCAACAGGAGAAATATACTGGTTGTTGATAGTGCGCGTGAAAATAGTGTATGAAATGGGTCTTCCATAGTCGTCTACGTTGATGCCTCCGATATATTTGTCGGTGTCGGTTTGGTCGTAAGGCGATCCGATGCGGTCGGCTTCGACGCTTTGTAGTTTTAAATCTTCGCGGTCGCGAACGATGATGAATCCGCAGTCGCCATCGCGTAACATTGCCGTCACCGCGAGTTGTAAAAGCGTTGTGAAGTTGTGACGGCCTAGAAAGTCACAGTCGTTGCACCACTTCTGCCAGTATCTTTCAATAGCTGTATCGGCTTCACGGTTGCCGGTGCGTGCTTGGTAAGCGATGCGCCCCGAAACGTAGGTTGCAAATTTTAAAAGGAGCGAACGGACAGGCGGGAAGTTGTCGGCAAGATCGCGAGCGGCTCGGATGAGCGCGAAGCGTTCGCGAGTTCCGCTTGTGTCCTCGCCACCGCTAACGCCACGGCTGATGCCGCGCTTCTCGCTCGTCAATGCGGAATCGAAACGTCCGAAGTTACGAAGCTTCGCCTGGTTGACCATCCGATCCAGAGCAGCTTTAGGCGAGACGAACGAAATGGCTTTGGTGATGATGTCTTGAGTCATGGTCGTTGCGTCGGAAATGTCGGCGTGAAACGTCTTACCCTATTTCCGCTAGCGTTGTCAATAGCGGCTTGCAACTCTTTTATTGTCTGCGCGACCTCGGCAAGATTGGCGCGAGTAAACGAGCGGCCTGCGATGCTGTAGCTCGCGCCGGCAATGGCGATAGCCTTTAGGCAAGCCGTGAAATCTCCCTGCAATTCCTGCAATGTCGCAAGCGGGAGACCGAAGAATGATTTGTTCATCGCCATTTAAATGTAGGCGATGTCAAAAAAATAACCCTACGCCTAGGCGTCCCTAGGCTTCATCTGTCAGTTCAGAATGTCAAGTTGCGCATGGCAAGCCAGCCAGATGGCGTGACGGGAAGTGTCTTGGAAGATATGTCAAAACCTAGCTCTCCGCGCCTATCGGCAGAACGCCAGCGAGCATCGCGGACGCAAGTGCGATACACTCGCAGTCCCACAGATGGTTCGGCCTGCCGCCGATGCGAACCCATCTTTGCTCGACTTGTTTGGTCTTGGAGTTCGTCACGTCCTTTTTCATCTCCGACAACATTTGTTTGCGGTAGTCGTCTGACACGTCCCGCGCAACTTCCCATTTCGGAACTGCGTCCGCTTGGCGAAGTGAAGCGAGTTTGTCTTTGATGCCTTCGTTCGAGAAAAAGAAATACGCGCATTTCAAACCATCGCTTCCGGCTTGCGCTCCTTCGATCTTTGAAACGAACCGGCGCGTCCTTCTCCCGCCGTCGATATGATAAAAGCCATCCTGCCCAGAGCCGTGCGAAGCTGTCCACCCACGCCTAGCGCATTGTTCGTAAACAAGCGGCGTGTCGTAGCCGGCATCCACCACAACGCATCGAGGAACAACATCGAATTGATGTTGGATGGCGTCGAGCGTTTCCCACGTCAGCGGTCGCGACTCGTGCAAGAGCATCGAAGAGCCGTCAACTCGGAAGGCGCGGACGATGCACCAGAAGTGGTCGCGTTGTTTATCGACGCACATAAAGCGTCGGTGCTCGCCGTCGATCTTCTGGCCTTCGAGATACTCGGCCTTTGCGTAGTCGCCTGTCGTGATCTCTGGCAGATCGCTCGTCACTTCGTCCTGCCAAGTCTGCGCCTTGCGCTTCTGAATAAATTGTTTGAGCGGCTCCAAGTTGCCAGATGACTTGGCTTCGTTGGCTTCGATCCACTCTTTCGCAATAGAAAACCACGGAATCCACCAGACGGCATAAGCCGGATACTCGAACGAGCGATGCCCTCGCACCGGATGTGGGTTGAGTGCGCGGTAAGTTGCATTGTTTGCAAGGTTGCGCCTAGTCGATGCGTCGTCCTTATAGCGCGTTTCGCAGTGCTCGCACTTCATAACGACCGAGTCCTGCACCTTGTCCCAAAGTATGCCGCCTTTTTCGTCGCGCTCGGTCGTGTATTCGATTTGATCGAACAAGTAACGCTGCCAGTTCCCACATTGGGAACAAGTCCAGCCCCAGACTTCTCGCGTGCCGCTGTCCCATTCCGCGTCTGCCTCATGTCCTGCGTCCCACCCCTGCGAGACGAGAAGCGTCTTTCGGTTCCAGCGGTCGTGATGTCTCGCTTTCAACTCTTTTATCATCCCGCTTTTCCATCTCCACACCTCGTCACCGATGCAATAACGCATCGATTTCTCTTGCAAGTTGGTCATGTTCGCGCCACCTGCAAACAATACCATGTGCGGAAAGAGAATCGTGGTCTTGCGCAAGGCGTGCCGGTCTTCTGGGAACAGGTCGCGCACAGGCTTGCACTCTTGGAAGATAGGAAGTAGGCGCGACTCCGTCCAATCCTTCACCATGTCATCAGTCTGCCCGACGAAAAGAGTTGGCCCAGGCTTTTGCGCGACAATGAAACAAGCGAGCGTTTCCATCATCGTAGTTTTGCCGCCTCCGGTCGGAGCGCGAAGAAAGACCTGCGTGGTCTCGTCATCACTCGCCGCCAACAGTGGCGCGTTGAGCCACGGCGCAACCGACGGGTCGAAGCGCGAAGCGCGATCCGAGTTTGGAAAGCTGACGTGATCGCTTGCCCAATCTAAAATTGTTCCGTCGAATGCGAGCTTGATGCCATCTCGGATGCCTTGTGCAAGTGGGTTCATCGCATTCCGAATATCTGTTTTAGCGCGTCGACATTCGCAGACGCCGGTTGTTTAGCTGTTGGCTCCTCTTCTCCGTCATACATGGCAATATCCCACGTCGTTTCAAACAACTTGCGAAGACCGGCAGCTGACAGCGTCACGTTGCCTGTGCCGTCGAAGGATGGGTTGCGCTTGGCGTATATTTTCCAGAGTTCTCGCTTAGTCATAATTTCGGCAGAGTTTGAGCATCTTCTCGATAGCGTTGCGCACGTGAGGCCACTCTTCGGGGTCGAATCGGAGCTTGCCGCCTTCTTGGCTGATCTCTAGAAACTCACCAGCGGCCTCGTCGAGGATTTCAATTTCAGTTACGCTGCAATGAAATAGTTGCTCTCCCTTAACTCCGACTATCATTTTCGTTGTTCGTGTTTCGTAGTTCATACCTTCTCAAGTTCAGTTCGGATCTCTGCTAAAATAGTCTGCGTCCGTTCGTGCAGCTTCTTTCGCAAGCTAGCTTCATCCAGCCCTGCCAACGCGCCGCTGGCGTCGTTGACCAATGCCGCGAGTTTGGCCGAGAAGATTGCGCCGATGCGAATGCCAGCTTCGCGGACTACGGCGATCTCCACAAGTTCGCCTCGGTCTTGCTGAAGGCGGACGCGAATGCGTTCGCTTTCGAGCAGAGTCTTTTCAAGACGCGCTTCGTTCAGCGTAGCCGGTGCGGCTTTGCCCGATGCTTGCAAGTATTCGTCGCGCCATTTTGTCGCGTCTTCAATCGACGTTGTGGGGCAACCCATTTTCACCCATTTATGGACTGCAACTTTGGAGACGCCCCACGCATCCGCGATGACTTGGAGCGTCACCTTGTTAACCTTGGGTTTTTTAATCATGCACAAGAGAGTAAAGAGAGTATGTTAACC
>Ga0209596_1003362_pt1 | contig 12629 bp, 11 predicted proteins | sample M_130807_MF_Meta_FD_187314 | JGI IMG/M metagenome (GOLD analysis project Ga0209596, IMG submission 187314) | Freshwater microbial communities from Lake Montjoie, Canada to study carbon cycling - M_130807_MF_MetaG (SPAdes) (version 2) | ecosystem: Environmental > Aquatic > Freshwater > Lake... | reverse complement strand
AAATCGATGGATGGAATCCAGTCGAGGTTTGATTGCCATGCGTCTTCGGCATTTTCGAAGGTAATGGTTGGTTTGATGCTGCCGCTACCAACTTCAACTTCGATACCAGCGCCGGTTGAAATTGCACGGCTGGTTGAACCACTCATTAGAGTGATAAGGCCGTCTTCAATACGGAGTTCGGTGATTTGTGCTTCGATACGGTCGCCCATAACGGTTAGATCGCCGCTGACGATTAGATCACCAGCAACCGCTGTGTCACCACTTGAAGCTGCAACAGTGAATTTATTGGTTGCGATTGAGAAGTTACCAGCAACGTTTGCGGTAAGAGCAACTTCAAGAGCGCCGCTTACATTTATGTCTGCATGAGCATATACGTCGTCTTGGAAGTCTGCAATACCATCAACATTTAGAGTGAGGTCGAGGTCGGCAGCGCCTTTGGCGTTGAATGTGCTATGTGCAACAACTGCGCCACGGAGGTCTGATGTAAGAGCTACGTCGAGTGCGCCATTGATATCGGCAAGGCCAGCAACTTTAAGTTCGCCGCCAGCGTTGAAATCGCCGGATGCTGATACTTGGCCAGCTTCAACTTTGAGATCGCCAGCTGTGAATTTTGCGCCAGCTGAACCTGTGAGTTGGGCAACCGAGGCGGTTACGCTAACATCGAGGTATTGTGCTTCGAGGCGTTCGAAGCTACCGGATTGAACGTGAATTGCACGCCATTTGTTGTTAGATTTACCGAGGTCGAAGTGGTTGGCTTCTTCTGGAACGGCGTCTTTTAGAGTTGATGTTCCATGGACGGCAAGTTCCTTATCGACTGAGAGGTCGCCAGCGATTGAAGCTGAAGCTTCAAGGTGGGCATCGCCCAATACGGCAAGCATACCGCCGACAGCGACAAGCCCTTCGACAGCGATGTCTGCTACCATGCCACCAAAGCCAACGAGTGCTGCTTCTATTACTGTGGTATCACCGAAGCTTGCTTTGTCGGTGACGGCGAGGGTGCTGTCCATTTGGACTGCGCCAACCATGTGTGCTGAACCGGAAATGCGGAGGTTTGAGCTACCGCTGATTTCGCCAGTGACCATTAGTTTGGCGGCGAGTGTGGCGTCTTGACCAGCATAGAGTGAGCCTGTGATGTATGCTAGTTCTGCATCTAGCTTGTTTTGTGCATCGCCTTGTGCATGGTTGATGTGTGCATAACGTTTTGTAATAGCCATGATTTTCTCTACTCTTCCTCTTGTCTAGATAAAACAAAAACGGATAACAGAAAAAATTATCTGTTAAACCGTTCTATATTTTTTCCAAACATAACCTCATCGGTTATTCTATAAGTATATTCCTCATTATTATTTTTCTGAATAATAATCACAAAACATCTTGTTTTATAGTGTTTTATTGATTTAGAGTATATGGAATCGAGCGTGGAAGCTCCAATCGATGTTATACAAAGTGGAACCAGTGATAGAAAATAAAAGCCTTGTTCCGTCTAGGTCTACGTTATAGTCCCAAGCTGTGTCTGTTTTTATATCTGGCATTATAACAGTTATTGGTTCTGGTGGAACATTCATTCTTGAACTGGAGTTGTAAGCGACAACATTGAACTTGAAGTGGCCACGATTGTTTATATCTGGACTCTTCCCCATGATAACAATATCTCCATCAATCATAGCCCCAGTTATAGGAACATCTAGGGTGAAAATTGTTCCATGATTAGAGATAGATCCCGTCATTGGGTAAATTCCGGTTAGATTGAGATCTCTTGTTCCATGTTCAACTGTATAGTTTGAAACAAGTTGGTTATTCCAAACAACACCAGAGCCTGAGAATGTGATGGTTGGCCCAGTGATAGCAACAGAGGATGTTGTTTCGAAACTTCCTCCTGTATCGGTCCACTGAGCACTGCTGCCGCTGCTACCCAAAGATACACTGCCATCAGATATGCTGGAACTAAGAGTTGCACCTTTATAGACGTAAAAGGATGCACTGGTTGGTGTTGGGGATGCGTTTGCGGTCTGCTGGAAGAATATACCGGGCTGGTATTGGTAAACCCAGTCACGTGCATCGAACTCAACAATTCGTGCGCCGTCTGACCCCTTTATAATCGCTGCATAAGCATTGCCAAAAGAAGGTGGGACAACATTATAGATTCGTTGTCCAGCCTTGGCATGATTTGCGGGATAATAGGAGAAGAAGGCACGACCATTTGATGTAAGGTCTGGAAGAAGAGATGCGGTGGTGATATGCTCGACAATAGATAAATTGGGAGTTGTTGTGATTTCAGAAAGCCAAACAGTATCAGCACCAACGACAAACTTAAATGGTTCTTCTTCGTTCCCTAGTTCTTTGTTTGTAGCTGTATGTGCTTTGCCTTGAGTGTTCTTGAAGGCTAGAGAGGCTTTATTTGCATCAGATAACGCCATTTATAGCTCTCGATCACACAAACGAGAAAGATATGTTGCTAAGATAACCGGAGAAGTTATATGGCACAGTTATGCGAAGATATATCCGATAGTTTGAGTTGACGATATTTTTTACTCCGACAGTTAACCCCCAGTTTGCATTCAACGCTCTTCCCAAGCCAAACGATGCGGCTCTGGCCCCAGCACCATCACCGTATTCGCCGGAAATAAAATCGCTGTAGGCACATAGCCAACCTGTTTGCGTTGGCGCTTTAACTTCTACCTTCATTTGATTAGCTGAGCTAAGTAGACTTGCGGCAGCGACAATTGTTGTACCAGAACCGTTTATCCTCAAAACAAAGTTTGCAGATGCTGCATCACCGATAAACATTCTATAATATGTTCTGTTGCTGACTCCTATATTTGTACTATAGTTTACGTTGCTAGCTGGTCCATTTAAAATGCCGTTGTAGTTTGCTGCGGGAATTATCAACTTACTCTCACCAACCAACAAACCATCTGAATACCCAGCAATGGAAGTACTTGAGATAGACACCGAGCTATCCCACAAATCAGTTGTTAGTGTTTTGTCGTCAGAGGCTACGTTGGAAGGTAATCGATATTGTTCTGATGTGAATGTCTCGTTTGTTTCAGTGCTGGTGGCAGAAACGTTATCCATCAGAACGTTAGAAACAGATGCGCCAGAACTTTGCACTGAAGAGCCAATAACTACTGGTATCGTTGTGCGAACAGAAACACTTCCCGCAATCAAGCGAATGCCGGATGTTTGAAATGATACAGCCTTATAGACATTTACAACTGCCGAATGATTGCCAACTACTGCGGGCAGATATTCGGAAGATACGGACTGTAGCCCGTAGTTGGTTGCAAAGGATACCGGATTTCCACTATATGCTGCGCCAGAATATACGTTTGAACCTGTTATGGAATAATTAAAGGTTCCACCTGTGTAGTAATTCACACCTGACAAGTATTTTGTTCCTGTCAATGATAGGTTGGTTATCTTTTCATCCAAAAACGCTATTGATGTTCCTCCACCATCAATAAACCATTCCAGCTGATTTGTTATGTATTGAGTTGCAAGGTTTATGTTATGAATGACCTTTACAGTATTGCGGCCTAGTGTTTGTGTTGGTGCTTGTATGGTCCATGTGCCCGTGCGATATTTGAAACCATCAAATGCAATTCCGGTCGTAGAAAATAAAACGCTCTTTGCCGCAGATAAATTAAAACCAGTTCCAGCATCAACAGTGGCACCGGCTATAGATAAATTTACCGAGCGAAGTAAAACGTCATTTAGATACAACTCTAGGAAACCTTCGTTCCCTCTATTGAGAGCTTTTGCATCATAAGCCGAATATGGAGTTCCTGGTCCGGCAGCAACACTGTTTGCTAAATACCCAGAAAAACTAGAGCCCGAGACAAATATTCCAAGAATATTCCCTGCGGAACCATAAGATTCATCTACAAACTTACTGGGAATTGGTGAGTGGGTTGTGAAAGGATGCGCCACATCGACTATTAGTTTACCAGTGGCCCCTGCACTGTTGGCAGAAAGAGAAGATAGATTGGGTGGCCTTGTAGGAGCAAGAGCCTTTAGAACGTTGTTTATTTCTCTAATGGCTGTTCCTATTGTTGTTGTTCCGTTCCAGCCATCGAACAATCCCTCGACGAAGTTAGCAGCAGGGGCATCGCCAATAGGTAAACCTTGAAGTGGAACAACTGTGCCGGAAAGGGTTATTCCACCACCAACAACCATTCTCTTTTCTTCTGAGCCGGATACATAAAAAAAAGTATCTGGGCCGATACTGGTAGTATCAAAAGATGTACCAATATTACCTGCTAATGGCGGCTCACCGTCCGCATCGTATCCGTACAATAGAATAGATGCTCCTGTGTTTGTAGAGCCCGTAGCAATGATTTTATTTGTCCGTATCTGCGAGGCTCTAAAATCAAATGCCATAACTTGGGATTTTCTTTGGCTTTTCCAGCTTCTGAGCCGGTAATATATTCATATATATGACTGCCCCTCACAATGGATACTACTTGTATGAACTTTTACGAAGTGCTAGGCGTAGACAAAGCAGCCACATCTGACGATATAAAGCGAGCATTTCGTAGCCTTGCGCTCCAATACCATCCCGACCGCAACCCGAATAATCCAAAAGCCGAAGCACAGTTCAAAGAACTAAATAACGCATACGAGACACTAAACGACAGCCGCCGTCGCTCCCGATATGATAAGCTTACCTTTCCCATCCATAAAACAAACCCTGCAAACATGTTCGATGACTTATTCGGAGTCTCCCAAGCAAGTCCAAATCCCTTTTATGGTGATACACATATGCCGGGAATCAAAACGCACAAAGCTTCCGTTGTTATCAATCTAGCCGAAACGCTCCACCATCAACAGCGTACTTTGAGTTTTGCACTGCGAAAGCTATGCACAACTTGTAAAGGAGCGGCTGTATCCGGTGGCGCAGAACGCTGCGGTGCTTGCCACGGAGTAGGATCTGGCAAAGGAGGTGCCATGTGCGAAGTTTGCGGCGGGGCTGGAAGCCTCTGGAGAGAATGCGCTACATGCAAAGGTGCTGGAGTAGTCGAAACACCACAGCAAATAAGTGCAACTATTCCAAGAGGAATAATAAACAATTGCCCGCTTCAGGTTAATAGCCCATTCGGGCCTGTTGTCATCAGTGTTGTTGTCCAATATCCAGATAATGTAAAACAAGGGACCAATGGTCGTCTAATCAAAGATGTCGCTATTCCATATCATGTAGCTGTTATTGGAGGAACAGCTACCGTAGAACTTATCGAAGAAGGAACTATAACCGTAAAGTTTCCACCCCTCCAAAATGGTCAACTAATCAAAATCAAAGGCAAGGGTCTTTATCCCGGCCCTAATATTGCTGAACGTGGCGACTTATTCTTGAAACCATATGTGGATGTTCCCCGGCTAGAAGAACTAACCGAGGAACACCAAACAATCATCCGTCAGTTAGCTAAACTATATACCACCGACACAGAGGAGCAAAACTTATGACAACAAAATCATCTTATAAACTGAGCGACGAATTCATTGGGCAAGTAGCAAAACTAGTTCAACTAGCATTACTAACAGGAACGAACGTGGTGGATAATCTCCGCCTCGTCCGTGTAGCAACTTCTGATGATGGGGAGGTCGTACTCGCAGCTGAATACAAGGACTACTTCAATGCAAGCTTGTCTCAGATGCTCGACGAAGTAGAAAATCTACAAACAGAAATGCAAAATACCGTGGCACTTGCCTAAGACTTGCTCTTCTTCTTAATAACTACACTCTTCTTAACTGGAGCAGCTACCGCTTCTACCTTCTTCTCTACAACCACCACAGGCACCACCAGAGGCTCTACAGGGGCAGCAGCAACAGGTTGATCCACCGCTGCTTCAACAGTCTTTGGAGCCTCTGCTGGGGCTCCTAGAGCCTCTTGTGATGCCATAAGTTTCTGGTTTAGCCGACGCAGTACTCGAACAGATTGAAACTGAACAAGCCAAGATGAAAAAATCAATCCCCATAGCCCACCCTCCACGGCGTTGAGCATATGACTGCCTGATTGAATATCGGGGAAGAAATGCTGAGAGATAAGACTCAAAGCCATTGATGTCAGAGCAGAAAGAATAACCTGTTGACCCGGTGTAATCAAACTTTTTTCGTTTTCCATATTTATTTTCCTTGAAGTGAAGTGATTCTAACTATTGCGGGACTCTGCAAAAAACATAAGCAGACCCAGAAGAACACCAAACGGAACAAAACCTAGAAGCACAATATTCGCTAGCATTTTTTATTTGCCTTTCTGCAAAGAAGTATATCAGAACTTGATTGAATTGTCAATCTTTAGAACCGAGCCCGATTACCATACCAGCTGCGACGAGTGACATTAGCATACTTGGCAACTGGAGGGGCAGCAACGTTGCTCTCAGTCTGAACAACATCGTAGTGAGGATCAAGAAGAGCCTTCACCGCATCGTAATGAGAAAACTGAATCGCCCAAGTCTTGCTCGCCGGATCATAACGACGATCCTTCAGCGGGAAAGCCTTGATCTCATCAACAATCCGAGGAGATACAGCCGTCAACCACTTGAACGTAACCGTGAAGTCTCCAGAAACAGTGCGATTAACCAACTGAGCTTCTGGCAACCCACGCTTCTGCTGGACAGCAACCTTTACGGGATTAGCTGCAATCCAATCCTTGCACTGATCAGTAATCCCGCTAACCTCACCGTCAAAGCAAGGCCAGAACTCCATCACGGCAGCAATAAACGCTTCATGCTGCGTGGCAGGAGCCTCGTATGCACCACCGCCCCGCTTGCGAGGAACAACAATCCCCGGAATAAGACGCATTGCGCCAAAACCAGCCTTGTTGCTGGAACCCGTTAGAAAGAGCTTGCCAACGCTGGCATCGAACTTGAGTTCTGCTTCACCCGTGGAACTCATTCCAGAAAGAACACCAGCAAGGCCAATGAAGCCGAGGTGCTTAACAATCTGGATAAGCTCACGCTTGACACCGAAAGCCACATTGAAGGACAGCATGAAATCGATAATCTTGGCGACGATTCGACAGTCTTCGCCAGAGATAAAAAACTGATTATCGGGAGTTCCCTTGCTTGCTCGCTGCACCTTTTCCAGCAAGACATCAGTGAGAGCGCCCCAAATCGGCTGTACGGCTACAGGAAGGCTATCCGCTGTAATATTCAGCGTGTGAATCGTCGCCATAGCGAAGTTTGCTGGAATCGTCTTCGCAAACAGGTGTGTATCCTTCTTAGCGCAGACCGGGCCAATTCCACGCTCCCAGCTTGCACTATCCTTAAGAGGCAAGTTACAGCGAGAACAATGCCGAACGTCGTTGCATGAACTAGTAAGCTTTCCAAGGCCAGAAAGCACCTTGTTGAGCTTGGAAGTAGCAGTAGAACCCTTGGTTGCCGTTGTAGCCGTCTTCATACTCTAAGAATACCACGGGGGGGAGATATTCTAAACCTTATTCTTTTTTTATTTTTTTAGCCTGTTTTGCAGTAATTTTTTCTAGCTTAGAATAACTATAGTTTGTGAAAGCGGGAAGGGACATATGTATGATGCAATGTGTGGTTTGTGAAGAATATTTTGTTAGTAGCACAAAACGTAAAACTTGTAGCTTGTCTTGCTCTAGAGTTTTAATGGTTTCTGTTAGGACTGCAAAAGGCAACTACGTTCAACAAGAAGATCAGAAAGAAAAAATAAAAAAGGGAGTTAACAACGCAAACAGAAATTTGCTATCAGAAGGAAAACCAATAGAAAAATATAGAAATCTGAGCGCCTCTCAGTTGCAATATGATGAGTTTGGCATATTGACCTATAAAGAATGCAAATATTGCAAAGAACTAAAATCCGTGTCAGAATTTAGACTTGTGAAAAACTCTAAAGCTTCTAAAACAGGTCTGGTAACATATTGTAAAAAATGTGAAAAAGTCAAAAAAACAGAAAGCAGAAGGAAGGAAGGAAGGAAGGAACAGTGGACACCAAGATATGTTTGCGAACCAGATGGAAGTTTGAAAGAAAAGGAATGCAGCGAGTGTCACATGCTACTTTTAGCTTCCTCTTTTAATACTCAATCGATGGGTCGCTGGGGCAGGCGAAGTAAATGCAAGCGTTGCGAAGCTAGTCAGTCATATATGGAAAAATACGGAATCGACATGATAGGCAAAGAACGTGCATACAAGGAACAAGATGGCAAATGCCTAATTTGTGCAAAGAAAAAATTATTCGACGAACTGTTTATTGATCATGACCATTCAGTTAAAAAAGGAGAATTCAGTTTTCGAGGATTACTTTGTAATGAGTGTAACTGGGCTTATGGTGTGTTGGGAGATGGCAACGAAAATACTTTGCAAACTTTGAAAGGTATATTGTTGTATTATTGCCGTACAAAAAGTTTATCATTTGCAACCGTATTATCTTTTATAACCCAATCGTAGATTTGGTCAGTATTTTCATAATAACTGGATGCTCATATATATTGGAAGGAGAATCGCACATGAAATTTTCAATAAGACAACTAAAAGCACTGATTAGAGAATCCGTAATGGAGATAGGGATGGGTAATGCGTCAAAACCAATGCACGGTGGCAGCGATGCACAAAAAGAGTGGATTGCAGCAATGATTGAAGACGAACTCAATAAATTCAAAAAAGATCCAAAACTCAGTTCCATGGAACAGTTCGAACAACTACTCAATAAGGGTAAAATAGAGAACCCATACGAGAAGCCATTCGAGAAGCCATTCGAGAAGCCTTTCAACGAAGCCCGCAAGCTAAGAAGCATGATTCGGGCGACCATCAGAAACACAACAAGGCGCTAGCATCTCGTTTTACAGAAGGGAAACCACCGGAAGGATTAACTTCTTCCGGTGGTTTCTTGTTTTGTTGGAGGAGGTTAATTTGGGACAAAGACATTCCACCAGTTTCCTTTGGCGGTGCGAGTTCTTTTGAATCCCATTTCCATAAGTTTTTTGGCGAGCAGTTGTTGTTTGTAGTTAGATATATGTTGAAGGCCCGCAGTCTTCATATAAGCCATTCTAGCGTCAAGAACTTGTTGCAGTGTACAGCGATGTACTTTTACATCGGATGCCTTTAGAGAGGCAAAGAATGCAACGTCGTGGGTGTCTAGACTTTTTACTTCTGCTGGCGTGAGAGAAATCCGGCGATTCTTTTTTAGCCAAGCAACATATAGTTCGTTGATTTTTTCGTGGCAGTTATTGTATGCTGGGTATTTTAGTACGGACTCAATAATAGTATCAACCTCGGGAGCAAACTCTTGTGGTTTTGTAAAGCAAGCCAGATAACCTTTTGCATTTTTACGCAGTTGTGGTTTTAGAGCACCCCGAGCACGGTCAGACGACAACAAACGATGCATAACAACATTGCGGACGCCTTCCGGCACAACCTGTCGCAGCAAGAGTTTTCTAACGGTTTCGACAGTATCAGTAGTCCAAATGTTTGCGGGAGGATTGGAAGATTTAGGTTTTGTGGCAACGCCAGCTTGTTTTTTTGTTTTTGCTGGAGTATTTTTTGCACCAGTCAGCAGTTTAGAGATTACATCTTTTGGGAGATCAGCAATGGGTAGCAGGGTGATTGTGTTATAAGTTCCTTTGCAGTGATTACTTGGAGGAATAACGACATAACCATCTGTGCCACGGACATCTACTTTGTTATCCAGTAGACAAACACTATTTTTGATGGGATATGGGGACCAGAACCACAAATGCCACCCTCCGCTGCCAGTTCGATAAGAAAACGTTTGAGGTAGCTCCTGAAGGATAGAATGAGTAGCTGCGTCTACATCTATAACAATAAGATACTTGCAGGTAGCTTTTGAATAACGACCCGTAGCAAGACCAAAGTTCATCTTCTTATAAGCAGAAAACCAGTCTTTGATTTTCTCTGGTTTATTAGACGCAATAATCTTCCAGTTATAACGAAAGAGTGGATGTTTACCGGGGGATGCACAATCTGTTTTACCGCATGAGCATTGTCCGTTCTGAATCGAAAAAAGTGGAAGAACGTAGAGTTGGTTATCTACGATAACTTTCGTGATTGTTTCAATGTTTGTCATTGCTAAGCCATTAGACCATAACAAAAACAAAGAATCAATCTTATGAATAATTGCGTCTTATAATTGAGAAATGGTCAGATCTGAAATATCGACGTAGCCAGTGGCAGCGCCGTCAGCTGCAACAGCCACACCGAAATATGTTGGTTTAAAACCAAGCCCCTCTTGTTTGGTTAGTACGAAAGCACCCGTTGTTGATTTGGTGGCTCCCATGTAAATAATGCCAAAGGTTTGATAGGTCATCGCAACGAATCCGCCAACACCGGCCATGTTGCCGTATACACCAGTACTGCCCTTAACCCAGATATCCGCAAAAACATATTCGCCGTTGGCCTGACAAGCAACACCGTTTACATTTGTGCCGGTGTAGGTGCCTCCAGATACTCCATCACGGATATAAAGGACGGCATAAATAAGCCCCGCCGTGTTTGTTCTGGCTACAACCTTGAATGAAACCCTTAGCTGTTTCAGTGGGTCGAATGTTATTGGTAATGGTCGTTCTAAACGTGGACCAGATAAGTCGTGTACGTCTCCTATAGTGGTCCCAGCAAGCCGTGCAACTCCACTGCCAAGAAAACTAATATTAGCCGTCCCAACATTTGCCGATGTCGCAGCAACAGCCTCCCAGCCGTTTCCAGAATCAAGTGATGGTATAGCTGGATATCCGTCGCCGGGGAACGCCGTAAGCGTCCATTGCCCAGAGCCGTTATAAACAGCCGTTGTGTTAGTACCAGCAACAATGAACGGTAATCCACCAACGGTTCCACTTATGGAACCAGTAATACCAGTAGCAATAAGAGAGCCTGTTATATCTACTGAACCGCTATTTACACGGAGAATGTCGTGGCGGGCAGCATCTGTATCCCCTGAACCATCACCAACAACAAATAATGAATTAGTGTTGGCTCTATTGTTGTACTTGCCGAATACGGCTTGTGTTGTCGCTGGTGCTCCTCCATCTACAGCACCCGATGCAATGGTTGATAAGCCAATGGCATAAGAACCAGTTCCAAATGCAATTGTTCTTATGCCAGATGCATGAGAATAATCCCCATATGCAATTGAGCCTGTTCCCTCAGTGTGTGAAGAATATCCACTGGCCTCAGTAGCAGTACCTTCGGCATGTGAGTAAAACCCAATGCTAAACGAAGAGCTACCCTCGGCGTGTGAGTAGTTCCCGGTGGCTTGCGTTGTTGAACCCTCGGCATGAGCATAGCCAGCTGAAGCAGTCGTGCAGAACCCCTCGGCGTGAGAGCCCCATGCGCTAGCCAGAGTTCCCTCCCCCTCCACATGAGAATAATAACCCTGTGCTCTCGTATAATAACCCTCTGCATGGTCGCCTGAATTGTTGGCGGTGGCTCCTTCGCCTTCAGCGTGGGACCAGCCGCCGTTCGCATATGTGCTTTTGCCTTCCGAATGCGAAGAATAACCAACCGCTTGGGAACTCTCGCCTTCGGCATGAGCATAATCGCCATATGTTATAGTGGACAAACCTTCACTGTGCGAGCCGTTGTTGTTAGTTTTTGTGTACACTCCTTCGGCGTGCGAATAAGAGCCGGTAGTTATCGTATAACTGCCCTCCGCATGTGACCAATCACCAACAGCAATTGTTGTGTCGCCTTCTGCATGTGAATATGCCCCAGACGTTATTGTCATCAAACCTTCAGCGTGCGAGTATGAACCCGATGCCCTTGTTGCCGCACCTTCAGCATGAGAACCTCCGCCATATGCGAAAGTGTTATAGCCTTCGGAGTGGCTAGCCATATCGCCAGCAAATGTTAGACCACCCTCGGCATGTGAAGCATACTCAGAAGCAAATGTCAGACCACCTTCGGCATGAGAAGCAAAGCCAGAAGCTATGTTTAAATCTCCCTGAGTAAAACTACCCGTAATGTCTCCACCAAACGAGGAAGATAAAAAGGTAGCTCCCAAACCACCAGAAAGATAAAGTGACCCAGAAGATGTGATCGTTGTCCCAGATGTATTTTCAAAGTAATTTACGCCACCGCTGCCACCGCTGCCACCGCCGCCCGTACCATCAATCGTAAGATTACCAGAGATGTGAACATCACCACCAAACACAGAAACAGTTGGATTGATTGTTCCTCTATCTCCAACTGTACCGGATACAAAGAAAAACGTGTCAGTACCAATCGACGTAGTGTTGAACTGAGTTGGATCAATTATGCCTTGGTTGTTTGGGGAGCCTTCAACATTAATCCCGTATACCACCAAACAGTTAGAAGACTGTCCGCTGCCACTTGCGACTATAAGCCTTCCCGTTTGTATTTGATTAGAACGAAAGTCTACTGAGTTTGCCATATGTTATCCTTTGTTGTTAAGTAGCACAGATATAACGAACTGAGCCGGTCAACTGAGTTGTATCTGTTAAGTTTACATTGGTTAAATACTGTGATTGTATTTCTGGGTTTGAGGAGTGGTACACGTCGGCTTTTGTTGTTGCAGAACCTAAATGCATTCGGATTCCACTTACTTTGTCTGCGTTATTTAAGTTTTTGTAAGCAGGAATTATTCCATCACCTGTTCCATCACCAGCAGTTTCGCTTGTAAACGGCAAGTCTACCAAAAAA
>Ga0209596_1003359_pt1 | contig 12634 bp, 10 predicted proteins | sample M_130807_MF_Meta_FD_187314 | JGI IMG/M metagenome (GOLD analysis project Ga0209596, IMG submission 187314) | Freshwater microbial communities from Lake Montjoie, Canada to study carbon cycling - M_130807_MF_MetaG (SPAdes) (version 2) | ecosystem: Environmental > Aquatic > Freshwater > Lake... | reverse complement strand
GTTCAATTGCGCCGAGCAACCCATGTGGTGGCGTTGGGCCTATTGGGGACTTCCCTCCATGATCATTGTCACGGTGGTCGCGCTAGCCGAACCCGCTCTGCGCAAAGTCATGCCAAAAATTCTCGCCACGCTAGGCGACTCCTCATACTCGTTGTATTTATTTCACACGTTCACTGTTCCTCTGTTTGGCACGCTGATGATTAAACTTAAAATCATTCAACCCACGCTTGCGCTTGCCGCATGCATTGTGCTTTCACCACTGGTGTGCCTGGCCATTTACGCATGGTTTGAATTGCCCATGACAACACAGCTTAAAAAGTTGGCTCACTTCAAAAAGTAAACGCAAACAAGCTGGTATCGATTCAAAAACAAGCGCTGCATATATACGCCTGTACTAAAGGACTCATGCAACACGCAAGTCCGTCCGTTATTTTATAAATGGGGTTGCACCCACAAGCACGCATTTGAGCATTTCTCATGCCGCACTCCACGCAATAGACTGCCTCCATGCTTCAAATTGGCGCGCTCACACTTCAAACTCCCATGTTGCTTGCGCCCATGGCCGGCCACTGCGATCTTGCGTTTCGCATTCTTTGCCGCGAGCAAGGTGGCGTAGGTCTGGCAAGCACCGATCTATTAAATAGTCACGCGTTGTTGCGCGGCGCGCGTCGCTCGCTTGAACTTGCGCAAACCAATGAGTTTGATCAACCCTGCGGAATGCAGTTGTACGGAAATTGGACGGACCCGCTACCAGAGGCCGCGATCTGGGCGGTGGATCACGGCGCCAAATTAATCGATATCAACATGGGTTGCCCCGTAGACAAAGTCGCTAAAAAGCATGGCGGTTCACTGCTGCTGTGCCATGTGTGCGACACGGTGCAATTGGCCAAGCGCATTGTTGACGCGGTGGCCAAGCACACCAACGGCCGCGTGCCTGTCACCGCCAAAGTTCGCCTGGGTTGGGACCCCGATCGCTTTGTGGCGCCCGACCTTGCGCGCCAACTTGAAGATGTAGGCATTGCTGCCGTCACCGTGCATGGCCGCTACACATGTCAAATGTTCAGTGGTCACGCCGATTGGAATCGCATTGGCGAAGTTGTTACGGCCGTAAAAAATATTCCCATTATTGGAAATGGCGATGTGACTGAACCAGAACATGCGGTGCAAATCATGCGGCAAACGGGTTGCAAAGGCGTGATGGTTGGCCGCGGTTCACTGCGCACGCCCTGGCTATTCAAACGCGCCAGCCACTTGATCGCCACGGGCGAATTGCTGCCTGAACCAACGCCCGATGAAAAATGCCAAGTGATTGATCGCCACATTGAACTGCTTGAGCAATACAGCCCTGGCTCAAGCGCGGTGGAGTGCATGCGCAAACGTATTAGTTGGTACGGTAAAAATATGGGTCACGTCAAGCCGCTCAAAGAAGGCATTCGCACCGCCACCACCACCGCAGAGATGCGCCAAGTCATTGCGGATTGGCGCGGCCGCGCTTTGGCATCAAGCCCAATCCAACAGATTTCCGCAGTTTCAATAGTTCCCACAGTTCCCGTGCAATCCTTTATCTCGTAAAGGTCTGCACTGAAAGCACTCTTTTGGCGGCGGCAATCCCGAAGGAATCCAGAGCCGAAGCTCTACACCAAGCAAGTGAACTCATTTCTTTTCGTCATTCATATGTGAAGTAATTCTCATACTGATTGTAATTTTTTTTGTGTGAAGCATGTATTCAATACCAATGTTCCAACTACCCGCATATGTTGCGATATGCAATTCATGCGCGTCGGCGCTTTGATGCAAGTCCAGCGATTGCCAACAACGCAACTGGACCAGCCGAAGGCACCGCGACCGATGTGAAGTTCACGCCTTGCATGTCGCTGTCCAACATGCCAAGTGATACTCCACTGAAACTAACGCGATACATTTGCATGGACGCAAGTGATGACAGTGCAACGTCCACGCTGCCCGCAGCGGATGGAACAACCGCAATCTCACCAAGTGAGGCGCCCACATCATTTTGCCATTGCATGCCCACCACGCGCTGCGACGGATTTGTCAACAACGAAATCGACCACGTGTGATATTGATCCGGTGTTGCCGAAGTGAAGTTCCACTGAATGCGCACGCGCTGATTGCCGGTCAACGCAAAATCGGCCCATCCATTAAATGGTTGCGACACGGAACCATCGCCTTGGTCATACTTGCCCGCGCTGGCAGCGAAGCCAAACGCCTGATGGGGGTGCCCATCTGAAAGTTGGGCAAATCCGTTGTCGCTATTAATAGTGATTGGTGAAAGTTGGGCTACAGAAGATTGCCCACTGCCAATGCCGCCAGAATTGCGTTGACCGACCCGAGTGGGTTGATCTTGTAATTCCACCGGCGCATTGGCCGCGCTTACCACTCCCGCAAGAGAGGCCATAGGAACTGCGCCTGCGGCAAAAAAGGCGGTCATTACAAAGGATTTCCATGACATACTCTGATTTTTGCTTGTTTTCATTGCCATTTCCTATTTCCCACCTTCAGCCGTTATTCGTGGGTGCGCAGGCACTTTGTGCGATTTAGAACATGAACAAGCCTGCCAGCCAAATACGTAAAAGTACGGCAGTTGTGAATCCATGGCTAATTTCATGGCATTTACGCAGCATTTTAGGCATTTTTGCCAATAGCCATAAAAATGGTTGCCATTTCCGTTGTAAGCCAAGGCCCAATAACTAATGATTAACGCGGAAAATCTACATTCCAGTTTGGCGATTGGTGAATTCAATTCAAGTATGTGCCTGACATGAAAGGTCACAAATGGCGCCCGTAGCGCAAAAGCCAGTTGTTGCATGACGAGCGGTCACAAATATGTCTGGAATGTTTTATTGCCGCAACACATGCTCGTCTTGATGCGTATGAAGTGTTGAAGAGAAATCAGCTTTGTCAAACAGGGCTGATAGCAGGTTGAGGGATAATCACCGTTTTTTGTTAACTGTGATTTCGGTTCATATTTTAAAGATCTGAGGAAAGGGAAAGTTATGTATTTACAAAAGGGTTTAGGAAAAGGATTTGCTGTGCCATTGTTTGCGGCAGCAATGATTGTGTCTGGGGCCAAAGCGGCTTTAGTTTCATTTTCAACGGTTGTGACAAACAACACCACGACTGAAAAAGAATTCACCTTCACAAAAGAATTTACTCTGACCGGAAATTTAGGAAATACGGGTGGATCTGGTTCACTTGCGATCGTTGTCACGGACGTCCGTGGTGGTGGCGCGTATTTAAAAAGTTCTGGATTGACATCAATTTATAGAAGCTTTGTGAAAAATATCGAATGCTCTCAATTAACTTCAAATTCAAGCATTGTGGCTAGTCAATTTGGACAGAGTTCTTACTCCATTCAATACGCACCAAAACCTTATGGGATTGTGGGAAATATCACCGACATTATTAAGACAGAGCTGAAATTCATTCTTTCAGCTGGAGATCAAGCTGTGATTTCAAGCACGTTTGAAGTGAATTCAGTTCCAGCGCCCGGCGCACTTGCATTGATTTGCATTGCAGGCGGGTTCAGTTTGCGCGGGCGTCGTCGTTCTAATTGATTCAAAATTTAAAAATAATCTAAATCCCATTTTGACAATGGGAAGTTTGAAATACATAGTTGGTTCAGAGTTTGAAATGGTTGGAGTCACAATTCTCGACAAGGTGTTGAGAGTTTAAAATTTAGTAGAGGGAAGAAAAGATGTTCAATTACGCAATTATTTCAGTAGCCGCTGCAGCACTCTCCGGGTCTGCGTTGGCTGGTCCAGTTCTAAACATTCAAATCACCGTGGATGGTCGCCAATCAGCCACCACACAGGCCGGCTTGGGCTCTGCATTTAATGATTACAGTTACACCGGCTCTGTTGGCGATGGTTTTCCAGTGACCTCTTGGATTGTCGGTTGGGACCTGGTTTCCAACGCTGCCGAACGATCTTTCGTCACCAACGGATTGACTATTGCTAATTTGGGTTCGGCAACCAAGCGATACAATATTGTGCTTGAAATTTCAAATGCGCTTCCAACGGTATCCGGTACGCCTACGTGGCAGTACTTTGGAAATCTAGGCGGGACATTGACAAGCAACTCAACTTCAGCTTCTACCTTGTCTTCTTTGGCAACCAATCCGCTTTGGCAAGGCCTTCGTGGTGGAACGTCGCCTGGGACAAATTCACAGTTGATGACTTCATTCTCAATGTCAAGTCCTGGAGCCATGACATCGCTCATTCCATCAGCCAATATCACACCTTACACAGTCGTGGGTGGTACCGGAACAAGTCTTGGCTACCAGTTCCAATTTGACCTCTCCGCACAATCCACAGTTTCTTTCGGTGGTATTTGGGGTGCAAATGTTCCTGCGCCAGGTGCATTGGCTATTGCCGGAATTTCAGGAATCATTATTAAACGCCGTCGTCGATTGAATTAATTCTTTCACAACAATTGCGGGCGCGCCGTGAGATACATCCGGCAACCCCGCTCAGGTCACTCCCCCGTTTGCGTTACGAGTCCTCTAAACAGGACTCGTTTCGTTTTTATAGCGATTTATTTGTAGCGTGAACCCAAGGTGATCATGCTTGAAAGACTCGCTGCGCGTTCAAGCCCACATTGTCGCGCCAAATGAAAACAAATAACTATGAGTTGAGAAAATTGAAAATGATGTGTCTGACTGAATCAGCCAGCTGGATTGCGCAACTCGCGCGCTTGCGGCAAATCTTCTATGCGCGAAATACCAAAGACGCGCAAGAACTCGCTGGTGGTGCCGTACAACATGGGTCGACCAAGTTCTTCGGCGCGGCCAGTGATGCGAACAAGGCGCCGTTCCATTAAACCGCGCAATACATCGCCGCAAGCAACGCCGCGGACCGCTTCTAATTCAGAGCGCAGCGTGGGTTGTCGATAGGCAATAATGGCCAACGTGTCTAGCGCCGCGGGTGTGAGACGACCTTGCAACTTGGCGCCATGCACGCGGGTTAAGAGCGGGCCAAACTTGCTCAGTGTGAGCAATTGCCAGCCGCCGGCCAACCGTTCAATACGAAAACTTCTACCGGACTGCGCGTACTCAGTGTTCAAGTGGTCAATCGCCTGCTTGACCATGGTCACCGGCATTTTGTCTTTGGCGTTGACCGAACCCAATCCAAGCATGTCCACCAATTTACTTTCGCTTAGTGGACGGCTCATGGAAAGTAACACGGCCTCAACTCGCGACTCAATCGATTGATCAGCGCATGGAGTTTCGTCGGGCGCTTTCATAAACGCGGGCATTTCGCCGGACATTTCGGTGGGGAGTTCTGATTGTTCTGCGGCTTCTTGCTGTTCCATGCATCACCTTTGTGCCGCGAATGTCATTGTCCGTGCGGCGGCTGAATTTATTCACACAACAGACATCAAGCGCGTTGGCTGGATCGTTTGCCTGCGGCGTTTACTTTGGCTTGAGCCACGCGTTGCGCGCGCTCAATAGATTCACGCGCGGCGGCAGAAGTGGCCCCTGGCGCGATTGCTTTTTCATTTGCGTCGACAAGCATGGCGGCCGCTTGCTTGGCGTCAATGCTTGAAATGTCCACCGTGCTGTCAGCGAGCAGAGTTAAATTGTCGCCTTGCATTTGGGCGAAACCGCCGTCAGTTAATAATTGCACGGTTGATCCCGTGGAGCTTGTAACGGTGAGCATGCCAGTTCCAAGCTTTGTTAGAAATGGACTTGCGCCAGGCATGACGCCCACTTGTCCATCCCAAGCTTCAAATGAAACATAGGTGGCCTTTTCTTCAAGGCTGATTGCGTTTGGTGTGACAACGGTGCAGTGGATTGGTGTGGCCATTTTTATGAACTCCGAGGGCGGTGATCTTAGCAAGGTTTCTAGCGATTTTTGTGATGATTGGCGGATTATTTAGGCACGCCATTCACCGCCAACGCGTGATTGCGATAGCGCGAATCATGGGAAACTTCGCGCACAATGTCCGCGGCAAGCCACTTGGGAAAATCGCACGGCGCGTGTTCGCTTGCAAGTTCAACCTCCACCATGACCAGTGGGAAATCAAGGAACTGATCCACTTCCCAAGTCAGTCCGCCCTCGCTGACCCGATGGCGCACTTTGCGAATGCGCTTGCCTTGCGTCTGCGGCCACAAGCTTTCAAATGTGGCGCGATCAAGCGCGTGTTCAGTTTCTTGCCGCACCACGCCTTGCCCTTGCTTGATGGTGTGAAAATATTGTATTGATCCGTCGACCAATTCAACTGAACGAATACGCCCCTCACGAAAATTTTGGTCAAGGACGGAGTGCTGCGGCAAATAGCCTTGCTGAATTTTCCAAATGACCGCGCCAGCGGGCAAGACGGGCATTGCGCGCGCAATCCAAACTCGTTCGATTTCTTGCATTGTGTTCATGGCGTGAATTAGTTCGTTGCTGGTCATTGCCTACGGAAATTATTTCAAGAGGCGAGTCGTTTTGAAATGCATGCGCTTGGTTACATGGATGGTGGAATGGATTAACGTGCGCTGCTTGTATTGTGTTTGGTGCGTGTATCACGCCGTACATTTTTTGTGAATGGAATTAACGGGTGACCAATGGCGCGCAGGCTTGGCTCCACGCGGCGACAAGGGAAGACATGGCAAGTTTTAAATTCACATTGGCGCGCACCGCCTCCTCAAATGTGTCCAAGGTGCGCATGGCGCGTTGAATGGCGTCAAGCGCCTCGCGATCATTGGCGGCCGCGGCGTTTGTAAGTCGCTGTCGCAAATGCAAACCAGCCAGTCGAACCAACATGCTCACGCCTTGACGATTGGCGGCGTCTTTGCTTGCGCCCTCATTGTCCTTGATTACTTTCTCAGCGTATTCCTCGGCGCATTTGACCATTTCTTCCGCCAGCGAAGGCGGAAAATTGCCTTGATCCAACTGTTTGAATTGCGCGTGCAGCGATTGCCACCATTGATACAAACCAAACGTGGAGCCAAGCAGCGCAAGACCTGGACTGCCTTGTGCAAATTGCAACAGCCACGCGCGCTCCACACCATCAACTTGCCAATCATGTTCATCGGACCACTGTTGCATGGCGTGTGGCGCAAGCGGACCAAACGCCACGCGATGACAGCGACTGCGAATAGTTGGAAGCAATCGATCCTCGCGCGAGGTCACCAAGAAAAGATAGGTGCCAAGCGGTGGTTCCTCCAAGGTTTTCAGCAGCACATTTTGCGCCTCGCTTTCAAGCAACTCGGCCTCGTCAATCACGAACACTTTGGCGCGACCGCGCGCTGGCGTGCGATGCACCGCGGAGTCCAACATGCGACCCTCGCCGTCCACGCCGCCAATTAACGTTTCGCGCAGCAAGTCAACTGGAATGTTCAACTGCTTCTTGTCGCGCAGTTCACGGCTTTGACTTACGGCCGCCAATTCCTTGCGAATGACAACACAATCTGGATGCGAACCGGCGTCTAGAAGCGCGGCGTCCTCTGTTCCAGTGGGCGGCGCGAACGCCGCAATGTTGGCGGGCGTTGTGGCGGGATCAAGCACCAGACCAGCGAACAATCGCGCGGCTAATGATTTGCCGACGCCCATGGGTCCATGCAAAATCCACGCGTGATGCACGCGCTCTGTTGCAAAGGCGCGCGTCAACGCGGAAATAGCTTTGGGCTGGCCGAGCAGCGGACTTTCAAGCGCGCCACTCACCGTGGAACCTCTATTAAAATGCAGGGTTTTGCAGTGGGTTTTGTGTTGGGCAGACCGCGTGGCGGTGGCATAAATAAAGGCTCACCATTCACCAACAGCACGGGAAATTTCTTCATAATTTTTTCCACGTCGGGGTGAAACAATGTGCTACGCGCGTCATATGCGGAAGAATCAAACACGCCAATGGTGACGGTGCTTGATTGATCATCGGCGTCGTGTTTCACATAGGCCTCAAAACCTTGTAGACGAAGTTCGGCGCAATAGGTCTCCGCTTTCTTCTGCAACTCAGCAAACGGAATCTCGCCACTTTTAAAGTCGCTCCATGTGGCCACCTTGACCGTGAACAATGGAACCACATTTGGAAATCGCGCGCGCACTTTGGCTAAGTCGTATGACCCCTGCTTTACTTGGTTGGATGTGGTATGTAGTCGAACTAAATAAGCGCGCGCAAAAGGTCTTGCGCCCTTGTCCTCTATGGCTTTCACCATTGCGATTGCGGGTTTGGCATTTGCGTCATCAAGCCCCACAAAATTTCCGTACACAATCGCACTTCCTTTGTCGAGCGCGCACACTCGTGCCGAAGCGAGTGCTGGATACCGAATAGCAATGGCTTCGCGAGTGGCGTTGGCCGCGGCTGCATGCCCTTGCTCGGTGAAGGTCATCAACAACACCGACCATCCGGGCTTTGATTCACCCGTTGTCGAGTTGGCATTTTCAGGTGAGGCCGGATTTTTTCCCGCGGCCGCGCCATCTTTGGCTTTTTTACTTTTCGCGCCACTCTTTGTGGCACCAGTTACGTTTCCATCCACCTCATCTCCCTCATTCATCAACTCATTGTTTGGATCTGGCTTGGCGCCGCCGCTTTTTGGCGCACCAGAATTTCCAACAGGCGATTGAGTTGGAGCTGTCGTTTGGGCCATGGTGTTGGCACAGAACCAACCCAACGAGATGGCGACAAAAACAACTGCCAATTTGACACTCGAAATGCCCTTTAAACCGCGTCTCAATGGCTTACTCTGTGGGAAGTTAAAGATTTTATTTTGCATGAAAATTTGCTCAAGGTTGGAGACGCAAGTGGTCGATTCTATACTCACGGAAGCGGATTGCCGCGACCCATTTAAGACGCAGGAAGCGTTTGTTACACCTGTTTGAATCGACCCAAAGGATTGAGTCGAAGATGACAAGGAGTTTTTTATGCCTGATATTTCGCCGATCAACAATCTTCAAGGCAGTTCCGTCCCCGCTTCAATTCAGCGCACGCAAGTTGACGCCCCTGCCACCACGGCCAGCACGCCAAAGCACAGTGAAATTCGGGACCGAGTGGAAATTTCAGACCACGCGCGCCATCTGGAAAAAATTCGCCAGTCGCCGGATATTCGCCAATCTAAAATAGACGCGGCGCGCAGCGAAATTGCTCAAGGCACCTATGAAACGCCTGATCGGCTTCGCGCGGCTTTGCTGCGACTGCTTGATGATATTGAACCAAGCTGATCGGCTTGGCCCATTCAAGGTATGGACAAGGTCACTTGCGTGACCTTTTTTTATTGCGCCATGCCATCTACTATGAGGGATCTACAAGGAGCCTTCATGAATCGAATCTTCATTTCGTTTGGTCTTGCGTCGCTGACATGTGTGGCCGCGCTTTTTGCGCAGAACGCGCCGCCGGTGGCCATGCGCCCCGCGCAAGTGCGCCGCGACTTAATTGAACATGCGACCGTGGTGGTGAAGCCCGGCGAGCGCATTGAAGATGGCGCCGTTCTTGTGGAGGATGGTTGGATTCGCGCGGTTGGAAAAAGTGGCGCGGTGATTGCGCCGGCTGGAACAAATGTGATTGATGCCAAGGGCTTGACGATGTATCCCGGATTGATCGACGCAGGATTGATGATTGACAGCGCGGCCGCCGCGCGCGCCGCCGCGGAGGATGCGACCCATTATTGGAATGACAAAGTCACGCCGCAAGTGCGCGTGGCCAACATGGCGACCCTGGCCAGTGGCGTGCGAAAAGAAATGCGCGACATGGGCTTTACGGTTGCGTCGGTCAATCCCAACTCTGGAATTTTTCGCGGCGAGAGCGCGGTTGTATTGCTAGCCAACGATGATCGCAAGGTTGAGCAACTGACTGCCAATGCTGGACAAAATATTTCGTTCGCACATGTTGGCGATGAAGGACCAGATGACAGCCGCTACCCCAGCGCGCTCATGGGAACAATGGCGGTCATTCGCCAAGGACTTCTTGACGCGCAATGGTTGATGCAATCCAACGCGGTGTGGAAGGCGCATCCACAAGGCAATGACCCACCGAAAGCGTCGACGGCGTTGGCGGCGCTTGAGCCGGCGATTCAGGGAAAGTCCGTTGTGATTTTTGATTGCAACAATGAGCAAGATGTTTTGCGCGCGGCTGGTTTAGTCAAGGAATTTGGCTTGAAAGCACGCATTATTGGTTCGGGCACAGAGTTTCGCCGCCTGAATGAAGTGGTGGCCACGCGTTTGCCAATTGTGGCCACGTTTGAATTTCCAAAGACGCCAGACGTGAGCGATCCGCGCAAGGATGAAACGGTTTCGTTGCGCGATTTGGAAACATGGGCGTTGGCGCCCCGCAACGTGAAGCAATTGCTTGACGCTGGCGTGGATGTGAGCGTGGGCACGGCCAAGTTGAAAAATCGCGGCGACTTTCCAGCGCGCGCGCGCCGCGCCATGCAAAGCGGTTTGTCCGAGGATGAATTGCTTTCGTGTTTGACCACGCGGCCCGCCAAGCAACTTGGCTTGAGCAACGTAGTTGGAACAATTGAAGTTGGTCGCATGGCCAACATGGTCTTGCTTGATGGACCGCTTTTTGGCGAGAAGACGCATGTCATGGCGACCATGGTTGCGGGAGACAAAGTGAATGTGTACGAGCCGGTGATTTTTGGTTTCAAGGGTCCGTGCACATTGAAGAGCGACGCCATTGAGTTGGCAGGAACATTTGATCCAGAGACCAAGGCGATCAATTTTGAAACGTTGGCGCCAGCCGTTGCGGCGATGGGCGATGCAAAAGTTGCGGATGCGAAAGCCGCGGATGCGAAAGCCGCGGATGCGAAAGTTGCGGATGCGAAAGTCGCGGATGCGAAAGTTGCGGATGCGAAAGTTGCGGATGCGAAAGTTGCGGATGCGAAAGTTGCGGATGTGAAAGCTGCGGATGCAAAGCCAGCGGCGGCCGTGGCTGATGCCGCCGCCAAACCATTCGAACCCAAGAAATATGCTGCAGAACACGTTGATTTTGACCTAGATCGTGTGGGCTTCACTTTGCCTGGCGAAGCGCTTGCCAGCGAAGGCGTGTTGCGTTGCACCGCAATTCGCATTGGTGATCGCGTTGATGGCGTGGCGCAAACGCGTGATGGAAAGTCAATTATGTTCACGCTGACCATGCGCGAAGTTGCAAAACCAGTTGACGCAAAAGTGGCCGATGCGAAAGCCGCGGATGCAAAACCCATAGACGCAAAAGTGGCCGATGCGAAAGCCGCGGATGCAAAACCCATAGACGCAAAAGTAGCCGATGCGAAAGTCGCGGATGCAAAACCCGTTGACGCAAAAATAGCCGATGCGAAAGCCGCGGATGCAAAACCCGTTGACGCAAAAGTGGCGACCGCGGCCACATCAGAAAAGAAAACCGAGGACCCGCTAGCTTTTATTCCAATGGTCACGCCACTTGGCGAATATGGATTTGAAAAATCACCCGTGGCACAAACTGTGTTGGTGAAGAACGCCACCATTTGGACCAGTGGTCCTGCGGGCACTTTAAAAAACGCCGACCTGCTGGTGGTCAATGGAAAAATAAAAGCCGTGGGCGCAAACCTTGCCAACATTCCGCCCGACGCTCTGGTGATTGACGCCACCAACAAACATGTCACGCCTGGACTGATTGATTGCCACAGTCACACCGGCATTGAAGGCGGCGTGAATGAAGGAACCAACAATGACACGGCTGAATGCCGCATTGGTGATTGCATTGAACCCGACGCCATTGGTTGGTACCGCGAACTTGCGGGCGGACTGACCGCCGCCAATCAATTGCATGGCAGCGCCAATCCAATTGGTGGCCAGAACAGCGTGGTGAAATTAAAGTGGAGCAAAAGTGCCAATGATTTCCGCATAGAAGACGCAATTCCTGGAATTAAATTTGCGCTGGGCGAGAATGTCACGCGTCCGCGCGGGCGCTATCCAAACACCCGCATGGGCGTTGAAGCCTTGCTGCGCGACAGTTTCCGCGAGGCCCGCGAGTACGCCACCAAGCAGAGCGACTACGCCGCGTTGACGGATGAACAGCGCGCCATCACCATGGCGCCGCGGCGCGATTTGCAACTGGAATGCCTTGCGGAAATTCTTGCGGGCAAGCGCTTGATCCATTGCCACAGTTACCGCCAAGATGAAATTCTGATGTTGTTGCGGCTTGCGGAAGAATTTAATTTTCGCATTGGAACATTTCAACATGTGCTTGAGGGCTACAAGGTGGCCGACCTGATCGCCAAACATGGCGCAGGCGCGAGCACCTTTAGTGATTGGTGGGCCTACAAAATGGAGGTCATGGACGCGGTGCCGTTCAATGGCGCCATGATGCATGATGTTGGAGTTGTGGTGAGTTTTAATTCCGACAGCGATGAAATGGCGCGCCGCCTCAATATGGAGGCGGCCAAGGCGGTGAAGTACGGCGATTGCACCGCGGTGGAGGCGCTGAAATTTGTCACGCTGAATCCCGCCAAGCAATTGCGCATTGACAACCGCGTGGGCAGTCTTGAAGTTGGCAAGGACGGCGACTTTGTGATTTGGTCGGGCGATCCGCTGAGTAGTTTTTCCGTGGCCGACAGCACATGGATTGAGGGCGCCTGCTATTTCGACCGCGCAAATGAGCGTGTTTTACGCGAGCGCGACTTGAAATTACGCGCGCGCTTGCTTGAACTTGCGGTTGCCGAAGGCGAGAAGAGCGGCAA
>Ga0209596_1003358_pt1 | contig 12634 bp, 17 predicted proteins | sample M_130807_MF_Meta_FD_187314 | JGI IMG/M metagenome (GOLD analysis project Ga0209596, IMG submission 187314) | Freshwater microbial communities from Lake Montjoie, Canada to study carbon cycling - M_130807_MF_MetaG (SPAdes) (version 2) | ecosystem: Environmental > Aquatic > Freshwater > Lake... | reverse complement strand
ACTGCCACTTCCACGATAAATATTGAATGTCTGGTTAATATTCTCACCAATAAGCACCGATGATAAATGATCCCACATATATCTATTCAACTCCTTCACAGGGAATAATTTCTCCATAAATGACATGATATCATCTGCAATCGGTTTACACTTTTCGTAATCATACGGCACATATGTAATATTCGTCGTTTTTGTGATATAATCCTGAGGATAACCATCGCGGAAAATCTTATTTTTCAAATCCACAATGCCATTAGTAAAACACAGTAGATGCTTATTTAAATCCATATTTTTGACAAACTCGTTATCATAGAGGGGAACCTTCGGCTTCTCAACCGCCACCAGAATCTGCTCAATAAGCGACAGCCTCTCGTGGAGTGTAGTCTCAAGGGTGCGAAAGAGCTCACGAATCATAGGCTCGGCACTCATTTTTTGAATGACGGACTATTGGCCACCGCCATCATCAATTTTTGCTCCCTTACCGCTTGGTTTTGATTTGGATGTTCATGACAGCATCCAGCGTGCTATCTCTATCCTTCAGAGGCTTCGTTCTCTTAAGACGGAGTCCCTCTTCTCCTGTGACCCCGTTACCTCGTGCCGTCGTCTTCTCATTCGGCGAAAACATCGTATTCTTCAGGCTGGAATCAAAGAAATCAATCGGCTTCGTGTCAATGCTTCCGAGGATGCTCACCATTGGCGGCATGTGAATATCCACGCGCACCTTCTTGGCACGCACCGTCGCACGGAAGCTCTCAATTGTCATCGGCCCTCCGAGAACCTTCAGGCTCTCGCGCGCAGGTGCAGGGAAGATGCGAGAAATACCCTGGGGGTCATAGAGGCGGTGAAGAAGCGCCATACGTTCCCAGCGAACGTGGGGATCCATCGTCTCATTCAGCAAATAACTCACCGCGCACTCGGGGCAGCAGAAGTTGCCATACACGCGCCAGAGACCCTTATCCTCCCTCTCAGGAATGATACACGGCTGATTCTCAAAAGGGTGAATACACCAGAAACAGTGAATATCCGATTTCGCAGGCAGCTGGTGCGCGTCTGAATCGGCGCGAAACTGGACCATGAGATTCGTGCGAACAAAGGCGGGCATAGGTGCGGTCTCCACAACAATAGGCGCAGGCGCTGCAACCGCAAGAGAGGGTGCATCCACCTCCTTCTCTTCCTCGCTCAAGACAAGGGGCTCCTGGTGAGAAGAGAATACATTATCGGCGCCGGCATCATATGGTTCGGGCTGTAGAGGGGGTGCGGGATTATACTGGATCGGCATATCGCTGAATTGCACGTCATTGCTGTGAATCTGAAGATGCGCAATTAGAGGACGTCTTGGCTCAGACGAGAAGCTCCCCTCAATTCCAGATGAGGTAACAACTGCGACAATCTTTACTGGCTTCTTGCTCTTGCGAACAACAGGTGCAGAGGCAGGTGCAGAGGCAGGTGCAGAAACAACAACCGGCGTTTCGGTGGGGGTAACCATCTTATTTTTAGCGACACGACGTCCAGACATGTTCTGAAGACAGGTCGTGTTCCAAAGTTTAGGTGCTTTGAATATTATCTAAACTAAGTATATAGAAATGCAGTGGCTTATGTCTCTCTATGTTGCCGCGCTCTTTTTCGTTTTAACTCCGGGCGTCCTCGTCTCCCTGCCCCCTGGTGGCAAGAAGATGACGGTGGCGCTGGTCCACGCGCTCGTCTTCGCCGCCGTCTACCAGCTCACGCACAAGATGGTGTGGCGCGCTCTGTATGAGGGTTTTGAGGCCGCCGGCGCCAAGGCCACGGTGATGGCGTGCGAGAAGGATGCCGACTGCACTGCGCCGATGAAGTGCAAGTCTAAGATGTGCTCTGCGTAAATATTTATAAAGTCGTCTAAACACAATCTCCTATTTCAACCAAGATGGTTGAAACAGGAGGTCTGCCAATACGCATACATACACTTTTCCAGCTCATGATGAAAAATCCAAATGCCCTCTCACATATGATTCTAGTTGGCCCTCCGGGCTCGGGTAAGACCACATCAGCCCGAACCTTCGTGGAACGGCTCCACGGTCAAGGCGGTTTCTCGTCCTTCTTCGGCCGCGCGCTTTTTTTGAATAGCAGCGACGAGCGCGGCCTAGAGGCTGTAAGAAGTCGCGTATTCCCCTTCGTCCGATCTTCTCTGCACTCTATTCTTCAGAGTGGTAAGAGCACCCTCGGTTATACGCCGCCCAAAGTGATTATTTTTGACGAGGCCGAGACGCTCACTGACCAGGCCCAAATAGCCCTCCGCCCGCTCTTAGATACGCCCCCCCAGGATGTTCTTCTCATCTTTCTCTGTAACTCGGTCTCCCGAATTCATTCGTCTATTCTTCACAAGTTCCTCACAGTCCAGCTGGAGGCTCCCTCCGCAACCGAGTTCACGAAGCGTCTGGAAAAGATAGAGTTGTCATGCACGACCACCACCGGTATTGACATCCTCTACCGACGTGGCGATATTCGCTACTTCCTTCTTCATCCCACAAAGCACGACGAGTGTGCGAGGCTCTGGACCTCTATTTTCACAGTGCCCTCTTACGAGATGACAAAACACATAGATGGGCTTCTTCAAACCTGGATTTTTCCCGAACTCGCCATGTTCTTCCTTGTGATCACGAAGGAGCTCCAACTCTTGACGCCGGCCGCCCTTTATGAAATGCTGCGAATCACAGACGGAGACTTCTTACGCCTCTGTCCTCCTGAGATGCGGACAAAACTCTTAGCAAACTGGATTGAGATGAACCTCCACCTAAAACTTGACGAACCAATCCGCCAAGGTTAAAGAAAGAAATGGATCCGACTAAGCTAACGTTCACTCCTCTGCGCATCTCCACGCTAGTCACGACGGGGCACTTGGGAACGACCATCAATCTCAAGGGGCTATTCGAGCAGCTGGGACCATGCAAGCTTCTTCTTCCAATTGGCTATCCTGCAGAGGGGATTCTGAAGATGGAGTGTAAGGACAGGGTGATTGGATACGCATCACGCGACGTTCTCACAAAGCGGCGCGTAAGTGATAAGACGTTCTTCAATCAGTCCACTCTCGTGATTCGCAAGAAGCGGGATGATGCGCCCGGATTCAAGGAGGTCAACATGAAGCTGTTTGAGAACGGTGGATTTCAGATGACGGGAGTTACGAGCGAGGAGTTCAGCCGCTCCGTGGTAATTTGGCTCATTGAGTTTCTGAAGCAGTGTCCTACCCCTATTTCCGATAAGCCGCTCACCATTGCGAAGTTCGCGATCCAGCTGCTCAACAGTGATTACAAGATGAATACACTGGCGAAGCGGGATGAGCTCCATCGTCTTCTGACGTCTAAGTATCGCTTGTTCAGCACGCTTGAGACGACGATTTATCAGGGTGTTAATACGAAGTATTATTACAACGAGGAGGCACCGCTCGATACGGAGCTTTGGGGAATTTGCCAGTGCCCGAGGCCGTGCACAGGTCAGGGCGATGGCAAGACAATCGGGAATTGCAAGCGGGTAACAATCTCTGTGTTTCAGACGGGAAGTATTATCATTACGGGTGCCCGAAACAAGCAGCAGTTGGACGAGGCGTATGAGTTCATCAATGTGATTCTACGGAAGCACGCCGCGGAGGTTCTGAAACCTCAGCCTTTGGCCGCTGCGACTTAGCTACCGCTGCGACTTAGCCGCCACCGCGGCAACTACTTAGCCGCCACCGCGGAAAAAAGCCAATAGGTTTTCCCCGGAATACGTCAGACTTTGAGATGTCGGCTCCCTCTACGAATGCACCCGCTGCCGCTACCCCTGCCACGGCCACTGTCACCACCGTGGTTCCCACAGCCCCCATTCTCCCGTCACCGCAGACGCTCGTCCAGGCCGCCAAGCTCGCTATCCAGCTTGACCGCGCCATCCAGCTGGATTACTACGTGGACACTGCCACCAACAAGGCCTTCCTCGGCGAGGATGACGAGGCCAAGGAGAAGATGCTCGTGAAGAGCGGCGACGAGTTCACCAGCCTCATCCAGAAGATCTACAAGGTCGGCACCGACTTCATTATCCTCACGGAGAACAGTATCTACATTGTATCTGGAAACATCCAGAAGCGCCGCATCAAGTCGCCGCAGATGCGCAACGGTGGCGAGATTTAAATGCAATAAATAGAGTGTCATGCCAAGACTTTTTGTTTATCGTATAGTCACAGATTCTGGCGCAGCGCCGCACGTATCAGAAGGTCATCTGACGCTCACCATTTGCAAACCGAAAATTCGGAAGTCTGCCAAAAATGGAGACTATGTGCTCGCTCTTATGGCACAGTCAAATAATGCTATGAAAACTCTTAAAAAGAGTAAGGCAGTCTCTAATAATGATAAGCACTTCCAGGCCGCCTATCTTTTTCGGGTAGGCGAGGTGGTTCCTCTAGAGAGATATGATGAGTGGTGTGCGACACATGCTCCCAGCAAACTCTGCACTGCCGAGCATTTTGAGGGGAATGCACAGTATAACAAGAATCTCAAGTGGAGACCCGGTCCTCATGGGCCCAATCAAAGAAATCGCAATCTGAGTGGATGTAATTCAATCACGTCTACACATTTTGCTGCATGGAAATCGTCCAATCCCCATCGTCTTACGGAGGAGGAACTTGCGGGTCTAGGTCTTACGGAAGAGGAAGTCTCTAAGATAGGAATTGGCCACAAAATTGTAGATATGCCGAGCACGGAGATGGCTGATCATCTCATCGCCTCGAAGAAGACACCATCTAGAAATAATAAGAACAAAACCGCGAAGGCGAATAATGGACCAAGAGGGGCGGGTGCTGGACCAGGCGCCCCTGAACCACCAAAAGGAAGAGAAGGATATACTATCTTCTAAATAGATGAGCTTGATATACATAACATTTGCCATTTTTTTCATATCAACACTCCCCCAGCTACAACAGACAATTCAAACAGGTGAAACACGTGATTTGAATTGGCTAAACTTAGTTCTGAATATTATTGGAAATGCTCTTCTTGGACTACACGGCTATCTACAGGGTGATAAAGGCGTAGCAATTCTCGGAGCTTATTTTGTAATATACATGTCTACTCTACTGTATTACAAGAGCAATGAAAATCGCCAATAAGATAATAAATAGGCCATCATTCCACATATGCTCTTTTGTGAGTCTACCATTTTCAACTAGATCGATAGCACCTCCGATGCCCGTAGCGACCAGCGCGAATAGAACAAGAATCCACAGAAGAGACCGGGTCATTTTATTTAGACTCAGGAATTAACGCGCGCTCGCAGAGAATATATGTAAACATGGCATCCACGACCACGATAGAGAGAACCATGGCCTGTGTTAAGAGTGCCGCATACAGTTCATAACCAGCCTTCTTTGCCATCATCAGAGTAAAGAGCATAAGACCCACGATCAGGATGGCGGCAATCATACGGGCCCAAAAGAGAATATAAAAGAAATCACAGACGGTGCGGCTCGCTACGGGCTTCATCCAAGTGGGTTCCATTTCTTCTTATGACAAAGAAAAAATAGAATCTCCTATCAGAAAAATGGTTATGCGTAAGAATCGTAAGACTAGTCGTAAGGGAAGCCGCCGCTCAACCCGTCGCAATATGTATGGTGGCGCCTACACGCTCTCCCCGATGGAGCTTACGGATACCAGCATGATGAGCGCCAGCAAGATGTCGGGTGCCCAGGGCCTCGACTTTCTCGGTAAGCACGCGGCTCAGCATGGAGGTGGCGGCCTCATGGGCGCGCCTGTTGGCGACACTGGCATGCTGGACTCCTCTCTCCGTGCCGCCGCCCGTATGGGGCCGCTTGATGCCTCCTACCAGGCTGTCGTCGGCATGAAAGACCAGTCCGGCGGTAAACGCAGACGCGCGAGCCGTCGTGCCAATCGTCGTGGTGCGACCCGCCGCAATCGCCGTAATCGCCGTGCGACCCGTCGCCAGAATGGCGGCATGCGTGAGCTCGGCTTCATGGAGACGAGCGCCCCTGGCATGCTCCTGTCCGGCAGCCAGGCCTCCGCCGCCCTCAGCAATATGAACAGGGAGTGGGCCCTCGCCGCGAACCCCAGCTCCTTCGCCCCGAAGCTCGCCGGATATTAGGTGTTAACCAAAAATCGCCTTCAGCATGACTGACTGAGACGTCAACTTCTCACGCTCAGCATCGTTTACGACAACACGAATATGACATAAGAGAGTGCCATGTCCGCCCTCGGGGCGACGCGGCATTCCCTTTCCATCCACCACATGAGTCGTCCCAGACATCAGACCAGGCGGCAGATCTACGATAAGGCCATCAGGATATCCAGGGTGACCACTGACCTTCTTCTGGCACCCGAGCAAGCACTCCGCAAGCGTCAGCTGAAAATCCATATGAAGCGTTGTGCCCTCGCGTTTGAGGTCACTCGTTTCATCCGCCTCCGTCAGAATAATATGAACATCACCCGCCTCCACGAACTCGTGATTATCGCTGCACTCCCTCTCAAAGATGAGCATCTCTCGCACCTTCATTCCAGGCTCGACGCGTATCGTCAAGACCTTCTCATGCGTAGTGAACTTGCGACCCTTACACGTGCCACACGCGACCCCAGGCTGCTTCCCCTCTCCTGCACATGGCCCACATGGACTATGCTGGACTGCCTGCATTCCTGGTGCAATCATCATCACATGCTCAACAAAGCCACGACCCTGACACGCACCACATGAAACAAACGTCTTACATCCATCCCCTTTGCAGCCATCGCAGAATTTCTGACGCTCAAACTGAATCTGAATCATGCGACCGCTGTAAAAGTCGCCGAGTGTGAGAGGAATTTCGTGAACCTTCGGAGGCGCCTTCGCCCGCCGAACACGGGGTCCATTGGGCCTGCCGCCACCGGGACCACCTTGGCCGAACATTCCGAAAATACTTCCGAAGTCAAATGGGAAACCGCCACCCCCACCTCCAAACGGGTTACCACCAAACGGATGCCCACCCCCCTCTTGAGCACCCGCCTCCCCCTCTACATTCCCTGTCATGTCATATACCTGACGCTTTCTATCGTCGGCAAGAACGTCGTGGGCCCGAGAAATTGCCTTGAAATCGTCCTCATTTCCCCCCTTATCCGGATGATGCTTCATTGATAGACGCTTGTATGAACGACGAACCTCCTCCTTATCAGCCCCGCGCTCGAGGCCGAGAACCTTGTAGAGATCCTTCTCCGCGCTAAGTGCCGACATCTATGCTTTCTAGAAAAGTATGTTTAAGTCACGATAATAAAAATTGAAACCGCGCCCCGTCACCAGGGCGTCTAATCAAGTATAATGTCCCTTCTCAACGAGTTTGATGTTCTTAAGACATGTCTGCCACTGGAGCGTAACATTACAAAGTATCTCTGTGTTAAAACGAAAGTCAATAACTACGATGACCTCGAGTTCCGAATGGAGGGTGATCTGGAAAAGACTGTCCGCAAGTTCGCCCATTCTGGCTGGAATGAGATGCGCCCTCTCGTGGTTGGTATCAAATGCTATACAAATACGGATGCTGCCGTCTTTGTAAATCATGGAAATAGAGACCGTCTCTCACCCAGGCTGATTGACTCATTTGATGTGCTCAATGATACATGGTATACATTCAAGTATCCTCTTCTTGCCAATTATCATACGGATACGCGGATTCTTCTAAGCGAGGGCGTCACTGCCTTTACTATCGCCATCTTGGATGCGTCTTCATACCTGCGAGATAGCGCCAGGAGCAACTCACTCCCTCCAGGTTATGCTTCCTTTGACACGACGCTTTATGGCTCGTTCAATAAGGCCCTCGTTTACTCGGATGAGAAGGGTGCTCTTATTAATCCGTCGGGTGCTGATATTAATAACGCATATGTCATCCCACCAATATAAAATTGAAGAGGTGTCGGCCTAACTAGTCGTAACATCACAATGGCATTTGATAACATTTTACAGAACGTAACAACTCCTATGGAGTTTACATACCTTGGTATCGGTTCGGCACCACATGCCACGTCCATCGACGAGTTTGACGATGTCTGGGACCAGCTTGTGCCAGTCTTTGTTAGAGATCAGGCCGCAAAAACCAGACGAATCATTCACTTTGACCCGACCTTCTCCCACTCTATTGAGTTTGTAAAAACATATTTTGCGACCAAGTATCCTGAACTCACATATTCTAAAAATGAATTCTATCACCTCTGGAGCTCCCCCCGCTTGGAGGTTCTTGTTGTGGAGAACCCCCTGCAGTATAAGAACAAGTTCTACGAAAGCGATGCCGACGACGAGTGGTTTCTTCAGGCCCTATGCGTATCCGTTCTTAGAGATAGTATGCGGCTCGTGGTCCAGGATTTCAGCGGACGCGATCTCGCGGATGTCTTCAAGCGGGTGTATGAGAACTCTTCTAACAAGCAGTTGTTTAAGAAGAAGGTCCTCTTTGATATCACATATGGTCACGCCTCATGTATGACGGACTTGATAAAGAATAGACCCATCTATGACGCCAGCGGCAATTTCATGAACTTCCTTCTCTATACACCCAGTGAAGTCAAGGCGTCTATAGGAAAAAACGCGCGGCTAGATGAGCTTATCAAGGAGTATTATGTGAAGAAGTTCAGAGAGATACTGAATCTCCACCATGTGAATTATAGACGGCGGACAAAGGGTGAGGGATGTATGTATAGATGCGAGTTTTACGATGACACCTCAACGCCCCAGCTAATTATGGGCTATCTCCAAAGCGAACTCACAGACGTATTCCTTATTCTTAAGGACCTTGCCGTCTTCACAGCAGAGAAGGAGCATCAGTTTCGCTATCTGATGAAATACTATGACCAGGTTAATATGTATGATTGGGGCACATCTGTTAACCGACTTGTTTAAGCATTTAAGAGCCCTCCACCATAAACCACAGAATGGACCCAGGTCTCATTGGCCAAGAAGAGAGTCTTCGTATTCTAAATGAAACACTCAAAGATCCGCCCCACCTCTTTTTTACGGGTGGTTATGGCTGTGGAAAAACAACTCTTATGAACTGCTTCTTAAAGGCATATTACGCTCAGTTCAATATAAAAAATCCTGGACCCGAATGGATTCTCAATCTTTCATCGGACCAGGACCGCGGAATCCACTGTGTTCGCCAATCTGTCGCCGAATTTGTTCGCCATGCCCCTGCGAAGGAGGGCATCTATCGCTGGATTCTCTGCGATGATTCGGACTCGCTGCCTATGATTTCCCAGCAGGCCCTCCGCCGCCCTATGGAGACGCATAATCATATTACCCGCTTCATCTTCTGCTCGCGCTATTCGGGTGATCTCATCCCCCCACTGAAATCCCGCTGTCTTCATATAGAGCTGGAGACAATTTCACCGTTCGAACTCTTCAACCACTTCATAGAAATAACGGGGCAGACTCATATACAGCTCTCCCCATCTGCAAACCTTATATTTTTAAGCCTGTCTCAGACGCCGACCGAAATGAAACGCATGATTATCCTCCTAGGAACGAAATACCCCGAAGCGACTCTTATTACGACTGAACAAATTCTTGAAATTTTTGGTTCCCCAAGCTTCTCCCTCTGCGTGTCTCTTCTTCACAGTTATCTCAGAGATGATATACATACATCTATTCAAACCTTCTTCAAAATCTGGAAGACCGGCATCAGCTATGAGGACTTTCTGAACGAGATGAATATTACGCTCCGACAAATCGGCCAACTTTCGCCCCAAAAAAGCCAGCGTCTTCACGAACTAATTCTGAAAGGATGGATGTATTTTGCACAGGGAAAAACACACTCTCTTGACATGCTTCGTTTACTTTTCCAGGAGAACTAATTATAATAAGGTAGGGATGGCGGATACCAAGAGACTTTTTAGAAAGATCCCCCCAGAGGAGCTTGTAAACGAGATTCTTGAACACCTCAAGCTGCATGGTCTTCAAGAACGGCGGTGGTTTACACGGGATGAGCTCTGTCTAGAGAGTGTTGATGAGTGGCTGCCCATTCTTGAACCATATTATATACCCTGTAAAGCCAAGCGATTCCTCTCCAATATGACGCATGCGAGGCTAACAACCATTATTCGGCACATCTTACATCCTCTTGGGTATGATTTACGCACTCAAGAGCGCATGTATAAAGCGCAAAAAACAACAATGTATCAAATATACACAACAAATGAGAGGCATATTGATATAAGCGCAAACGAGATGCTAGTGGAATTTTTATAATTTTACTTTCTACCCTTGATCTTCTTTAAGGTTCTATTAAGAAGCTTAACAAGATTAAGCTTTCTAAAGCGCTTTGTTGGGACTATCTTCTTGGCACTCGTTCTCTTGTGCTTATGTTTGCGCATGCGCTTAGAAGCAAAACGTATACGCGGCACGGGTGAATTTAGTTCAACAGGTGTTGTGCTGTGATATGAAAACGGGCTCACCATGTGAATTTGTGGACTTCCAAATCTTACGAAAGGATTCGGCGGCGACACGTCTTCAGCTCTTATACCAATAAAATTGGAAGGATCGCGCCTATCCCTATTTTCTATTATGGCTCTATGATGAGTTGCCAGTTGAAGACGAGCTTCCTCGCTAGCTCCAGAATTAGAACGCGCGGCTTCCTCCGCATCAGCATGAGCGACAAGCTCGGCGCCGAGCGCCACTTGTTCAGCCTCGTATTGTCTTTGACGCCGAGTATTTTCAGGGGCACGAATTCGAAGGCCCAAGCCAGAAGCCATGTTAATTAGTGTATAGATATTTTGAACATATCTGTAATAACTAAATCACTAGCCATAATCTGCTCTTCACTCATCCGAGTAAACCATCCAAAGTTGCGTGAACGTTCCAGCTCGGTCCAGGGGATAGGAACATAGGTAGACTGTTTTTGTATATCAAATGGTAAGACGCCTTGCTGACCTGCCGAGAGAAGGTCCTCAAGCTGTATCCTCTTACCATTTGGTTTCCGCGAGATCTCCTCGTGCGGCCGATACTCAACATCCTTGCCGAACTCGCCTGCTAGCTGACGAGCATCCCATTTCTCATCGCCGCGGAAGTTTAATCCACCCAGCTGCGTATCCAGGCGCTTCCGCGTCATTGCTTCCCACTTTACGAACAGCGGGTGCTCGGGTTTCGGCGACCATACACATCGGAGACCGGGCGCAGGAGTTCCCGCCGGTCCACTAAATGTCTCTCCCAGATCGGTGCCAAAGAAAACGACCTTGTCGCTCGGCATCTGGTCAAACGGCTTGATAGCCACAGACGACGCGCTCAACCAGAGGCCACCCTCCTTCTTCAGAATGGAAGCACGTATCCAGGCAAGCTCCGCCTCACCCACGCTCGCCAGCGGATTCTGGAGAGGTGTCGGCAGAGCCTTCCAGCCACCCAAGCGGAGCGCCACGTCCGAGAGGCCATTGATGACTTCCACGCGGTATTTCAGCTTGTTCTGCACTACAATTGTCTGATAGCAAAGATTCAGAAAGGGCACATTCATAGCGCGCGAGGAGCGGCCCATGAAATCCATCCATGAGCGACTATTCACATCGCTCGGATTGAGATACAGCCAGATAACGGGAAGACCCATACCCCTCTCTAGAAGCTTAGTATCGCGGAAAGGATTCTGTTCAATTGTTGTGGAGGCCGTAACGGTTGCCACTAAAACTGCAATCGTCATGACAAGCCCTACAGTTATAAGTACTCCCTTGTTCATATCTCTCTACATACGGGGGATTTTATTGGTTACTGATGACGAGTCGCTTCATCCTCTGGAAATATTCATCCGCAAACATTCCTTCTTGTGCGACTCTGAGCTGCCGTTGACGCTCTCTCTCCGCCGCCTGCCGCTCAGACTCTGCGTGTAGACCTGCCTCATGGTCAGTCAGAGGCTCGGGGGCCTTATCGCGGCTCGCCTGATACCTCTTCAAATCACGCGCCTCAACCCGAACATTGGAAACCTGTTGAGAAATCGTATTTTCCTGGGTATATGCCTGCTTCAGATCCGTGTATTTCAGATTCGCATTCGCAGCGGCGGTATAGCTCTCGGACTTTCCACGACCAATCTCTACACCCGAGTTCGGTGCAAGCATCATAGCCTGAGGAGACAAGTTCATGAGTTGCGTCTGAGGTTGTGACGACGCCTTCGCTTGTTCTTCAAACATCTTGTTAAAGACATCGCGATTGAATTTGCCGCCGAACTTCTGACCTGAAGCGGCCACATCCGTCTTATTTGATAGCCAGTCGCCATAGCCGTCATCGTCGGGATCAGGGATTCGCGTCTGCTCAAACATCTTGTTGAATGCGTCGACATCCAGCTTCTTCGGATTCAGGCGAATCGGTTCCACCTGTTTCCAGTTCTTCGCATCGCCCGTGCGAGTCTCCTGAATAGCGGTAGGCGCCTCAACGACGCTCGCTTTTGTGCGCCCCCCATTTATTCTGCGTAGAATCTCGGTTAGATAGGCGTAGGCGCGCGTGACCGCCTCAAACTTCTCTTCGGATCCTCCCTTGTCTGGGTGAGTGCGTAGAGCAGCCCTCTTGTAGGCCTTGTTGAGAGCCTCCTCTGTTAGCGCGACCTCCTCTTCTAAACCTAGCACTTCCAGACTGCTTTGAAAATAGCCGATGGCCTTCTCCTTTCCACGAGGGCGTGTCAACTGGGTATACGGAT
>Ga0209596_1003357_pt1 | contig 12635 bp, 13 predicted proteins | sample M_130807_MF_Meta_FD_187314 | JGI IMG/M metagenome (GOLD analysis project Ga0209596, IMG submission 187314) | Freshwater microbial communities from Lake Montjoie, Canada to study carbon cycling - M_130807_MF_MetaG (SPAdes) (version 2) | ecosystem: Environmental > Aquatic > Freshwater > Lake... | reverse complement strand
AAAAGCCATAGATAAATAAAGTTAGAGAATATATTAAATAAATAATAAAAAAGATAACTAGTTCAATGAACAGTCTCATACAAGAATTAACAACAGAGTTAAAATCAAATACTCAAATCAAAGATAGTATTGTCGTAAAGGTGGTATTAGAGTCAATTAATAATTCAGTACTATTAGGAGTCGCTTCTTCTGATGTATTGGAAAATGCACTTTCTACACTTGACCAGTTAGCTCAGGCCACAGTTAATGAAAACTTAAAAGAGGTCGTTGCTAAATTTAAAAAAATGGCAGTAAAACCTACGCAGAGACTTCAAAACATGGCAAAAGAGGCCGGCATATCATTAAAGATTAAGGCCTTAAAAGAGTCAGCGATGTATGGAGATCCAACTTTTAAATATACAATTTCTAAAATTGAAGAAAAGTTAGCGGGTATTCCAGAGTTTAGACTAATTGGAGTTATTTCTGAAGCATTAACACCGTATGCATATGACAAATCAGTTGCAGAGACTATTTCTAAATTAGCAAATTATGTAAATAAAAATCGTGCAAAATTAGAGGTAATCAATGCAATATTCGAAATGAGACAAACGAGTTCAATGATTTATAGTGAGTCTATTGCAGAACTTGAAAATTCATTATTAGAAAATTCATATAGTGCAGATACGCTTAAGATGAAAATGCGTGGAAAATCTACACTACCTATTGTAAATAGACTTATTAATACCCTAAGTATGGTTGAGTCTAAGTTATCAGGTAGATTTAATATTGGACTAGGAAATGGAGACGCAAAGGTTAATTCAATTATTGCCCCATTCTGTAAAATATCAGAGTCAGCAGCAGTTGTTTTTGTAGATAATAAGTTTATTAAATTAACTGAAGAGGCTATCCCTAAACAGGTCGAAATTTCAGACCTTGCTGAATTTCCAGAATTTATTGAAGTTTGCGAAGCTTTTGCAGGTTTAAATTTTCAGGAGCAAGATAATTCAATTGTTACAAACGGTAGAAATTTACAAATTAAGTTTTCAATAAATGAAAATGGTAACTTAACCCTATTTGTTAATAATAATATAGTTGAAGACTTAACTAAAATGAACTTGTCTGAATTATTTGTTATGGAACAGTTTGAAACTCGTTCTAAATTAACAAAGATATTTAATTCATTAGACACTATTGTTAATTTGGAATTTGCTAAGAAAATTGTAAATGAAAGATTAGATAAAGACTCATTGGTATTTACGCTTGGAGAAACTCTTTATATCTTTGAAAAGTTAGGTCAAACCAGACTTATTAAGAAAATGGACGGTTTACAATTTCATAATTATGTAATGGAAAATTTTAAATATGATGTTAGTGAACTATATTCAATTGAGTTAGAAGATAATGAATTTAAACTTCGTGAACTTGAAGAAGATAAAAAGGTAATTGAGTCAGACTTATCTAAACTGGAATTGTCAATTTCTAAATTAGAAGAAGCCTTAACTGATTCTACTTTATCTGAAGAGTATCAAACTCAATTATCGGATCTTAAAGTTTCAATTGAAAAGAACGTAAACTCTCTTAAGAATCACTATATTCAATTAGATCAATCGAAAAAAAAAGCATAAACGAAGCTGAGTCGATTACTCTAGTTTCTCCAAAAACTGCAAAATATAGTGTTGGAAAACGGGTTGTGCTAAACGATGATACTTCAGGTACAATTATTGGAATAGATGCAGTTAGTGGAACCTATCTACTAATGACTTCAGATAACCGGTCAATCCGAGTTAAATCATCAGATATTGAAAGTTTAGAAAAACCCAAGGATAATGACTATCAAATATCTGGAATTAATCCAGATAAAACGGATGAACTTTCAATTAAAGATACTCCATTTGATTTAAACCAAGACAAGTAATTATAGTATAATAGTCTAAACATTATAGAAAAATGGCAGACGTATTATGCTCAATTGAGGAAGCTAGAGAAGCTGGAACTCTTCAAGTCTTTGAAAAAAAGACTAAATATCACGAATATAAATTTCTGGTTAGGTCAGAAGAAGAGATCAAATTCAATGTTTCTCAAAATATCTCAATGAAGCCAACTGGTGGAGAGTATTTTAAACCATTATTTTTACCTCACTATGCACAGGACGGTAATCCATTAAGCCTTGACGATCTTAATCAAGAAGATACTTGGTTAGACGCCGGTGCCCATATTGGTATATTTGCAACCCGACTACTTACCCAATTTCCTAAAATTAAAAAAGTTTATTCATATGAGCCATTCCATAATAATGTAGAATTTGCTCAACAGAATATTGAAATGAATGGTGTACAAGATCGTTGCGAAATTATTGAAAAGGCAGTTGTACCAGGTGATGAAACCTCAGTAGACTTTTTTCTTTCTCAGGATTCAGGTAAACACTCAGTTCATCCAGTAAAAGGTAGAAAAGTAATGACCGTGCCTGCTGAGAACATTAATGAAGTTCTTAAAAAGGTTAATTGTGTAAAGATGGATATTGAAGGTTTAGAATATGAAATGATTAGGTCAATTACTGACTGGAGTAAAATAAAATTATTTATTGTAGAATATCATTTTCATTATAGTTGGCTACTTGAAAATCGCACTCAAAAGTTTAATGAAGTAATGTCAATTATGGAAAATAACTTTGATCGTATCTTTGTAAACCGAAATGCTGGAACAAGTAAGCATTTCATAACTCACTTTGCTGGATTTAAAAATGTGTAAATGGAAGTATTAAAAGTAATTGAAGAGGCTAGAGAAATTATGGAGTCAATTGGTGAAACTTGCCCAGTCTATGTTGGATTTGAAAAATCTGAATATATTGTTACTGGCAAGCAGATGCAAAAAATCGCCGAGGCTCTTTATTCAGCAGACTGCGAACTTTATAATATATTAAATAAAACTTAATTATCTAAATAGTATAACTAGATATGCAAACTACTGAATCTAAATCTTTATATGCTTATTTCGGAGAATTAGGTTTATTTAGTGGAAATATTCCAGGCCATACCTTTTATCAATTAGGTTTACTTGACTCTATTTCTGAAAAATATGGTGCTAGCCGATTTGATTTTTTAAACTATATAGATGATGCTCCGCCAGTTGATATGGTTCCGCTATTTGGAGATGGTAAATTAGGTTCAATATTTCATACATATAGCAAAAAATTAATTGATCATTACCGAATAGGCTTTAATCGAGTTATTTCTAATATTGAGGATAAGCGGTATTCAAAGTTATTTCTAAAAGCCAGATTTCGTAATTTATCAACTCTTGAAAAAAAATTAACTGATGCTTTAAAATTTGAAAAAATTATTGAAGTTGCAATTAACTCAGGTTATGACCCAAAAGATATTGTAGTTTTAGATACAGACCTTTCACTTAGTGAATCTTTTATTGCCAGACTGGCTGAATTAGGAATCACTAGAGAAATTCCATCAATTACAATACCTGGAATAGGCAAATCATTTTTGAAAAGTTGCATGGATCTACATCAAAAGTCAAGTGTTATCAAGCCTGCGAATCTTATATATTATGGAAATTTATCATTTGAAAATTATAAATCCGGCCACAGTAAAAATACAATTATTAATGATATTATTAATAGTGTAGACCATATGACACTATTTAGCGGTGACTCTTTTAAAATGACGGTTGCTGCAAAGTCAACTCCTGAACTTGAGCAATGGATTAATTCAACTAAGTCAGTTAAGTTATGCCCTAGAGAGAACCGTAAAGATATTTGGACTGCTCTTGAAAATTCACTGGTTTCGGTAAATGTGAGTAAAGATCTCTATTTAAAAGAAGGTTTCATTCCAGCCCGAGTATACGAATCTGTTATATTTGGAACCGTTCCAATTTCATATAAGGTTGGCAGCCATCTAGCCCTAACCTTCCATACGGTATCTGAATTTGAAGAAATTTGTAAATTCCTAAAAGACTGTTCCCGGGCCGACTATTTTAAAATACTTAGTCAAATAGCCAATTCACTTTAATTAATATTTCACTAATAAATAATAAAAAGTATTAATGATTAATGAAATTTATAACATCATCAACTGAATTTTTTGAACTTCATAATAACCCTAAATTAATTAAACTTAGGGAATCTATATTGGCAGTTCCTATTGATAATTGGAAATATATCAATACTCTTAAATTTAAACCGGCTAGGGAAATTTCTAAACAGGAGGCCTGGGCCATAACCTCTCATCAAATATACCTATTAGAAAATTTTGATAGTATATCAGAGATTAACCGAAATGAAAGCTTACTAACCAAATATGGATATAAGCCAGTTTCTTTAACTCTAGAAGGAGCATATTTAGAAACTCTTGAATCTCTTAATTCGTTAAATGAAAGCCTGGCTGATTCAGTTAAAAGCTTTTTATTACTAATGACAGACGGCGGCAATGCACTTGGTATAGTACATTTTGTATTAGATATTATGTCTCTTATTCCAGGCTCATGGTTTCTTTTTCCTTTTGATGTTGTTGCATCCTTATTAAATGCACTAATTTATATTTTTCAAGATGAACCGAGTTATATAATGGCCGCTGTAAATCTGGTATTTGCATTTGCTGGCCCAATTGGTGGAGGTATAAAATTAGCACTTAAGCCATTTATAAAAGGAGCAGAAAAGTTGTTTGCACTGGTATTTAAAGGTGCAGGTTCATCAGCCTTAATTAAGGGTGCAATGGAATTTAAAGCCGGGGCACTGGTTATTGATAAAGCAGCAGCCTCAGCTGGTGGAATTATTCCAAAACTTGGAGACATATTAAAATCAATTGGTACATTCATTCTTGGTACTGGACTTGCTATTATTAACTCATTAATGGCCGTTATAACTAAGTCAATTAAGTTTGTATCACTAGGTTTTGTCGATTTAAATAAAATACTACCGGCAACTAAATTGATTGATGAGCTTGTTATTAAAATGACCTCGGCTGGAAAGGCCGCAACTGAGGCTGGCGAACTATTAATAAAACAAGATGCGGCTGCTGCTGCATTAATTACTAAGGCTGAAGTTACGGCAGCTCATGGCGTATCAATGGCAACCGCTGCAGGTAAAGATTTAGTTACCTCTACTCGAATTGGAAGAGAGCTTGAGCTTGGCCAATATGGCGCAACTCTAGAAAGGGCAATTAAAGCAACCGATGAATGGAAATCATTTATGAAAGGGGGGCCAACTGAAAAACTACAAGCCAGGTATCTAATAAATGCATCAACTGAAAAATTAATAGGTGGTGTTCTTAATAGTAAATCACCAGTGTCACTTATAAATTTAATGAAATCACCTGAAATATCTGCTGAGCTTGCTATAATGGGTTTTAGACCTGGTGAGGTTCTTTTAATGGATGCAATTAAAGCTGGCGACTCGTCTCAAATTAGTATTATATTTAATGAACTAGCAGGAAATGCTAACATTATGGAACATATTATTGCAAAAGAACCTGCTGTTGCAAAAACAATATCTATATTTAAAGAGGCCCCTGATGCACTAATTGCTGGAACCAAAAATCTTAAGGCTATTCAAAAAACTCTTGCTAAATTATCCGGATATCGTTCAACTAGCCTAAGGGTTCTTATTGGATTTATTGTAAAGCAGTGTATGAAAGGCACAGACTGTGGAAAACTGTTGGTCAAGGGAAGTCCAGATGAAATTTTATCGCATGTATCAGATATGTCAGCCGGTTCATTAAGTTCTGGATTAATTGGTTCAATGAATGAACTATTATCTAAAATTGTAATAAATGAAGACGCTGATCCTATTTCTGAAATAAGTGCAGATGACCTTGAACAACTTAAAACTACCAATCCAGATGCATATAAACTATTCTCTGATCAATCGGATGCAGCTACTGCAGCTAAGACCGACCTAATTAAAAAAACTAAAATTAACCCATGTCAATTTGAATCTACTATTGCTCAACATAAGGCCATTACTATTTTAATGCCTAAAGGAGAAAAAGGTCGGGTTGCAGGGACAGATTTAATAACACCTGAGGATTTTAAAAATGCTCAGACTGCTGAACATACTAAATCAATACTTACAATAATTCAACAAGATACCCATATTGATCCACAACATCCAATCTCATCAACTGATCCTGAGCATATAGCATATTTAGCAGATGTATTTAGTTATAAAGATGGAGCACTAAACATTAATGAATCACCTACCTCTAAGTTAGATGAAACCCTTGATCTTTTAATAAAGGATGGAAAATTACATCCAGATAGAAGAGAAGAAATTAAGAAGATAATTCTTAATCATTGGAAAGATGGAACTGTTCCGGAATCATTTAGTATTGATGATATTAATCTAGATGAATCTTTTTTTAAAATTGGAAAATTAATAACTCGTAGATGATAAGACCGTTTGATGAGTTTCAAGTCCATGATATTTTCTCTAAAAAAATTGCCCTAATTGGAGAAAACCATAATATTCCTGACCTATTTAATAGTGATGCAAAGATTAGTGTACAAATTACCCCAAATGAATACTCAACGCATCAAGTATTTAATAGATTAGCCGGGTCTGACCTAATTCCAGGATTTGTAGGAGACCGGTTTAAGGCTATGAAATTAAAAACGCCAATTTCAGTAATTTCTCCAAAATCTACCATTCAAACTTTTCCAACAGTTAGACACCTAAATAGTGCAAATTTATTAAAAGGTTCAATTTATTTTAGTAAACCAAAAATTGATACTCAAATTCAGGTTGCTACATACGAAGGTCGTATAATTGGAGCTAGAGAAATAATTGACGGCAAGCCAATTCATTTAAATATTGCTAGGTACCCTGAGATTCCAATATTATCTCAAATTTCTGAAAATTTATATTCTAAATTAGCATCAGAATTTTCTAGATTTAGAATAGGTTTTACTAAAGCTGGTCCAATCCTATTGGCAATGGAAAATTTTAAGTTAAAAACACCTGAGCTGGTTGATTTATATTTCCAAGCATATGAATCTAAACTTGGAAAAATCCCAAACTGGTATAGACACCAAACCTCTAAATCATTAGTTGAAAAATATTTAAGTGAGTATATTAATAGAGAGGAGATTTCCAAGAAGTGTCCTTATTTACTTTAATAGCTAACTATGATTAATACATTTGAAAAGTTCTCTAATCGTGACTCTAAAAAAAAGAGAGACAGTGCAGGCATTGCAATAATTTACAATTCAAAAAATTCTAAACCTAAAATTTTATTAGTGCATGCAACCAATGGTAGTTGGGCTAATCCGATTATGGGAATCCCCAAGGGTAAAATAGAGGATGGTGAATCGCCAGAAGAGGCTGCAGTTAGGGAAACCTATGAGGAAATTGGTATAAGGATTAAACCTGATCAAGTAGAGCGAAATACTGAAATAATTCAGGTATATTCTGGCAAAAAGGTTATTAATAATATTCACTATTTAATTTGTAATATCAATAGCTTAGCTGAAATTGGATTAACTGGATTAACTGTTCCTAAATCACAATTACAGCGCGGCGAAATTGACTGGGCTGGGTTTATTGATATTGAGCTAGCCTATTCTAAAATAGCAGCAGCTCAACGAATAATTTTAGATAGAATTTTCTGAAACTTGCCTATTTTTTTTAGTAATATAATCTAAATACAAACCAAATAATTTATGAAAAAAACAACCGACTTAATTACTGATTCACTAGTAATGGATTCACCTGATACTGAAATAGTTGCAGGACCTGATCCATCTGCTGAAACTACCACTGAGCCTGAGGCTACCGAACTGTCAGAAATTGACAAATTAATTAATAAGCGTACTGGATATTGGGCTATTAATTTAGAATTAGCTGATTTAAAATGGATTAAAAATGGCTGTAATAACAAATTTCCATTTACTGGTCCAAATGAGGCTTTTATGTTAATGAATTGCTACTTAGGATTTGCCTCTGCTCTTGGAACACTAGAGGCAGCTACAACTAATGGAATTGATAACCCTACTACAAATTTATCAGCCTCTGCAATTGAAGCCTGTGCCTTAATTTTAAATAAGTATGAAGGAGCTGGATTAGATACTGCACAACGTGTATTTAGAATTGCAATTGCATTAAATAATGTAATTATGGAAATGAAATCATTAGATTCTCAAATTGCAAAATTACGAGAAGCTGAAACCACTCCAGCCTCTAATTAATGGGATATCATAGGCGATTATTAGATATTGACTTAATTAAATTAGCAGCAGCTTCATCTAGCCATGAATTATTTGAAAAATACATGACAGGTTCAGAGGATTACTCATTTATGGATACTGAGTCCTCAGTTATTTGGGATAAATATTCAAATGGAAATGCTAAAACTAGATTAAAACTGTATCAGACAATTAAACTAATGTAAAAATCGTTTTATTTTAAATTAAAAAGCCGCATTAGCGGCTTTTTTTGGTAAGATCCTTTAGTAAACGTTTGGCATAGTCAACTGGCCTTTCAATTGCCGTTTTTCTAATATCAGGTAATATTTTAAATAAATTTCTTCCTGGAATTGAATTTACCTCTAGTAGGTGGATTTCGCCGCTTTGATCTATTAAAAAATCCAATCCGATTTCTCCAATTGGGCCAGACTTTTTATCTAAAATATCAAATATTACCTGTGATGCGTCTCTAATTGACTGAGCAATTGGACCGTCTATATCTTGATTAAATATTGATTTTAAAATATTACTTAGGGTTTCTTTACTGCCACCTTGGTGTAAATTTGCTGTAATTTTACTGGGCTTAGCCAGCCTAACTGCCATACCTGTTCTTACAGGTTTTTTAGCCTTATCTCGTTGATACATTACCCTAACATCAAATACTCCTCCGTTATATTGAGGTAGAGCAATACACTCCTGAATAATATAGGTTCGGCCATTAGACCTCATGCTTTTACGGACTTCATCAATGCGGTTTACTAAATTTAGGTCAGTTGCAGTGGTTGACTTATCTAAATAGTTAATTAAATAGCCTGACTCTTTTTTAGCTACCTTAATTATACCTTTACCGCCGGATCCAAATCTAGGTTTAATAATAGCCTCAGGATAATTATTCATAAATTTAATAAGACTTGATTTACTGTATTTTTGAGTATATGGAATCTTTAATTTTCCAAGGTCTTCATTTATTAAGGTTTGATAGGTTAAATATTTATCAAGTGATACTTTTCTAAAATCTGGACTGTTTAATGGAGTGCATCCAAGATTTAATAAAAATCGGGTATTTGAAGTTTTACCTTTATTTGTTTTATTTTTAAAGCTTCTATCATAAAATACAGCAGGCAGTCCTCTAACTGATGAGGTCCAACTATCATTAACTAGGGTCCATGCAGTACAGCTAGTTGAGGTAAAGTCAGTAAATACAAAAGCATCAAGGTCCGAGTCATTTGCATATTGAATTAATTTTTTAAAATAGCCAGTTTGTTCACCAAATTGAGAGTCTGTACCAGTATCACCAAGTATCCCAAATGCCTGATCCTTTGTAGTTGACTCTAAATATTCTGCAAATTCAAAAAGATACTTCATATTAATTTATTTATCTTTAAGTATAGCGATATAAATAACTATGTATAACTAATGTAGTAGTTAGTTAATTATAAAATAGTAAATAAATTTATGATATTTAAATTGTTTAATCAATATTTAACTGAATCTAACTCAGCAAGCTTAGTGCCGATTAATGAATCTAAATTAACTAATGACTTCAGGTATACAAAGAATGCACCACAGTCAGATGAAGCAACTAATTCATCATTTTCAGCAAGATATAATATGGCGGATCCAAATCCAGAGTCTGAAACACCAACGTTTACCGTACAGCCCACTGAAGAGCAGGCAAAAAACGTGATTAAACAATATGTGGCACGGATGTTATCCACGTATGAAGAATTTAAGACTGTCCCAATGGACACAGTTGTTTTTATTAAAATAAACACATTAAAGCAGAGAAAATGGATAAATGATAGGGCACTATTCGATGCGGATTTATATTTTAAATATGCCGAAGCTTTTAAATCACCGGCGGAAATTAAAAAATTAGGTTTAAAGCCAGTTATGCAAGTTAAACCACAAAACCCAGTTGCCCCACCTGTAGATATTTGGAATATAACACAAATTAATGCATTACGTAAAGGGTCTACTCCTAGTAAAATAAGCTCAGAAGAAAATGGTGAAAATGGTGAAAATGGTGAAAATGCGGATAATGGCAAAGGTTCAAATGGTTCAGGTAATTCAGTTGATTTAGGTGTTGCGGCCACGACTAATTCGGCTAGATTTACCGAGTTTAATGGATTAAAGCAAGGCCAACAGTCAGAAGTGATTCGTAAATTGCAAAAAATGATTATTGCAGGTGCTATTGCATATCCTAAAGACGAAAAGTATAAAACAGCGGCTAATACAGTTAAGGCTCATGGTGGAGCTGATAGTAAATATGGTAGTTTCACAGCTGACGCAATTGGTATTTTAATAGGTACTCCAGCAACTCCAGTTACTGAGATTACACAAGAGGTAGTAGATAAGTTAGCTGCTGCTCTAGCCGAGGTAACTACCGAGCAAATTAACGCAGTTGTTCAGACTAACAAGACTACCAAGACTACCAAGACTAATCAACCACCACGCAAGAAAAGAGCATGGTAAAAATTTCCAGTTTAAAAAAATAATACAGATATGATTAACTTAAAAAATTATGCAAGGCTTGCTGAGCAGAAAAAATATGGCTATTTTAATAAAATAAATGAAGATAATGTTCCTAACATAGATTTACCATCATTTGATAATACTAATAAAGACGCTAAGCCAAATTTGGTAAACGCTAAATTAGTAATGAGCGGAGAAGATGCAAATAGTGAATATGGCGAGCAATGGAATCAATTAATTGATTCAATGGAAGCAAATAAAATAAAATATGCAAACTCTACTAGTGAAATTAAGTGTAGTGTCATAATTACTAGAGATGGCAAGCCCTTTGCAGAAATAGAATACTATATTGTTCATGGTAAAGTAGCCCGTGACGATGGCACAGTATCTATTTCGGCACCAGACACTATGTCAATATCAGCGGCAGACAATACACAACAGAAGACTAACCAAGAAATTAAATCTAATAACTCTAATACTGGTAAGGCCTTGTATAAAAAAGCAAATGAAGTATCAAAACAAATTGAAGACTTATTTCCAACAGACACAAGAGAATCAGCGTTCTTTAAAGGATTTAAAGGCCAAACTATTCTTAATGATGATCACGATGTAGAGGCAGCAGCTGCATTTAAAGAATGGTATGAGCGGTATGTTGAGCCTACTGTAAAACAAATGCAAGCAGATGCTGAGGCTCTACCTGACAAATTTGATAAAGGCACTACACCTGAAGAAATACTGGTTAGAAATGTTTGCATAAAAAACGCAGCCGACATTGTGTCAGCAGTAGAAACCATAATATCTAAAATGACAGGTAACTTTGATTTTGACGATGTTGTTAATTGGAGAATAATGGACTTTACTGGAACGCCTAAGAATTATACAGTAGATACTGATATTTAATATGTTAATGATAAAGGAGTACAAAACATAGTACCTGTAACCCTAAAAAAGTTTCTGAGGAGGATTGGGAAGACTCTAGTGTGTATTAATAAAAACTAGCAGAAAAGTAAATACATGTACTCTGCTTCAGTCTATGTTTAAACAGTCAGATGGTGTAGTTACACCTTAATTTTTTTAAAATTTTATTTAAAAGCTGCAACCACAGCTTTTTTTATTTAGTATAATATCTTTATGACAAATGATTTTATACAGTTACAAAACTTTATTGAAGAGATGAAATCTAACTCTTCGGTTCTTATAAAGAAAGAGATTCTATTAAAATATGATTCTCCGTTCTTAAGAAAAATATTTGAATATACATATTCTCCATTTAAACAGTACCATGTAACCTCTGCTAATCTTAAAAAGCGATCAGACCTAACCCTAGTATTTGATAACTATAATGACTTATTTCAGTTACTTGATGATCTAAATGATAAGCATGTGACTGGCCACACTGCAATTCAGTGTGTTAATGGTTTTATTGCAAAATACCCTGAGTTCTCAGATGTCATCTATGATATTGTTGATCGTAATATAAAAACCCGAGCAACTGCAACCCTAATTAATTCAGTTTTACCAGGAACAGTTCCAACTTTTAATGTAGCCTTGGCTGAAAAATTTGAATCAGCTGAAAAAAAGATAGACTTTGAGACTCAAACCTGGTGGGCAAGCCGTAAACTCGATGGAGTCAGGTGTATTGCAGTTATTGATAAGGCTGGAGAAATAAAGTTTTTTTCCAGACAAGGTAAAGAGTTTTTAACCTTGACTAATCTAGCTACTGATCTTAAAAAATTAGGATTAAGGTCAACCGTGCTGGACGGAGAAGTTTGTCTAATGCAAGAGTCCGGTCTTGAAGATTTTCAGGGTGTAATAAAAGAAATTGGTAAAAAAGATCACGTAATTAAGTCGCCAAAATATCATATATTTGACCTATTAACACTTGATGAATTTGAAAAAGGTGTTGGCGAAATATCATTAACTGCCAGACTTGTAATAATAAGTACACTGTTTGAAGAGATAGAGCTTGAATTTGCCGAGCCGCTATATCAGTT
>Ga0209596_1003356_pt1 | contig 12636 bp, 8 predicted proteins | sample M_130807_MF_Meta_FD_187314 | JGI IMG/M metagenome (GOLD analysis project Ga0209596, IMG submission 187314) | Freshwater microbial communities from Lake Montjoie, Canada to study carbon cycling - M_130807_MF_MetaG (SPAdes) (version 2) | ecosystem: Environmental > Aquatic > Freshwater > Lake... | reverse complement strand
TGTTCGCAAGCATGGCCCCCTTCCCGTAAGCGAAGCCATCGATGCCATGATTCAATCCGCAATAGCTTTGCAATATGTTCACGATCAGGGGATGGTGCACCGCGATATCAAGCCACAAAACCTGATGAGAAACAGGCAGGGTAGTATCAAGGTTGCCGATCTTGGACTGGTTCGCCTAACCGAGTCGGAATCATCAGATGACCATAACAAGCAGGGCCTTACCCAGCAATTCACCATTGCAGGCACATTAGAATTCATGGCCCCAGAGCAAGCCGAAAACACCAGCGGTGTTGATAACCGCGCAGACATCTACAGCCTTGGTTGCTCCTTTTATTACATCCTTGCTGGAAAAAATGTCTACACGGGTAAATCCGTCATGGATAAATTGATGGCTCATATGACCCATCCCATTCCAAGCCTTAGAGAATGCAGAACCGATGTTTCGGAAAAACTAGATGCAATCTTTAAGAAGATGGTTGCAAAGACCGTTGACCAGCGATATCAGACCATGAATGAAGTAATTGCCGATCTTGAAAATATTAAGATGATGGAGAAAGTTTCTAATATCGCCCCAACTAATATCGTAATAACTCCGCAGACTGCCCAAACCGAAACAGATACTGGTACGGCTTTTTTTGAAACCCCGATGGCAAAGCGTGCCCCATCTGAATTAGAAGGTACTTTGATTTTCAACCCAGGCCAGAAAACTTCTCTTCAGAATGATTTGAGTAACGCTGCAACTGCATTTATCGAACGACCTGGCCAATCTGGGGCTGCACTAACTCCAATCGATAGTGCCAAGGTGTTACTGGTTGAACCTTCCAAACTTCAAGGCATGATGATTAGCAATCAGCTTAAATCGCTTGGAATTGCTGATGTAAAACTTGCGCTTTCAGGAGAGGATGCATTCGAACAGTTTAACAAAGGGGGCTATAAGGCCATTGTTTGCTCGCAAAATCTGCCCGATTGCAGTGGTATTGAACTTGCTCAAAATATAAAAGCAACACCCTTAGGCAAAGATGTTTCTTTCATCCTGATTACCTCGAACATTGATAATGAAATGGAATCCCTTGCTGCAAAAGTCGATTTCAAAATACTTCGAAAACCATTCACTCCAGAACAACTTCAATCAAACTTACCTGTAAACGCGCCCAGCGTTACCCAGCCTGCTGTTTTTCAACCCACAACCAAAACCGTGCTTTTGGTCGATGATAGTTCCTTTGCTAGGCGTAGAATGCTAGGTATTTTAAAAGCCTTGGGATTTGATGATGTGGTAGAAGCGGCGGATGGCGCCCAAGGATTAGCCTTAGCTCAAACTCGACCTTTTCTTTTCGTGATCAGTGATTTTCATATGCCTATCATGGATGGTAAGGGCTTTGTCGAAAGCCTTAGCCAAGATCCCAAACTGAAAAATCTCCCCGTACTGCTGATTACCAGCGAACCCGATTCTTTCCTACTCGACCCCATCCGAAACTTAAAGTCTTGCAGAATCCTTTCGAAATCCACCGAGGCTTCTGCCCTTAAGACGGAAATCTCTAACTTCATCGGCCTTAAAATCTAAAGTTACTCCCTATTTTTTACAGTTATAACGATTATCCGAATTAAAGACTTTTATTTAAGGCCTTTATACTAAAAATCAGCCTTTCCCTTAAAGTTTACGCACACTTCCCATGCTATCTTATCAGGGAATCTTAACCGATAAGCATTCTAATAATAAGTACCTTATGAGCGAAATGGACGAGGCTTTAGTTGAATTTCTCATCGAGTGTCAGGAAAACCTGTCACGCATGGATCTTGAACTTCTCCAACTAGAGAAGTCCACCGATCCAGAATTGGTGAAAAGCATCTTCAGAGTCATGCACACCATTAAGGGGAGTGCAGGCTTTCTTGGATTATCGAAACTCGAAAAACTGACCCACGCTGCTGAAAATCTACTCAGCAAAATACGCGATGGCTCTCTTCAACCCACCGCACTTATTACTTCCGCACTCTTAGCCGCAATCGATGGCACAAGGGCTATTCTTTCAAGCCTTGAATCGAATCAAAACGAAGGCGAATCCGATTCAGAATCTATTATTAAAACACTTAACGATTGCACTAAACCAACCATTCCTAATATTCCCGCTAAAACTCTACCTAACGAAATCAAGCCAAGTCCAACGCCTGTTTTTGCCCCAACGATGGTGTTTCCAAAGGATGCTGGGAGTTCGTTTTCAGATGCAGTAAAGCCTTTGACTTCGACTGTATTTCCAGCAACTTTAGTCATGGAAAAACCCGCTGCACCTGTTGCTGCTCCAAAGGAAAAAGTTGAAGAACCACATAAGGAGGTGGCTTCTGCGCTTTCCGATTCCTCAGTGCGAATTACAGTTGATATTCTTGACAAACTCATGTCTCTTGCGAGTGAGTTGGTTTTATCGCGTAATCAATTGCTGCAATGCTCCACCAGGCTGAACGATTCAATGCTTCAGATGGCTTCAAGGCAGTTTAATCTGGTGACTTCTGAACTGCAGGAAGCATTGATGAAAACCAGAATGCAGCCCATATCCAATGTATGGAACAAATTCCCGCGCATGGTTCGTGAGGTTGCATTCAAACTGGGTAAACAAATCAACCTGCAAATGCAGGGCGCAGACACCGAACTTGATAAAACACTAATTGAGGCTATTAAAGATCCCTTAACTCATCTTGTTCGTAATTCCATCGACCATGGTATTGAATCTCCCGAAGGCAGGGCCCGGGCCAATAAAAAACCTGAAGGCACTCTTTTGCTTCGTGCCTATCACGAAAGTGGCCGTGTTAATGTTGTGATTTCCGATGATGGAAAAGGTATCGATCTTAACCGGGTCAAAGCAAAAGCACTTGAAAAACAACTGCTCTCTTCTGATCAGTTGTCGCACATGGGCGATAACTCGGTATTGCAGTTGATATTCCTTCCGGGCTTTTCGACTGCTGAAAAAATCACCAGTGTATCAGGCAGAGGCGTTGGGATGGATGTTGTAAAAAACAACATCGAAAAAATTGGTGGCATGATTGATATTCAAAGCGAAGTGAATAAAGGCACTACGATTCACCTGCGCATTCCCCTTACCCTTGCGATCATTAAAGCACTTAGCATTACTGCTGCTGGCCAAAGCTTCACCATCCCCCAAACCCATATCACCGAACTGCTCAGATTAAAGGATGATAGTAAGGTTGGTGGCATTGAGTATGTACACGAAACACCTGTTTATCGATTCCGTGGCAAACTTATTCCCTTGGTCAATCTAGCTGAATTGCTACAAATCAAAGGAAAGTCTGACAACCAATCGCAACCCAATCATCTGGTGATTTTGCAAGCTGAAGACAGGCAGTTTGGCCTCTTGGTGGATTCGGTAAAGGATACCAATGAAATTGTGGTTAAGCCTCTTCCTTCAAGGTTGAAAGGCGTGGGTTGTTTTGCTGGGGTGACCATCATGGGCGATGGATTAGTGCAGATCATCCTCGATGTTTCAGGTGTGGCTAGGCTGGGAAGAGTTTTACCAAAAATTCGCGATCTGGGAATTAAAGATCTTTCAGCACAGGATGAAATTAAAGCTGATAACCAAAGTGCAGGTGAAGGCCTTCTTTTGGTTAGTGCAGGTGGTGAAAGTCAGATTGCAATTCCTTTAGAGCAGGTGGTCAGGTTGGAAGAATTTAGGCCTCACCAATTGGAAAAGACAGGCGATATGCACTTGGTTCAATATCGCGAAGGCATCATGCCAATTTACAATCTAGGAAATATTTTGGGTATCAAAGTTGGCGAAGAGATCCAGGATAAAACCCGAAAAATTCAGGTTGTCGTTCATAAGGATGCAGGAAAATATGTGGGATTGGCTGTTGAGAAAATCCTCGATACTGTTTATGAATCGATAAAAATCAATGGTGATAGCACTGGGTATGGAATTAAAAAAACAGGTGTTGTCAGCGGGAAAATCACCGAATTTGTTGACTTAGGCGTGCTTTTAGCCCTCACTGTTAAAAAACTGGAGGTCTTATCTTGAGCAGGGAACTTTCTTACGCCACCTTTACCATTGATGGTAAACTATTTGGAATTCTCATTGAGGATGTTCAGGAAATACTACGCCCTCTTGAAGTAACCGAGGTGCCTTTGGCTTCCTTGGCTTTCAATGGGCTTATCAATCTTCGAGGTAACATTGTTCTTGCAGTAAGGATGCGTCAGCAACTTGGATTACCGACCATGGAAGCCAAGTATTGCATGAATATAATACTTAAGCTTCGAGATGAATTTTACAGTTTGCAAGTTGATTCGGTGGCAGATGTGGTTGTGGTGCAAAAGGATAATTTTGAAATTCCTCCTGAAACACTGCCCATAGAAATCAGGCGCTTTATCACAGGCACCTACAAGGTTGAAACCAAGTTACTACATATTTTGGACATTGAACAAATCCTTGAAGATAAATCTTTGTCCGTTAAAGAAAAGCAAAGCGAGATTTTAGTATGAGTATTCTGCAAAGGCTCCTTCTTATTTCTGCAAGTTTCCTGCTTCCAATTTCTGTGCTGCTTTACTTCACAGTCGATGGAATTCAGGATCGCATTGATTTTGCGGGCCTTGAAAAACAAGGAAATATCTTTCAGAAGCCCTTAGAGAAAATACTACGATCCTTGCTGGTTCATAAAAATGCAAGTCTTTCAGTACTAGCTGGCGATGCCACCGCCTTGACAACTGCAACCAAAGAGGAAGCAACTTTGGACTCGGCAATGCGAAATCTTGAAGTGCTTGAAAAATCTTTTGGCACCATTTTACAATTTAATCAGGATGGCCTTGCAAAAAGGAAAAGAGAAGAAGCCAAGGTTGAGAATTTCTCGAGGAAATGGGATCAGTGTAGGAAGTTCTGGCAGACTATGACCCCCGAGGCTTGCAAAAATGAGCATGATAATCTGATCAAGATTGTTCGTATGATGATTACTCATTTGGGCGATACCTCTAATCTTATTCTTGATCCGGATCTGGATTCTTTTTACATGGTTGATGTAAGTTTGGTTGCTTTACCAAGCGCTCAGGAACGAATTTCAACTTTGGTTACCATCTATAATTCGCTGATTAAAAATGGGGAAAAGGATCAGGAAGACAAGTTAGCTCTTGCGATCCAAAACGCCCTATTCCAGCAAAGTGATTTAGATAGGATTTTCTCTAGCATCGATACCGCGCTTAATGAAGACAATAATTTTTATGGTAAGTCGGAGTCTTTGCAAAAGAACATCAGTGTGCCTTTGGAGAAATTTAAGAAGTCTACTGGTAACTTTACCAAGCTTCTTTCATCACTTAAGGCGGAGCAACTTACTAAGGCTGACCCAAAAATTCTAGAAGCAGCCAATGACGCTTTGGAAGATTCTTTTAACCTTTGGGATACCTGCTCTAGTGAACTTCAAGTGTTGTTGGAATTGAGAATTCTCAAGTTTCAGAAAGACAGGCTTTCCTCCTTATCGCTTTCGGCTCTGGCTTTGATTCTTTCGTTCTTCCTTGTGTGGTACATAGGAAGGGGATTAAACAACTCCTTTGTTCAGATATCAGGCAATTCTAAAAAATTGATTACCTCCTCCAGCAACCAAAAAATGGTCAGCAAAAGCATGGTTGCCAACGCTACCGAAACCTCCGCTCAAGCCAATGCCATTGCAAGTGCTGCAGAGGAAGTAAGCGTGAATATACAATCCGTTGCAAGTGCTGCAGAGGAAATAGGCGCAACCATCAGGGAAATCGCCAGGCAGTCACAGCAGGCAGCGCAGGTTGCTAATGAAGCTGTTAGCATTGCAGAAACAGGAAATAAAGCGGTGCTAAGGTTGGGCGAAAATAGCAACATCATTGGTAATGTGATTAAAGTAATCACCTCGATTGCAGAGCAGACAAACCTGCTTGCATTGAACGCAAGCATAGAAGCTGCCCGAGCGGGAGAGTTTGGTAAAGGTTTTGCAGTGGTAGCAAGTGAAGTAAAAGAACTAGCCAAAGAAACTGCCAAGGCGACCGAAGATATTCGAACGAAAATAGAGGGGATACAATCGGATACCCGGGAAGCAGTAAGTTCGAACGAGAAGACTCGCAATATCATCAGCAAAATTCATGAGATTCAAAATACGATTGCGGGCGCAGTGGAAGAACAAGCAGCAACTACTCGAGAGATCACAAGGAATGCAGCGGATGCAGCAACTGGTAGTTCGGAAATCGCCAAGAATATCTCCGGGCTTGCAGAAGCTGCCCGAAGTACCTCTAAAGGTGCAACTGAATTGGAAACAGCAGCGTTGGGGTTGGATGCGATGGCTTCAGAATTAGAAAAGATCGTAAAAACTTTTCAGATAAAAGCATAGTAGTTCAACAGATACATAAGCATAGGGTTTAATTTTACCTGAGAAACAACGAATTTTAAAGCGAGGGTTTATCATGAATATTCTACAAAGGCTTCTTCTTATTTCTGCTAGTTTTTTACTTCCCATTTCCGTACTGCTGTATTTTACAATCGATGGCATACAGGATCGCATTGATTTTGCAGTGCTAGAAAAGCAAGGGAACACATTCCAGAAGCCACTGGAAAAAATCTTGAAAGCGCTCTTAATTCACAAGAATGCTGCAATTACAGTTCTTGCTGGCGATGCTGCTTCGAATGCAATTGTTGCCAAAGAACAAGGAGTATTGGATTCTGCGCTACGCACCTTAGAAGGCATGGACAAGGAACTCGGATCGGTTTTACAGTTCACCCAAGACGGGCTTAGCAAAAGAAAACGCGATGATGCAAAGATTGATAATTTATCAAAGAAATGGGATCAACTACGAAAATCTTGGCAAACTTTGTCTGTAGATATTTGTAAGGCTGAACATGATAACCTTATTAAAATTGTACGCACCATGATCACGCATTTGGGTGATACCTCCAACCTTATTCTAGATCCGGATTTAGATTCTTTTTACATGGTGGATGTTAGCTTGGTTGCTTTACCACAAGCGCAGGAAAGAATTTCAACTTTGCTTTCGCTTTATAGCTCAGCAGTTAAAAGTGGTTCCAAGAAAGAAGATGATAAAACAGCACTTACTGCGCAGTTGACTCTCTTTTCGCAGAGTGATATCGATCGGATTTTTGCGAGTATCGAAACCGCGCTTAATGAAGATAATAATTTTTATGGGAAGTCCGAAACACTGCATAAAAATCTACCTTCCCCTACTGAAAAGCTAAAGAAAAGCACAGATAACTTCGTGAAATTGCTCACAAACATCAAGCCTGAGCAATTTACCAAAGCTGACCCAAAAATTCTAGAAGCAGGCAGCGATGCTCTGGAAGATTCTTTTATTCTCTGGGATGTCTGCTCTATTGAACTTGAAGAATTACTTAACAAAAGAATTGCCAAGTTTAAGTACGATAGGTTCTATTCGCTACTGCTTTCCGCACTGGCTCTTTCATTGTCGTTCCTGCTTGTTTGGTACATTGGGAAGGGGATTACCGTGCCTATTCGCACTAGCAGCGCAAGACTTGATAAACTTGCTTCAGGCGATCTTGCATCGGTTGTTGAAATCCAAGGGCAGGGGGAATTGGGAGCAATGTCGCAATCCCTTTCCAAAGCTGTTTCGGGTATGAACAATGCCATCGTTTTAATTTCGGGTAATGCCCAAAAGTTGATCCATTCTTCTTCCAACCAAAGGCAGGTCAGTCGTGGTATGGTTGCCAACGCCACCGAAACTTCTGCCCAAGCCAATGCCATTGCAAGTGCTGCAGAGGAAGTGAGCGTAAATATTCAATCCGTTGCAGGGGCAGCAGAGGAAATGGGCGCAACGATCAGGGAAATAGCGAAGCAGGCGCAACAAGCAGCGCAGGTTGCAAACGAAGCTGTAACAATTGCAGAAACAGGTAATAAAGCAGTTCTAAGATTGGGCGAAAATAGCACCATCATTGGAAATGTGATTAAAGTGATTACCTCGATTGCTGAGCAGACAAACTTGCTTGCATTGAACGCAAGTATAGAAGCCGCCCGAGCAGGAGAATTTGGCAAAGGTTTTGCAGTAGTAGCTAGCGAAGTAAAAGAACTTGCCAAGGAAACATCGAAAGCGACCGAAGATATCCGCACTAAAATAGAAGGGATTCAGTCGGACACCCGTGAAGCGGTAAGTTCCAACGAAAAGACACGCAATATCATCAATAAAATTCATGAGATTCAAAATACGATTGCGGGCGCGGTGGAAGAGCAGGCAGCAACGACTCGAGAAATCACCCGAAATGTTGCGGATGCAGCTATGGGTAGCACTGAAATTGCCAAGAATATTACAGGGCTTGCAGAGGCTGCCCAGAGTACTTCTAAAGGTGCAACTGAGTTAGAGAAAGCTGCAATGGGCCTAGATTCGATGGCTTCCGAATTAGAGCAACTGGTAAAAACATTTCAAACCAAGGCTTTGTAATCTTTGCTGAATAAGGATTGATAAAGGTTTAATGAATTTTTTGCTTAAGGCACTGATTAAACCTATAATGTTAATTGCTATCAATTATATGTTGGCAATTAACATTTTTGTTTTAGTAGGATAATTTATGCCTTTAATTCGTGTGCTAATTGTTGATGATTCTTCAGTAATACGCAGAACCTTAAAAACCGTGCTTTTATCTGATCCGGATTTTAATCTCGTGGGTGCAGGTTGTGATGGAAAAGAAGGAGTCGAGCTGGCATTAAAGTTAAAGCCTGACTTGGTGATTCTTGATGTGGATATGCCAATAATGAACGGGCTTGAGGTTCTTGCTGAACTTAAAAAGAAAAATCCCGAATTACCTATCATCATGTTTAGTTCCTTGGTGCAAAAAGGAAGCCTTATTACCCTTGATGCAATTTCCCTGGGTGCGGATGATTATTTCTGCAAACCTTCCACAGGGTCAGCAGAAGAAACCATCGAACTGTTAAAAAAAGATTTGTTGCCTCGCCTCAAAGCTGTTTTTAAAAAGAACCAATCGACCAGTGGGGTTTTTAACTTGCCCCAAGCTGCAAAAAAAGTACTCAAAGAAAATATAAAATCCGTCACGCCTAAAATCTTAGCAATCGGGGTTTCTGCAGGCGGCCCAGAAGCACTCAAAATATTACTAACGGCCCTTCCTCCTTTACCTGTTCCTGCAATCATCACCCAGCATATGCCCGCAGGTTTTACCAAAAGCCTAGCGGATCATTTAAACACCCAGACAAAGCATGCTGTTACCGAAGCGATTGATGGCGACACCCTTATTGTAGGAAAGTTTTTGCTTGCCCCGGGGGATTATCACATGGTGCTAGAACCATGCCTAGCAGGTAATAAAGTGCGATTAAATCAGAATCCACCAGAAAATTATTGCAGGCCAGCGGTTGATCCGATGTTGAGGTCGGTTGCTAAAATATATGGAGCGAGTGCCCTGACCGTTATATTGACAGGCATGGGGCAGGATGGCTTAGAGGGATGCAAGGTAATTCACAAAGCCGGGGGTAAAATTCTGGTTCAAGATCAGGCCACCAGCGTTGTTTGGGGAATGCCAGGCAGTGTCTATAAAGAAGGATTGGCAGAAGAAGCACTTTCCATTCATGACCTTGCTTTAGCAATTATGACTCGGCTGAATCAAAAACAAGCTCTTTAATAATTTCATTATTCGGATAATTCAATGCAATTTGACAGTGCAAGCATTACTCAGGAAAACTATCGCATTTTTGTTGATTTTCTCAAAATCAAACTTGGCCATGATCTGGGCGAGGGAAAAGAGTATTTGATCGAAAACAGACTCAATCCGGTTTGCGAGGTGCTGAAAATTACGAATGTGAATGAGCTTGCAAGAGAAATAAAAATCAACCCTTACTCTGCGTTGGGAAATTTGGTTGTGGAAAACATGACCATTCAAGAAACGAGTTTTTTCAGGGGGCCCAGAGTCTTTGAAAATTTGAAGAACAACATCATTCCAAAATTGATCAAAGAGAATGTTTACTCTCATACCATTAAAATTTGGTCAGCTTGCTGCTCTACTGGTCAGGAACCTTATTCAATCTTAATGCAGCTTATGGAAGATTTCCCTGAACTGGAAAATTGGAACATCTCTTTACTTGCGACGGATGTTTCAGAAAATGCGCTAACCAAGGCAAGATCTGGAATATACTCAAGATTTGAAGTCATTCGCGGACTTCCGACACCCCTTAAAGATAAATATTTCCTCGAAACCCCGGACAACCAATACCAGATTCGTGCAGACTTGCGCCTAAAAATCAAGTTTCAGCAGGTTAATTTACTCGAGGGGTTTTATGCTCTGGGCGGCCCCTTCGATATTATTCTTCTTCGTAACGCCCTTATTTATTTTGCCCCTGAAGTCATCACTGGGATTTTTCAAAAACTCCGGGGCGCTATCAAGGATACTGGTTCTCTCATCCTAGGCGAATCTGAATCCATCATGGGAAAAACCACCATGTTCAACCTTCCGATTGAAGGAACGGATTACTTTACACCCGCCCCACTTCCCTAATTCTTTTGGTATTTGAAATGGAAATGCCCCTCGGATTTTGGAAGCCCTCCAAGGACCAAATCGCCCTTGCTGCAAACAAGCAAATTCCTGATGTCATTGCGCCTGGAATCAAGCTGTTGTTTTGTGGCATCAATCCGGGTTTGTATACCGCAGCCATTGAAAAACATTTTGGCAGGCCGGGAAACAGATTCTGGCCCGCACTATTTGCAGGAGGCTTTACGCCAAGGCTTTTTTCGCCCTTTGAACAACACCTTCTTTTGCTTGATAACATCGGTATTACAAACCTGGTGAACCGTGCGACTGCGCGCGCTGATGAAGTCGAGGATAACGAACTTCAAAAAGGAGCAGAGATACTTTCTGAAAAAATTGCAAAGTATAAGCCGGAAGCAGTTGCAATTCTTGGCATTACCACTTATCGTACTGCCTTCAAGAAACCCAAGGCTAAATTGGGGCTTCAGGAAGATACTATTTCAGGGGCCAAGCTTTGGGTGCTGCCCAATCCAAGTGGATTGAATGCACATTTTCAAATCAAGGAACTGGGATTGTTATTTACCCAATTAAAATCTGGTGTTTTTGCCCGCTAGGTGTGAAAATAATTAAAAGGAGAATTTGATGAACGAAAGTAAGATTGCTGAAGAATTGATTGCATTGAACCAAAAGCTTTTGGATAGCATCGCCAACGCTGATTGGAAAACCTACAAGAATCTGTGTGATGCAAAAATCACAGCAATCGAACCCGAAGCACCAGGCCAAGTGGTTGAAGGTCTCGAATTCCATAAATATTATTTTGATCTTGGGTCTTCTAAAACCAAAGTGCAAACCACGATGTGCCATCCTGTTGTGCATCATAAAGGCGATATGGCTGTGATTGCTTATGTACGATTGGTGCAAAAACTAAATGCAAGCGGATCGCCCATAACTGCAGCATCTGCGGAAACTCGGGTTTGGGAATGCAAGGATGGAAAATGGCTCCATGTTCATTTTCATCGTACGCCGTTGGTTTGATGCCATCTTTGGTTGTCAAATTATTAAAGGTATTCTTTCATGTTCAAAATCCAGATAAAAAACACCACTCAAGATGCTTCGTTCGAGCATTCTGAGGGGAAATTATTTGGAGGTAGGGCGCCTTCTGGTGAGGGAAACGCCCTGATAATCAAAGACCCTGCTGTATCGCGGACGCATTTTTGTATCGAGGCTGGGCAGGGCATTAATTTCCTGCTAAGCAATATCAGCTCGGGAAATACCATTGTTTTTGAAGATGGCAAAAGCTTGGCTCCTGGATCTACTGCTGAGTTTGCAACCCCAAATCATTTCGTTATCGGGGGTACCAGTATCTTTATCCAGTCAGGAAACCAAGGTAATCCTTCCGACTTTTTCAGCAGGGAAAAAAAAGCCAGCACTGTCTTTTATTCCCCCAACAAACCAGGAATTCAGAAATCTCCCACAGTCCCTGAGATCAATTTCGAATTCCCTTCTAATTCGCGTTTTCTTGACAATCAATCCAACGCCATAAATTTAGATAATCAATCTGCCCCTGCTGTCATAGGTAAAATCCTTAAAGCCCTCGAAAACATCAATAAACTGCAAGCAGAATTATCCGTGGGGGAACCTTACAACAATCAAATTGCAAAGCAACTTGTGGAAATGGCGGACCTCGATATTGGCATGGTTCTGTTGCTTACAAATGATAAGTGGGTTATTTCCGGATGTTATACCGCTAATGAAAATGTTTCAGTTCGCTACAGCACAACCTTGGTCAAGAATGTGGTAGAACAGAAAAAAACCTTCTTTCAGGATTTATCCAACCTTGAAGAAAAAGGTCAGTCTTTGGTAAATCTGGAAGCTGCAGTCATTTCGCCTATTTTGGATGTTCATGATAATATCATTGGGGCATTGTATGGTGCACGAAGCAAAAACATTATTGCCAAGGGCGGTATCACCAGCCTTGAGGCGCAATTAGTGCAAATGCTTGCAAGTACTGTGGGCGCAGGAATAGTTCGGGAAAGGGCAACCAAATCCAAGGCTCAATTCGAACAATTCTTTTCTTCTGAACTAGCTCAGGAATTAGATAGAAACCCAAACCTACTTGCAGGAAGAGAGCAGGAAATAACTGCAATGTTTTCTGATCTAAGAGGCTTTACCGCTCTTTCTAACATCTTAAAGC
>Ga0209596_1003355_pt1 | contig 12642 bp, 14 predicted proteins | sample M_130807_MF_Meta_FD_187314 | JGI IMG/M metagenome (GOLD analysis project Ga0209596, IMG submission 187314) | Freshwater microbial communities from Lake Montjoie, Canada to study carbon cycling - M_130807_MF_MetaG (SPAdes) (version 2) | ecosystem: Environmental > Aquatic > Freshwater > Lake... | reverse complement strand
TTTATACAGGTGTAACAAACTCCGCTTTAATTGGTGGTTCTGGTAACACCATTGGTAGTTATCTTAAAAACACCGTTATTTTAGGTGGTGAAAGTATCACAGGTAGTTCTTCTAATACAGTTTATGTTCCAGATTTAGTCATTAAAAAAACATCTTCTACACCTACAACAAGTAGTGATACAGTTGGTGAAGTTGGTAGTGTGACATGGAATAACAGTTATTTATATATTAAAACCAATACTGGTTGGGGTAGAATATTATTAGATTATGCTTGGTAATATTATTTATGATGGATATTAAAAACAATTACTATTTTAAAAATTTTGAATCTATAAACATTGTTTACAGTGAATATTGGGATTTTAATTTAGCCAATGACTCTAACGGTGATTGTTTAAATTATGCCACAAACTGTAAAGATTCTTGTGGTCATGGTATAATAACAGATGGTTTAGTTGCTTGGTTTGATATTAATAACAGTGGAACCACTATTAATGGTAATTCTTTAACTTCATTAATAGAATGGTCTGGTAAAAAAATTATACCTTCTTCAGGTTTTACATTAAATGATTGGGGATTAACAGGTGTTGATAATGGTCGTACAGATTGTTTGTCAGGTAAAACATTATTTGTTGGTTCAACCGATACAAGATTAATTTTATACCCTGTAACAGGTTATACAATTTCATATAATTTATCTGGATGTACTTCAGGTGTAACAGGTTGTACTACTGGATGTACGGTTGGTAACGGTTTATTCGTTTACCCTTGGACGTATCATAAAGATACTGTTACAGATAATGGTTGTTATGTTGGTGATACCGTTTGTTTAGACGGTGGATTATATCAAGGATTTTTTAAATTAGATACAGATAGACCAACACCTAAACAAGAACCTTACGTTAATTGTGGGGTAACAGGATATACTTTAACATCAGTTTCTGCCTCAACAGAATGGCAAGTTATGCCAACAGATTTTCCTACTGGTTGGTCTATGGAAACTTGGATTGATAAAAACAATAATTTTTGTAATTCAGAAACAGGGACAACTTTAAATAATATCTACCCAAATAATAAAAATTTCTTTTTTTATATTGGAACAAGAGCTGAGAATAAATTTTGGAATGACTTTTCTGGTGAAACAGGATTAAAAACTTCTGAAGGAATACCTTTATCAAGAACTGAATCTTTAATATATGATGAATCTGTTAGAGGTTCTAATAGTGGACAAGATTGGATTCGTAATGTTAATAAAGTTTCTTCTTGTTGTTGTTCTTGTGGTCATATAGAAGAAAGTTATATTGACCCTAGTATTATAACAGGCGGTCAGAATTGGTTTAATAACAGTTCAGGAAGTTGTTGTAAATGTACAGGAACTACAATAACAACTGTAGTAACAGGACAAACTTATTCTTATTGTGACCAATTATCTGAAAACGCTTTAGGTTTTAGAATTACTGATGACGGTAGAATTGGTTATAGAAAAATGACTGTAACTGGTGATTGTTATAATAATAAATATAGAATTACAGGTACGGTTATGGAAGAAGGTTATTCCGAACCGAATATTATACCTTCAGGAAATACTTGGAATCATGTTGTTGTTACTTATGTAGCTGGTGGTTCTAAAAATACTTTACCTGCCGGAACATTAAGATTTTGGGTTAACGGTTTGGTTAAATATAAAGTGGATAATTTTATTGGTTTAAAACTTAGAGCTCTTGATGAGTGGAGTGATAAACAAATTGGCGTTCCGTTTAACATGACTTGGGGTGGTGGTACGCAAGGGTTAACTGAGAGTCAAACTTTTGGTGGTCCTGATTATGGTGATAGAAATTTGTTATTACAAACAAATTTTGCTGGTTCATTTGAAGGTGAATTATCACAATTAAGATTCTATGAAAAACCTTTAAATGTTTTAGAAATTAGAAATAACTTTTTTGTTGATTGTAGAAGATATTGTAGACCAGATACTTTTGGTGGGTCACAAACTGTACAACCAAATTCAATTGTTTGTGGAGAATGTAAAAGCCCTATACCGGCTTATATATTAAATCAGTGTGGTGATAAGCCTATTGACGATTTTACTTTTATAGAAATACCTAACAATGACGTTTTTAATCAACAAATACCGAATGATGATTTAAACCAAGAAATAATACCTAATAACGATATAACACCATTAAGTTTTTTTAGCTAAACAAATAACAAAGATATTTAATAATAAAATGGCAACAGGGATAAGAATATTAAGCAACAATTTACTTGGTAAAACAGTAACAATAAATTTTACACCATACAGTGGATCAACAATCGATTTAGGTACCCAAACAATACCTTTTAATTATATTTCTGCGTCACCTTATGGTACGTATAATATTTTTGTTTTAGAATACCAATACGGTTATACCTTTGTTGTACCAGCACCTTCACCCTTACAATCTGGTTATACCGAAACTGTAAAACTTACTTATACAGGAGCTACATTGTCAGAAACTTGGGGGGCATTTACAACAAATTATATACAATCAAAAGGTTATATGGCCGATGATATCATATACGCTGAAGGAATTTGTTCTGACGATGTAGATGGACCAACATTTAGTGGTATTGATAATATAGGTCAATTCCCTGAATCAATGAATTCTTTTCTTGGGCCTTTTATGTCTGGTGGATTAGCGGGTTACCCTTTTGTTGGGTCTGTTGGTTTGGGAGCTTGGGCTAGTCATGTTACAAGTAGTGGTACTTTATTTATATCTAACACACCACATATTGGAATATCAATAGAGAACGATGTTGGTTCAGTTTATCGTAGAGGTCAGGGTAGTTATTTATCAACTACCTGTGGAGCTGTAGCTGGAGCCTGTAATTGGGTTGTAACAACAGGATTAGTAGAATCACCACAATTAAGTGCTTGGACAGGTAACTATGAATTCTATAAACTTTTAGAAATATTATGGCCTTTTTGTTCAGAACTTACAGGTAAAACTTACAGTGAACAAATGGTTTTTGCCACTGAAAAAATTAAAAATGATGCTAGAGATTATATTTACAACAATTTACCTTCAGTGGTTACGGCTAACACAAGTAATGATGTATTTTTCTGTACTGGTACTTTTATCAATACAGACGATGGTTACGAATCTTATGTTGAAGTTAGTGAATTTTTAAGGTATAACAATACGACAAATGATTGGACTGATCTTACTTCAGAATATTTAAGTGGTTTAAACGGTTAATATGGCACAAAACTTTTTTATAAGAAAAAATTCGAACTTACCTGTTTTAAAGGTTAAAGTTGTTAATGATGGTAGAAAAGATTTTCGTAAAATCTATGACCGTTTAGAAAATGCTGCCATTACCTTCTCAATGATAGATGATAAAGGTAATTATAAAGTTTTCAATAAACAGGCTTTATTGTTACCTGTAGATAAAGAAATTTGTCCTGAAGATGGTGAATATTACTTAGGTTATTCATTTGAAGATAGAGACACAAATGTTGCTGGTTTTTTTAAGGCAGAATTTAAAATAGATTTTTTAGATGATGGTTGTTCTTTAATTGTACCTGTTAGAGAAGATTTATTCGTAAACGTATTAGATAGTTTCACAAAAAGTAAAATTGTTTGTTAAAATGGATATTAAAAAATTAATAAAAGAAGAGTTATTAGTTGAATCCAAAAGTTTTGAAACTTTTGCTGAAAAAAGGTTTAAAGGTGCTGAAAAAATCACAAACAATGCAAAAGAAAAAGGTGGTCCAGCTATGTTAACATATCACCACTTTAAAGTTAAATTACCGTACTACAAAAAAGCCTCAGAAGGAAAATTTAATGTAGAGGAATCAAAAAAAGAATTTAAAGAACATTTAGACTCACTTTGTAAATTATCTGAAAATGTTGATATGCAACAGATAGAATTTCAAAAATTAGTAGGTCTTATCGAAGTTTTAGGTGAGTTAATTATTAAACATAAGTAAGCATTCACTATCCCAATTTAATTTAATATATTTTAGTAAGAATTAATATAACAATAACGAGAGGCATTCTGTGCCCGTCCAAAACAGAAAAATTTTATGAGTAAAGAAAAAATCATACAGGCAACTCCTGAAGATATTAAGCTATTCCTTGAAGGGCACGACCCAGAAAAATATATAGTAGCTGTAGAACTTGACCAAACAGGTGATTGGTCGGTAGATGAATCAAATAGAGTCTACACATTCATTGATGACCCTAAAAAGGGTAAGATGATAAAAACACAAAAATTTACCCCTTTCTTATGGACTAAATCACTTAAAGGTAGTGGTTTCTATGGTGACGATGTTGAAAGGATGCGTAAAGAAGCTAAGAAATATGGCATATTCACAGAAAAACTTAGAACAGACGATGATTCACGTCTTGAAGATGGTTTTAAATTTCTTGTTAAATCAACAGGTACTTATCGTGATTTATTAAACTTCTTTAAACGTGGTGGTTTAGATCCTTGGAAAAGAAGAGATATGATTCAAATGGTTCAACCAATTGAACAGTTTATGATTCAAACAGGTAAGAGGTTATTTAAGGGTTGTGAAGAATATAATGATATACATAAATTAGTATTTGATATTGAAACCACATCGTTAGACCCAACTGACGGTCATATCTTTTTGATAGGGATTAAAGACAATCGTGGTTACCGTAAAATTATTGACTCTTACGATGAGACAGGTAATTGGTCTGAAGAGACAGAACGTAATATGCTTAAAGAATTTTTTAAAATACTTTCTGAACGTGACGCTTCTGTTATTACAGGATATAATTCAGAGAACTTTGACTGGCATTATATATTGGGTAGAATGAAGATATTGGGTATGAACACCGAAACAGTTAAAGTTAGCCCTAGAGGTGATAAAACTATAACTATAAATTCAAAAGGTGTTATAAAAACTAGACACCCAGAAATACCAATGATACGTAAGACGGCATCACTTAAATTAGGTGCTGAGTTAGAAAATTACGAACAAACGGTTATGTGGGGTACTAATATTTTAGATACATTACATAGAGTTAGACAGGCTCAAGCTTTAAATTCTAATATTAGAGAGGCTGGGTTAAAGTATATAGCTAAAGAAGCAAAGGTAGAACGACCAAACCGTGTTTATGTTGATGGTGGTCAGTTGGGTAGAATGTGGGTTCAAAATAAAAATTATAATTACAACCCAACAAGTGGTCAATGGTATGAACTTGATGGTATTAAACCTGAACCTAAAGAGTTTGAAAATAAAAAAGGTGATGTTGTTATTGTTGACGGTTATGAGGATAAATGGGAAATACAAAACGGTAGATTTTTAATTACAGAATATTTGTTAGATGACTTATTAGAAACTGAACAAGTAGATGATATATACACACAAGCAGGATTTTTAACGTCTTCTTTGGTACCAACAACTTTTGGTCGTTCTATTACAATGGGTACAGCTACATTATGGAAGTTATTAATGATGGCTTGGTCTTATGAGAACGGTTTAGCTTTGCCTGACATGTTACCAAAACGTGATTTTGTTGGTGGTTTATCTAGACTTTTACATTTAGGGTTTAGTAAAAATATTGCTAAGTTTGACTACGCGTCACTTTATCCATCAATACAACTAACACATGAGGTATTCCCTAATTGTGATATTACAGGTGCTTTAAGAGCTATGTTATTATATCTTTCAGATACACGTAATAAGTACAAAGCTTTAATGAATGAGGCGGCAGCAAATGGTGATTATAAATTATCGTCAATGTATGATAAAAAACAATTACCTATTAAGATTTTAAATAACTCAGCTTTTGGTTCTATTTCAGCTCCTTATATTTTCCCTTGGGGTGATATAGATATTGGTGAACAAATTACTTGTACAGGTAGACAATATCTTCGTGGTATGATTAAATTCTTTATGGATAGAGGTTATACTCCTTTGGTTTTAGATACCGATGGTGTTAACTTTTCATGTCCTGAAGATGCTAAAACAAGAGAATATATTGGTAAAGGTTTTCATCGTTTTTCTAAGAAAGATAAAGTTTATACAGGTATTGATGCCGATGTAGCTGAATATAACGAAAGATTTATGTTTGGTGCTATGGGTCTCGATATTGATGATATTATGGAGGCTACAATTAATTTATCTAGAAAAAACTACGCAATTTTAAAACCTGGTGGAAAAGTTAAATTAACAGGTAATACAATCAAAGGTAAAACAATACCGAAATATATTGAAAAATTTTTAAATAAAGCAATTAGATTATTATTAGATGGTAAAGGAAAAGAGTTTGTTGATTACTATTATGAATATTTAGAAAAAATTTATAACAAACAAGTACCATTAGTTGAAATAGCTAATAAATCAAAAGTTAAAAAAACTATTGAATCTTACTTACGAAGAGGTAATGATAAAAATGGTAGAGGATTACCTAGACAAGCCCATATGGAACTTATTATTAGAGATAATATCCCAACAAGTTTAGGTGATACATTATATTACGTTAATAACGGTACTCGTAAATCACATAACGATATATCCACAAGTAAGACTAAAAAAGACCCACCTGAAGGAACACTTAAGTTTAACTGTTATCTAATTACAGAAGACCAAATAAAAAAGAATCCTGATTTAACAGGAGAATATAACGTACCAAAATATATTGAGACTTTTAATAAAAAAGTATTACCATTATTAGTGGTGTTTCCGTTACATGTTAGAGAGGCTTTAATTATTGAAGACCCAGAACATAAACAATTTTTTACATCTAAAGAGTTACAACTTATAGGTGGTATAGCTACAGACCCAGAAGACCAAGATAGTCTTGAAGAATTGATGACTATGAGTGATGCTGAAATTGAATTTTGGAGGAAAAAAGGTATTTCATCTAATTACATGCATAGAGACCGTTTTGAAGAAATGAAAATTGAAGAAAAAACAATCGGATTAAAAAGACAAATTGGTTAATAAATGGTTTTTGTTTGATATTTATAAAAAAAAGTAATTATGATTAACTGGACTAAAATAAATATAAACGAATTAGTTAATAAAGACGGTACTAGAATAGGAGCCAATAATGTTCAAATTGGTCAGAATAATTCTAAATCGGCCTCAAATAGTACTTCTGACCCAATGTATGACCCAGAAGACGGAGATCAATTAAAAAATGCTGTATCACAGCAAAGACAAAATGGGTATAGAGGTTGGAAAGCAACAATGTTGTTACCAATGCCTCAAGCCATTTCTTACATGTCTGATGAAGACGAAAAAACAGGAAAAAAATCCAAAGAAAAAATCAAAAAATCATCAAAGAAAAAGATGGGTGAAATGGTTGAGGATATTGTTAATAAAAAATTTTCTAAAGAAGTTTTAGATAAAGTTAAAATTAATGGTGATATAAATAAAAACGGCGTTCCTGATATTGAAATTATTTCAGATGAAAACCCTTTATTAGTTAGAAAAGTTAAAAATTTAATTGATATTATATCAAAAAATCAGGCAACTGGTGAACAAAAAGGTGTTATTTTAAATTATCTAATAAACAATATAGGTAGTACAGACATTCCAATGGAGTATAAAAGTGAAATGTTGAAAAAATTAAGATAATGGCTAATAGTTCACTACAGGGGTATAGTTGGGATTTACCAGATGAGTTACATAGTCACCTTAAACGTACTATGAACGCTTATAAAGGTGATAAAAACGTTGATGGGTATAAGAGACTTAATGGTTTAATTAATGAACCTAAAGTTAGTTATGAACAATTAAAAAGAATTAAAAACTTTTTTGATAACCATAGTACCGCTGGTGTTGATTACATGGACGATAAAAAACAGGATACTGAATTTATATTAAATGGTAGTCGTAAAATGAGGGATTGGGTTAATAGAACTTTAGGTACAGCAAGAGATAATATCAGTAAAGTAAAAGACGTACAAAAAAATTCAAGTACGGCTATAGACAATACACATATTAAGTCACATACAAAAGCTGGTTTCACAACAAATTCCATTAAACCACATTCAACAAGTGATATAAAAATCAAAAAAGAAAGTTATGATGATATTTATATTAGAAAAGAGGTTAAATTAATGGAATCTCTAATAAACATTTTTGATAAAAACAAAGAATTATGGCAAACGGACAACAAATCTCACCAGTTTTAACTGACCCATCTAGTGTTCAGGACATGGGGCCAGGTGGTGTTTTAAACCAACTACCAAGCTTAAAAGCTACAGCTGATTTTGAAAGACTTAAATTAACTGTACTTAACGATTTTAAAGATACTCCTGCTGATAGATACAGTGCACAACATGCTGACGCTATAAGTGATGGGGATAATAAAGGTCGTGGAGAAAACAGTAATGAGGTTGGTACTAATATCGATAAATTAACTAAAAACACTTTATTATATTCTTCAGGTAATAAATACAAACCTGGTATGGGGTATGATAATAAAAACTTCCCAGAACAACATTGGTAGAATGAGACTTTACTCTATTTTAAAAGAGATTATTTTAGAGGAAGCTTCAGATGCTGAGGTTGGTAACGCTATTGTAAAACATGAACTTGTTAAAATACGTTATCAAGAAGATGACGGTACTTATAGTACCAGATATATTGAATCTTATGTTTTAGGTAACTCTAAAAAAAGTAACAAAATAATAAGAGTATATCAATACGCTGGTGATACAAATACTGAATTTGGTTGGAAAACTTTAAGAACTGATAAAATAGTAGACTGGGAATCACTAAATGAAAAACCTTTTAGTAATCCTATATCTGATAGAATATACGGTTCACCAAAGTATAACAAAAGTGGAGATAAAAGCATGATAACAATATACAAACAAGCAAAGTTTTAAAATGGATCCTAGATTATTAGAAATATTAAAAAAAGCGAAACAAATTGATAAGGCAGCAGAAAAATTTGATAATGGTGCCGTTAAAAAATCAAAAACAGCTGGACTAAGTAGTCAAATGATGGATGATGGTGATTCTAGTTATGGAATTACAGAGTCTATTAAAAAAGACGTTGGTTCAGAAAATTATAATCAAGCAGTTAAAAGTTCAAAACTACCAGCAGCTATTCAAAGAGCTATGTTAGAAAACCCAATACCACAAGCAGGTGGTGATTTTGATGTTGATGAAGATACTATAAAACAATTAAGAGGTGAAAGTCGTTCATCAGTACCTTCATATAGTGAAGAAGATGAAGTTGATTTTTATGAAAAACCTGCTCCAAGAAAAAAAGTAATACGTGAAGAACGAGTTAGTTCTAGTTCTGTTAATGTAGATGAAAATTATTTAAGAAAATTAATAGCCTCTGAATTAACAAAGGCGTTACCAAAAGTTATAGAACATTATTTCGATAGTCGTTTAGTAAAAGAAAACGTTCAATTTAAAGCAGGTAGTACAATCTTTTCTGGAACTGTTATGCCAATGCCAAAAGTTAAAGGAAAGAATAACATTTAGTCTAAAAAAAACAAAACCATGGAAAAAGGATGTGGTTGCAAAGGCAACAAAGGTACACCAAAAGGAAAATAATAGTTTATCCTTTACAAAATTAAAAAAAAACTCACTTAATATGTGGGTTTTTTTATTTTAATAAGAAAAAAAGAATGTTTGCTAAAGAAGTTTGGGATTATGATGAGTATAAACTTCAGTTATGTAAAAAACATGGTTATATTTTAGAAATCGTATGGGAGAGTAACTTCCTAGAAGATAAAAACATTATTAATAATATAATTAAAAAACATGAAAGAACAACAAATTAAGGTGCTAGTAATCCCATCTGACAGGTCAGGTGTTTCTAAATTTCGTTCAGTAGATCCCCATTTAAAATTACAAGAGCTATACCCAAACGATTTCTTTGTTGATATTGTAACGGCTGGGACTGATGGTATTGATTGGGGTAATGACAATTACTTGAAACAATTTAATATCTTACATTTTCATAGAACTATTAGTGCTGTGATAAATGGACAATTACAACCTTTATATGGTGAGAACGCCAAAAAAGTTTTTGATAAACTTAGAGGTATGGGTATTACAATCATTATGGATATTGATGATTATTGGATGCCTACATTCGATCATCCAGCCTATCCATTATTGAAAAAATCTAAAATTGATGATTTAATAAAAGAAAATTTTAGAATGGTTGATTATGTAACAACTACAACAAAAATATTCGGTAAAGAAATTGAGAAATATAATACAAATGTAATTGTATTACCTAACGCTATTGACCCTGATGAACCACAATTTAAAATAAAGCCTGTTAAAAGTGATATAAAAACTAGAATTGGTTGGTTAGGTGGTTCGTCACATTTAAATGACTTAAATTTAATGAAACAAAATTTAACTACTTGGGTAAATTCTCCTGAAGGAAAAGAATCACAATTAGTTGTTTGTGGGTTTGACTTAAGAGGTAGTTTAACAGAAACAAATCAACAAACAGGTGAACAAACAACAAGAAAGATTTTACCTAAAGAAAGTGTTTGGTGTCGTTATGAAGAAATGTTTACTGATAATTATAAAAATTTATCACCTGAATATAAAAAACACCTATTAAAATATTCCCAAGACGATGATAACTCATATAATGATGTTAATGAACCATATCGTAGAGTTTGGACAAAACCTATTACAACTTACGCGTCAAACTATAATAATTTTGAAATTTCTTTGGCTCCATTAAAAGACCATATCTTTAATAAATCTAAATCTCAATTAAAAGTTATTGAGGCTGGTTTCCATAAGAAAGCTTTAATCGCACAAGACTTTGGTCCTTATACTATCGACTTAGTTAATGTGATTGAATATGGTGGAGGTATTAATGAAAATGGTAACGCAATTCTTGTAAATTCTAATAGAAATCATAAAGATTGGTTAAAAGGTATTAAATTTTTACACAAAAATCCTGAAATGGTTGAACATATGGGTAATAATCTTTATAATACAGTTAATGAAAAATACAATATAAGTGTTGTAACAAATTCTAGGGCAGAATTTTATAAATCTGTTGCTGGTGGTAAACAAAAAGAAGTTAAACAGTTAATACAAGAAACAAATGCAATTTAACATTGAGAAATTATTATTTTTCGACATTGAGACAGTAAGTCAATATAAAGAATTAGATGAACTACCAGAAAAAGAATTAAAAATGTGGAAATCATATTTTGATAATTTTAGAGGTAGAGTTACAGATGAAAGTAAAATACCTAAAGAAGATGAATACCGTGGTAAAAAGGATAGGGACTATACTAAAGATTTACATAATGAAGTTTACAGGCAAACAGCAGCATTCTTCCCTGAATTTGGGAAGGTTGCTTGTGTTTCTTTAGGTTTTGTAACAAAAAATGGTAAAACTAAATTTGAGTCTTTCTATGGAAAAGACGAATTAGAAATACTAAAAAAATTAAGAGAAGTTTTTGATAAAGTAGAAGGTATTGGTTTTGACTTATGCGGTCAAAATATAAAAGGTTTTGATATTCCTTTTTTAGGTAAACGTTATGTAATTAACGGATTAAAACCACCATCTATTTTTCCTAAACATGATACTAAACCTTGGGAAATGAGGGTTTTAGATACTAAAGATGTTTGGTCATTTGGTAGTAAATGGGGCTTAGGTTCTTTAGATTTAATTTGTTCTGTATTAAAAGTAGACTCACCAAAAAATGGTGATGTTAAAGGTGATAATGTTAACACTAATTTTTGGATTGACAATCACGAAGAAATTAAAGAATATTGTGAGAAGGATGTTAAAGCCCTTATAGATATAATAACAAAATTTAATTCATTAAAATAAATGGGTGATATTAACGAATACGTAAAAGAATTAAAACAATTAAAAAGTTTAGGTTTAATTGATGGTGAACAAGCTGAAGAATTAGATAGATTAATTGGCATTGTAGAATCTTTAGGTGATACAAAAGAAGAAGAAACTAAAGAGGCTGACAAATATAAAATAGAAATAAAATATGTTAACACATCAAAAAACGAAGAACCAACTTGGGCAAAAGAAGGTGATTCAGGTTTTGATTTAAGAGCGAATCTTCCTGATGGTAAAAAAGAAATAACTTTACAACCACTTGAAAGAATGTTAATACCTACAGGACTTTATTTTGAGTTGCCTGATGGCTTTGAATTACAAGTTAGACCAAGAAGTGGTCACTCACTTAAAACTGGTTTAATGGCAATCTTAGGTACTGTAGATACAGGTTATCGTGGAGAGGTTAAAGTTATTATGATTAACTTAAATAAAGAACCACAAAAAATAGAACAAGGTGAAAGAGTTGCACAGGGTGTGGTTACTTCAAGAATTAGTAATGATTTTGGTCGACTAATTAAATTAGACTCAGTAAAAGAATTAACTGAAACCGAAAGAGGATCTGGTGGTTTTGGTTCAACAGGTAAACATTAAAAATATGTCAGTAGTAGCGGTTAGAATAGAAAAAAATAAAATTATCATAGGTGCTGATAGTATCCTAGTTAATGGTTATACCCAAGAAAAAGATAAACTAGCGAAATTATTCCAAAATGATTTTATGGTGGTTGGTGATGTTGGTCAGGCACAAGAAGGTGCTTTATTCCAAATATATACCAAAACAAGAAAACCTAGAGAAGCAAGTATTGAAGGT
>Ga0209596_1003350_pt1 | contig 12646 bp, 10 predicted proteins | sample M_130807_MF_Meta_FD_187314 | JGI IMG/M metagenome (GOLD analysis project Ga0209596, IMG submission 187314) | Freshwater microbial communities from Lake Montjoie, Canada to study carbon cycling - M_130807_MF_MetaG (SPAdes) (version 2) | ecosystem: Environmental > Aquatic > Freshwater > Lake... | reverse complement strand
TCTACAAATTGCTTGGAAAGTCGCACCAGCTTTAGTTGCAGGATGTTCTTTCATTGTGAAGCCATCAGAGTTAACTCCGCAAAGTGCCATTGCGCTGATACGCGCCATTGACGAGGCTGGCACACCAAAGGGTGTTGCTAACTTAGTTCTAGGTCCTGGCTCTGTGGTTGGACATCACTTGATTAATGATCCACGCGTGGACATGGTTTCTTTCACTGGTGGCTTAAACACTGGTCAAACAATTATGAAAGCAGCTGTTTCAACTGTTAAGCGCTTAGCCCTTGAGCTAGGTGGAAAGAATCCACATATTATCTTTGCTGATGCAGATATTGATGCAGCGATTGATAACGCAGTAACGGCTGCCTTCTTACACTCAGGCCAAGTGTGTTCCGCCGGAACACGTTTAATTGTTGAGCGCTCTATCCATGATCGCGTTGTCAAAGAGATTGTGCGCAGAGCTGGGCAGATTCGCATGGGTGGACCAGAGGATTTGAGCGCTGAGACTGGACCTCTTATTAGTAAGTCGCATCTAGAGGGTGTTACTAAGTATGTTGAAAAAGGTATTGCTGAAGGTGCCACATTATTAGTCGGTGGAAAGCGCAGCGAAAGAAGTGAGCACACAAATGGTTGGTATTACCTGCCAACTGTTCTAGATAACTGCGATACGAAGATGTTTTGTGTTCAAGATGAATCTTTTGGTCCTGTCATGACAGTGGAAGTTTTTGATACTGAAGCTCAAGCAATTGCTATTGCTAATGACACACCTTTTGGTCTCTCAGGTGGCCTGTGGTCTAAGGATTCTGTCAAAGCTGCTCGAGTTGCTAGCGCGCTTCGCCACGGAACAATCTGGGTCAATGACTTTGGTCCATATCGTCCGGGGGCTGAATGGGGCGGATATAAGCAATCTGGCATTGGCCGTGAATTAGGTGAGCATGGTTTGGGTGAATACCTTGAAATCAAACACATTTGGACTAACAATGCTCCTAGTAAATCTGGTTGGTTCTCAGATGGGGGAGATGCTTAAATGAATTCTGGCGCGCCAATGATTTCTGTAAAGAATCTCTGGAAAGTATTCGGCGCCAACGCTGACAAGGTAGTCGGCTCACCATTAGTTGATCTCTCTCGTTCAGAGCTTCGCACACAGACCGGTAACACCATTGCGGTCCGCGATGTTTCATTTGATGTTGCCCCAGGTGAAGTATTCGTAGTGATGGGTCTTTCAGGATCGGGTAAATCAACTCTTGTCCGTTGTATGACGCGCTTGATTGAGCCAACTCAAGGCTCTATGACTTTTGAAGGCGAAGATATTTTAAAAGTTGATAATGCTCGCCTTCGCGAACTACGCAAGACGAGATTCTCAATGGTTTTTCAGCACTTTGGTTTATTGCCCCACCGTAATGTCATCGACAACATTGCATACTCACTTGAAATTAATGGTGTTAACAAAGCTGACCGTCATAAGCGCGCTAATGAAGTAATCGAACTTGTTGGCTTGCAAGGGTATTCACATGCTTATCCAGAACAACTCTCTGGCGGTATGCAACAGCGCGTTGGTTTAGCACGTGCGTTGGCAGTAGACCCACAAGTTCTATTCTTAGATGAACCATTCTCAGCCCTTGACCCACTTATTCGCCGCGATATGCAGCAAGAAGTTATTCGCCTGCACCGTGAACTTGGCAAGACGATGGTCTTTATTACTCACGATCTATCTGAGGCAGTAAAGGTAGGAGATCGCATTGCAATCATGCGAGATGGTGCAATTGTTCAAATCGGAACACCTGAGGATCTAGTAGCTAATCCGGCAGATGAATATGTTGCTAACTTCGTGCGCGATATTGCCAAATCTCATGTTCTGACATTGAAGCACTTAGCTAGAAAAGCTGAGCCTGGTGATGCCACCGATGGAGCTGAACTGCCAGCTAACACCATCATTCGAGATGCTGCCCAAGTTATTTTGCAGTCCCACAAACCAGTACGGGTCAATGACAATGGCACCGCCCTTGGAATTGTCTCTAGTGAGGATGTTTTGCGGTTAATTTCTGGTGGCGCTTAATGAAGGTTCGTAAGTCCTATCTATTACTCGGCTCGGTAACAATCTGGATTTTGTTGGGCCGTTTGCTGCACGGCAAAAATACTCTTGAGATAGATACCTATGAAAACACATCATTTACAAGCTTTATAGGTAAAAAGGCGCTGGAGCTCCGCGGTAATAGAACTGAGAGCCCAGCATTTATCTATTTCTTTAATCCTATTCGCAGCGTCATAGATGGTTTTGTTCAAGAAATTAGAAATCTCATTGCAGTTCCAGCTCCTAACTCGGTTATTCCAATTATTGGTTGGTTAGGTGTTGTTGGAATCATTGCCTTTGTTGTTTTTGCAACAAGTCAATGGCGGACCATGCTTTTATCAGTTTCATTGTTGCTGGCGTGTGGTGCCCTGGGAATGTGGCAGTTCACTATGGATTCGATAGCAATGACTTTAGCGGCTGTGCTTCTTTCATTAGCGATAGGAATTCCACTAGGCATATGGGCAGGTTTATCTGATCGCGCATTAAAAATAGTCACACCGTTTCTAGATTTAGCCCAGATCTTGCCAACCCTTGTTTATATGGCACCGATTGCACTGGTCTTTATGATTGGTGCTGCTTCTGCCACAATCGCAACAATGATTTATTCAATTCCTATTGCTATTCGTATTACTAGCCATGCAATTAGAAACTTAAATCAATCTCCCATTGAAGCTGCAGAATCAATGGGCTCCACACAAAAGCAGACACTAACCAAAGTTCAGATCCCAATGGCAAAGCAGATGATTGTGCTTGGTATTAATCAAACAGTGATGGCGGCAGTTTCATTCGTTGTAGTAGCAGCACTGATTGGAGCCCCTGGACTTGGGAAACCGGTTATCGAGGCATTGATTATTCGAAACGTTGGGCAGGGCTTTGTGGCTGGCTTTGCCGTGGTTTTCCTAGCTATTTTGTTGGATCGCAGCACTAGTGCTGCAGCAAAGCGCCAAGACTCTTTTATCCCAGCGACTGAAAAGCAGATTAAGGTAAAGCGAATAACCCTTATTGCTGGTGGAGTGCTTGCTGCTGTTTCAGTGTTTCTTTCTCGCACAATGTTATGGGCTGCGGTGTGGCCAAAAGAGATCACAATTGCCCCACAAGTGGCCAAAGTTACTAATGATGCAACGGCTTGGATTCTAGAAAACCTCACAATATTTACTGTGGGCTTTAAGGATTTCATCTCTTATTCCATTCTCAATCCTCTGGAGTCGCAGCTTTCTGCATCCCCTTGGTATGTAACTGTTGCCATGATTGTGGCTTTAGCTTTAATTATTAGTGGAACAAGAACTGCGATTTTGGCATTCGTTCTAGCAATGGCAATTGTCTTATCTGGTCTTTGGTATGAAGCAATGCTCACTCTCACACAGACAATAGTTGGGTGTTTGCTCACGATGATTATCGGTATTGCACTTGGCATTTGGACAGGTCGAAATGATCGGGCTGAACGAATCTTGAGACCGTTCCTCGATGCGGGTCAGACACTCCCCGCATTTGTTTATTTAGTTCCGATGTTGGGTTTATTTGGACCAACCCGCTTTACCGCTATTGCTACAGGCATTGTCTATGCCATTCCTGTAGTTGTGAAGATTGTGAGTGAGGGAATCAGAGCAGTCCCACATTCACTTGTTGAGGCAGCAACTGCTGCCGGATCCACAACCCGCCAGATCATTACTAAGGTGCAGTTGCCTGCGGCAAAGAAGACTATTTTGCTTGCAACGAATCAAGGTTTGATCTATGTGTTAGCTGTAGTCGTTATTGGTGGCTTCGTGGGTGCTGGTGGTCTTGGTTATCTAGTAATCGTTGGAAACTCCAAGCCAGAGCTTCAAGGCAAAGGTCTTATTGCAGGTGCAGCCATCTTGCTTCTCGGTGTTATTTTTGACCGGATTATGCAAGCCGGCGCTCGTCGTTCCTCATAAATTCTGCGAAATAGCCCCTAGAAGTACTAGTACTAGGCCCATACCCGCCCTAGGCTATGGGCAAAACTTAAAACTCTTTAGGAGGGTTAATGAAATCACTAATCGGTCGCCGCTCGGCAATCGTTACGGTCGTAATTGCAGCAGCACTGGTTCTTTCAGGTTGCGCAAAGAGCGTTAACGATTCTGCAGGCGGAGCCTCAGGAGACTGTGGTTCTTACGCAATTGCAATGCACGCATGGGGTGGTTACACAGCTTCAGCACAGGTAGTTGCAGAAATCGCAAAGAAAGAATTAGGTTGCACAATCACTCAGACAACTCTTGATGAGGGTCCGACTACTTATGATGCAATGGAAGCTGGAACAATCGACGTAGTAATCGAAGATTGGGGCGGCGGACGTTGGAAGGACTGGGTTGATCGCGGAGCTGTTGTTGAGGCCGGCGAAAACGGAAATATCGGAATTATCGGTATGTATGTTGCGCCATGGATGGTTGAAAAGTATCCAGACATCGTTGACTCAAAGAATTTGAACAAGTACGCAGCTCTATTTAAGACTGCAGACTCAGGTGGCAAGGGTGCATGGTTTGAAGGCCCAGCTGGTTACACAACTATCGGTGAAAAGATGGTTTCTGCTAATAAGTTGAACTTCAAAGTTATCTTCTCCGGTTCAGAAGCTGCGCTAGTTGACGGTTTCATTAAGGCAGAAGCTAATAAGACACCATTCATTGGTTATGCATGGCAGCCTTGGACACTTCATTCCAAGCTTCCAACACTTGAAAAAGCTCGTGTTGTTTTCCCTGCTAATGACTGGAGCGATCCAGCAAAGGCAAGTGGTCTTACTGATTACCCATCTACACCACTCATTAAGCTAATCTCAAAGAAGCTCAATGATGCCAATGATCCATTTACTTCACTTGTTAAGAACTTTAAGTGGACTAATGCTGATCAGAATGGTGTAGCTGCCGATCTTGAAGGCGGAATGACTGCAGAGGAAGCGGCCAAGAAGTGGATTGCTGCTAACGCTGCAACTGTTGCTTCATGGCTTGGTAAGTAAGAAAAAATATCCTAAGAAGCAGGGCCCTTACTTGGTGGAGTTCACCGAGTAAGGGCCTTGTTTTATTAGTAGACTTCCTCTTATGAGCGCGCAATATGACTACATCATCGTTGGTGGTGGCTCTGCGGGCTGCGCGTTAGCTAATCGTTTAAGTGAGAATCCCAATCACAAAGTTCTCGTTCTTGAAGCTGGACGTCGCGACTGGTTATGGGATGTATTTATTCATATGCCAGCTGCCTTAGCTTTTCCAATCGGTAGTAAGTACTACGACTGGATGTATGAATCAGAGCCAGAACCACACATGAATAATCGCCGCATTTACCATGCACGCGGCAAAGTATTAGGTGGCTCTTCTTCCATTAATGGTCAGATCTGGCAGCGCGGAAATGCGATGGATTATGAGCGCTGGTCTAAAGATCAAGGAATGGCCAACTGGGATTACGCTCACTGTTTGCCATATTTTAAGAAGATGGAGAACTGTTTAGCAGATCCCAAATCACCATTTCGTGGAGATGACGGCCCACTTAAATTAGAGCGTGGACCGATTAAGGGTCCACTCTTTGCCGCATTCTTTAAAGCTACCGAAGAAGCTGGTTATCCACGTACCGATGATGTCAATGGTTATCGCCAAGAAGGCTTTGCTGCCTTTGATCGCAACGTTTATCGTGGACGACGACTGAGCGCATCACGCGCTTACTTGTATCCAGTGATGAATCGCAAAAACTTAACCGTTAAAACTCGTGCACATGTAACTAAGGTTTTATTTGATGGAACAACTGCCACAGGAGTAGAAGTTCTCATCCGTGGTAAGAAGCATGTCTTTACATCCCGTGAAGTTATTCTCTCAGGCGGCTCAATTAATACCCCGCAGATTCTGCAACTATCAGGTGTTGGTAAAAAAGAAGATCTAGAAAAACTAGGCATTAAAGTTGTAAAGGATCTGCCAGGAGTGGGTGCAAATCTTCAAGATCACTTAGAGGTCTATGTTCAATACAAGTGCAAGCTGCCTGTGACACAACAGCCCATTACACAGTTCTGGCGCCGTCCATTTATTGGCGCGGCATGGTTGTTCTTTAGAAAAGGCCCAGGTGCTACCAATCAATTTGAAGCCGGCGGTTTCACACGAAGCAATAACGATGTTGCCTATCCCAACTTAATGTTCCACTTCCTTCCTCTTGCTATTCGCTATGACGGTACAGGGGATACTCGTGGTCATGGCTATCAAGTTCACGTGGGGCCAATGTATTCAGATGCCCGGGGTTGGCTCAAGATTAAAAGCACTAATCCATTAGATAAACCTGCAATTCAATTTAACTATCTTTCTACCGATGAAGATCGCCGTGAATGGATAGAGGCAGTAAGAACTGCGCGTAACATTTTGACTCAGCCAGCAATGAATGATTTCAACGCTGGTGAATCATCTCCCGGAAAATCAGTATCAACGGATGAAGAGATTTTAGAGTGGGTAAGAAAAGATGCAGAGACTGCTCTTCACCCGTCTTGCACAGCCAAGATGGGCACCGATGCAATGTCAGTAGTAGATCCAGAGACAATGAAAGTCCATGGCGTTGAAGGCTTGCGCGTGTGTGATGCATCCGTATTCCCATATGTGACTAACGGCAATATCTATGCACCAGTCATGATGGTTGCAGAAAAAGCAGCTGATTTGATTTTAGGTAAAACCCCTCTAGCGCCAGAAAACATTGAGTTCTATCGCCATGCCAAGTGATGAGCTCGCGCCATCTTCAGTGGCGAGAGTTAAAGTTAAAAAAACAGATAGTGATGTTACTTCTTCTGATTCAGTAGTTGTTGAAGAGCCCCTTGAGATTCGCATTAAGCGGGGTAAGAGCGAAGATCAATTAGGAATCACCATGCGCACACCAGGTGCTGACTTAGAACTTGCTGCAGGTTTTTTGTGGGGAGAAGGCTTCTTAAAATCTCCGGAAGAATTAATTTCAGTCATGGTCTGCGGCGATAAATCCCTTTCTCCCCGGCAACGGGCAAATGTTGTTATCGCAGAAGTTGCAGAAAAATCAAACGAGTCAGTGCGTATTCTTGAAAGGCGCTTTACTATTACATCTGCCTGTGGAGTGTGTGGTTCTACAAATATCAGTGACCTGCACAAACGTGGAGTTAAGAAGGTGCAAAGCGCTAAGCACAGCATTCAGGAGTTAGCCCAGATGGTGGAACTACTAGATGGTCGCCAGAAAATCTTTGAAAAAACAGGTGGACTACATGCTGCAGCCTTAGTTAATCCCGACGGTGTTGCAGTGTGGGTTCGGGAAGATGTTGGACGCCATAACGCCGTTGATAAAGTAATTGGGGCAGCGTTGATGGATAAGAAAGTTCCCTTACATGATTGGACCTTAGTTGTTTCAGGCCGTGTGGGATATGAACTAGTCCAAAAGGCAGTTTGTGCGGGCATATCGGCCTTAGTGGGGGTCAGTGCACCAACATCATTGGCTGTTGATTTAGCGGCAGAATTTAATTTAACCCTTCTTGCCTTTGCCCGTGGCGGTCACGCTAAGCAATATCTGCCAAGTTAATTAAGCCCACGTATACTCACCCAATGTCATTCGAGCATCCATTAGATCCGCTTAGCCGTAGCGAACAAGAGTTAATCGTTGCTCATGCACGTAAAGCCTGGAAGTTAGAAGCTCATCACCTCTTTGCGATGCTGCAACTACATGAGCCAACTAAGGCAGAGCTTGCATCAGGTAAGAAGCTAGATCGCACAGCCCGTGTAACAATCTGGGATCGCAAAAGGGCAGTTGTTAGTGAAGGTCTTATTACAACCGATGGTGTTGCTAAAGAGTTTGTAGAGATTCCTGGAGCGAAATCTCCGGTAAGTGCGATTGAATCTGCAATTGCGCTAGAAGTTGTATACAAAGATCAATCAGTTAAAGATGCACTTGCACGCCGTGGAATTAATGACATTACAACTGTTCACATGGAGACCTGGCCAATCGGTGCGCAAATCCCAGCTCACTTAGATGATGGTCGCAGACTTATCTGGACACCTATGTTTCATCAACCAACACCCGATGCTAACTTTTACGCTCACCCCATTCATGGCTTGCATGCAATCGTAGATATAGATGCAGAAGAAGTTGTGGGTCTTGAAGACAACGCTGATGTTCCTATTCCACAAACACCAGGTCCATACCGTGAATCTCAAACTGGTGGCACCATAGCGCTAAAAGAGCTAAAGATTCATCAACCAGATGGAGCCTCATTTGACGTTGAGGGCTGGAATATTAAATGGGAGCGTTGGTCATTTCGCATTGGCTTTGATCAGAGGGAAGGATTAGTAATCCACGATGTGAATTTCACAGATGAGGGAAAACCACGCAAGATTGCTCATCGCCTGTCTATTGCAGAGTTAGTTATCCCTTACGGTGATCCAGCACAGGGTGCTTATCGAAAGAACGCCTTTGATACAGGAGAGTTTGGCTTAGGAAATTTTACTAACTCCCTGACTCTGGGCTGTGATTGCTTGGGCGAGATTACCTATTTAGATGTGGCCGTTACTGAGGGCGATGGCACCGTGCGCACGATAAAGAACGCTATCTGTATGCATGAAGAAGACTTTGGAATCCTCTGGAAGCACGTTGATGTTGATGGTCATGTGGAAGTGCGCCGTGGCCGCCGCTTTGTTGCATCCTCGATTGTTACCGTTAATAACTATGAATACGGATACTTCTGGTATTTCTACCAAGATGGGTCTTTTGAGTTTGAAGCAAAGCTCACAGGAATTGTATTAACTCTTGCTGATAAGCCAGGAGCTGATCATCCATCTGCTACGGAGTTAGAACCAGGTTTGTGGGCTCCGTATCACCAACATATTTTGTGTGCTCGAATGGATCTAGAGATCGATGGAGTTAATAACTCTGTTGTTGAAATTGAATCCTTTGCCCACCCAGTAGGGGAGAAGAACCCTTATGGCGGGGCCTATGAAACCAGTGAGACAGTTCTAAAAAATGAAAGCTCTGCCCAACGTCTTGTTGATCCGATTAAGAGCCGTTTCTGGAAGATTATTAATCCTAATAAAAAGAATCATGTGGGACACAGCATTGGTTACAAGTTAATCCCTGGTCACACCACCTATCCACTTGCCCTCAGAGATTCCATTTTGGGTAAGCGCGCCGGCTTTATGTATAGCCACTTGTGGGTCACACCTAACGTTGAATCAGAGCGCTACCCAGCAGGGGATTATCCATTCCAGCATGAAGGTGGTGCAGGTTTACCTGAGTGGACTAAAAATAATCGCTCCCTAGAAAACACTGACATTGTTCTTTGGCATGTCTTTGGAACTAACCACATTCCTCGCACAGAAGATTGGCCAGTTATGCCAGTTGAGCGAACAGGTTTTCATTTAAAGCCAACTGGGTTCTTTAAGAGAAGTCCTGCCATGGATGTTGCCTCATCACAGGCCGTTGATACTTCATGCGATTGTTAAAACTTCGCGCCTATTTAAAAGCGGCTCACTTTGGGCCAACGATGCTTATTACGGCTATTTCATTTGTGTTTGCCACACAGCTCTGGTGGGAAGGCCCGGCCTATGTCATTGCCTTCACAGTATTTCTTGGTCAGTTAATCATTGGGTGGAGTAATGATCTCTATGACTACGCAGATGACCTCAAGCACAAGAGAACTAATAAACCTTTAGTAGCAGGCACAATCACGCCAGAACGCTTACGCAAAGCAACCTTTATCTTCATTCCTATTGCAGTGATTGCGAATCTGATTGGCCCACTGGGATTTAAAGGAGGAAGTGTTTATTTGCTAGGAGTGGGTTGTGGAATTGCATACAACTTCTACTTTAAGTTCTCACCATTCTCGCCACTGCCATATGCAATTGCATGTGCTGCACTTCCTGCATCGGTGTACTACGCAGTTGATCGCACACCGCCCCTCTGGGTATTAGCTGGGGGATCTTTATTGGGTGTGGGATTTCATTTTTTGAATGTTTTGAAAGATATTGAAAAAGATCAGATGAGTTCAATCAAGGGCTTGCCACAGATTGTGGGAAAAAGGGCATCTGCTGTGATTGCAATCTTTTTGATCAGCATAGCAATTTTAATTTGTGTAGTTAACAATTCCTAAACACATTTCATCTCGAGTGCCCTCGCCCCAGACTATGTAATTAGGCGATAGATTTTTATAGAGTGGCAATTGTGAGCGCAAGCCAACATCAAAAGTACATCTGACAGTGATGCTATCTCCTGCCTTTGCAGTTAGGGGTTGTGTAAGCCAGTCAGTGCGTTGATCATCAAAATTCCACAATGGACGAGAAGAGATTTCAGTTCTAGCACCAGTAGCCCCATTGGTGTGGACAATAGTGATGCTTTTACCTAGCTGATGCATGTGCGGTGTTGCACCATAGATGGTGATGGAAGAGTTGATGCGTTGTGCGCACTCTGATATCGGACTAGGGGTTGGTGTAAGGCTCTGACCGCAAATAATTAGTAAACCTGTTTCTTGTAGGGCTGCTTTATCACTTGTCCGCTTTGCAAGATCAGCTAATGCATTTGCGCGAGTGCACAGCGGGCCACTTTCATTTGGTCCACATGCAACTTCAATGGGAGCTGCTACCAGCATTGTTTTTAAGTCAGCTACTGGTGACTTGGCATACGTGAGTGCAACATTCATTGACGCTCGATTGTCGTTATCGCTATGGCCTGGCATCACCATGAAATGAGATTGCAAGATGAATTGATCCCCTTGGGCAAACCTCATACCAGTGCCTTCAGGATAGGTTTTAAAGTTCCCACCTGGTGCCCAAAACGAGATCCAACTAGAAGGTGATGCAGGCGAAAAGGCAGTTGCACCAGGTATTCCAGTATCTCCAAAACAAGACCAACCTGGTAGCGCGCTCTGTTCATCCAAACTCTTTGTTACTTCAACATTTGCCGCTGAAACACGATACAAAATGCCATGATGTGAAACCTTCATGTTATCTGGCGTAATTGTTACTGATTTTAAGAAAGTCTCTTTTATAAATTTTGGATCTAGTAAGAAGCAACGATATTCATCTGTCCCACCATCTGGAGGAAGCGGCACGTAGGCCGGAGTTACAAGAGATAAATCTTGCCCAGCAGTTTTTACTGCCTCACCTTTCGACCAGATTAATTTCTTGCCGCTTTTAATACATGTGTATTTCAAAGTCTTAACAATTGTAGTCGCACCAATTTTAGAACAAGCTGCCCCTGCTTTAACTGTGGTAGTTGCTGCGAAGGCTTGTAGACCGAAAATAACTAGAACACCTACAAGTAAAGAGGTGATTAAAAAACGCAGACGATGCATTGTCATAGGATAATCCAACTCCTTCAAAAATTCATGCTTTGGTTATTGGGTAACGGTAATCTCAATCTGGTAGACCTTTGCGGGATCATCAGAGTTAACTAACTTGACCGTGGTGGCACCAGCGCTGAGGGCTTTGAGTGATGGATTAGTGATGAAACCACCTTGCTCACCACCTGGGATAAAGGCAACAACTCCAGGAGTGATTACTTCAGCGCTCCACTTAGCAGGGTCTGTAACAGTTAAAACAATTGAACTGCCAGCTCGGACAGAAACATCCGTGGTAATTGTGGGATCAATCATCACTGGAGGAAGTACTTGTGCCAGAGTATTACCGCTGGCCTTGACAGTTTTTAAACTCTTAGCAACCGATAAGAGCTGGGAGTAAGTAATACCGCCAATACCTTGGACTTGAATCTCTGTTGCTTCAAATCCCTTAAGCGCTTTAGTTGTATAGATTAAATAGCCACCCACACGTGCAATATCTTCAGTACCACATCGCATATATGCCGCCGTAGACATCTGAGATGGATCGCAATAGGCATAGACCTTGGCCTTGTTGCCATTTACTAATGCAGCACGTAGGTATTTAGATAAACCAGGATTTGAGCATTGAACACCACCCATTGTCTGCATAATCTGCAGATAGCGTTTGGTTCCACCGTATTGAACAAAGATCCAATCTTCTTGCCCTGGTTGGCAGGTAAGGAGTGAAAACTTTGTAGCCTTTAGGCCCAAGGTATTACTTGGCTTATAAACAGAGTAGGTAAGTCCGGTTTGAGAATCTGCGAACTTATCTGTGGCGCCCATCGCAGGGGTCATCACAAGTAGGGCAAGAACGATGGCTATTACCTTCTTCACAGGAGATAACTTAGCGGCCATCTCTGTCAGATTCGTTTTAAGTGCGGGGGATATTTGGGGATAACCCTCATCTACACGCTCACTATTACAATTCACCCATGGAACTGCGCTTCACCAACGAGCTCATTGAGTGGCGCGGCCCAGCACCTTTTTACTTCATCCAAACCCCACCAGATATCACCGCTGAGATAAAAGTAATCGCTGCGGCTAAAACATATGGCTGGGGAGTCCTTCATACCAATGTCACTATTGATAAAACCCAATGGAAAACCGCACTTATACCTAAAGATGGTGCTTATTTAGTTCCTATAAAGAACGCTATTCGATTACCTGAAAAGTTAGAGCTGGGACAAAGAATTGATGTGACGCTCTCTTTTGATCTGTAATAACTACTCTGCGTAACACGAAACTCTGCTTTAATTCCTTTGTCTTGCTTTGCAAGAAAATGG
>Ga0209596_1003347_pt1 | contig 12651 bp, 22 predicted proteins | sample M_130807_MF_Meta_FD_187314 | JGI IMG/M metagenome (GOLD analysis project Ga0209596, IMG submission 187314) | Freshwater microbial communities from Lake Montjoie, Canada to study carbon cycling - M_130807_MF_MetaG (SPAdes) (version 2) | ecosystem: Environmental > Aquatic > Freshwater > Lake... | reverse complement strand
AGGAACTTCGACGCCTTTAGGGAGAGTAAAACTCGGCATACGGGGAGCATTACGCCATGTATTGGGATGTCAACGCCTATCCGAGTAGCAGGCAATAAAAAACCCGCCACCAACTTTTCGGGAAGGTAACGGGGTGCCTCACAACGAGGCGTTTTACAAGCATTTAACCCACTGATCCAACGCGGCAACGATGTCCCAAAAAGAAAAACCCGCAAGCATTTTCACGCCTGCGGATTCTTCGATTGATCGGTTGATCGATTACGAGCAGATGATCTGAGTCAAAGCGCCGGTGCAACGTCGGAATATGATGGTCATACCCTGATTCGTAAAAATGGGTTCGGGAGCATGAATGAACTCAGCATAATGCTGACCCTTCTTGTCCAGAGGATCGGGGCAATCAGTGTCGAGCTTGTAGGCGCCAGTCACCCACTGCCACTCGCCCATGTAGTTGGTCGGCATCCACGCCAAATCGCCAACGCGGTTCACAGGACGCACGATGTGCGACTTGAACACATACGGAGTCACGATGAACGCGGCCTCGTACGCGGCGGTCGTCCAACTCGAATTGACGCTGAACACAGTACCCTTCGTACCGCTCGAACTGGTGAACGGCTGAACCAGCGTGTACTTGCCGCCAGCGTAGCTGTACCGAGGAGGGAACAAATTCGGCACATGCCGGAAGTTCTTGATAACCCGGTTCGCGCCGATTCGCTTGAGCAACTGCGCACCCTCGCCAGTACCCATATCCGCGAAACGCTGATCGTCGCGGAACGCGGGATTGTTCTGAGCGATACGCTGCGAAGCCTCCAAGCCGATGTACAACGGGAACACCGGACCATCGCTGCTGTAAGTGATGAAGCCAGAGCTATCAGGATTCGTAGCACCGTTACGAATCAACGTAGCAGCAGCAACATCGAGCATCTCCTGAGTCAACTCAGAGGTGGACTGATTGAGCGCCTGACCAACAGAGCCAGTCTGAATCCACGGCAACTCATTCACGCCAGCGGGAATCGTCTCGACCTGAGTGAAGGACGAGTCGGCCACTGCCTTGATGGCATACTTGGCGAACATATTCTGATAGCGAGTCTCCCAAGAACGCTGCGCACGGATGGACAGCTTCTCCAAGTACACGCGCAAGAACGCCTCGACGCGATGATCAAAGGTCAGATCATCCTTACAGAGCAACGGGCCTTTCAGCGCGAAACGCTCAGGACTCCAAGTAACGGCATTATAGCCGACCGGAACGTCGTTGTAGGTGACATCGCAAGCGCCAGAATTGGAACCACTGGCGAGCGTGATGGCCGACCATTCCTCAGCCGCAGTCGGCTCGATGGAAGTGGTGGTGAACGAGGTCTGGGTCAAGCCAGTACCTTGAGGATACTCGCCGCGCTCAATCATATTGAGCCACATCGAGCGATACGAGGCGCGTTTATAGACGTCCTGCGCGAGCGACTCAGTCGCTACGGCGAAGGCGTTGAAGACATTAGTACAAGCCATGAGATGAAAAATTAAACCGACATTATCTGCATTTGGTAGGCCATTCTATCCATCCATCAAACGATGGCGGACTAGCTTACCTTCTACTTTTGCGGAGCGTCATTGCCGCTTAGACAGTTTGCTGTGGACGACCAATCCACGTTCCCGTTTAAGGTCGATGGGCGGACTGAGACACACTAATGCCTTACGCGTCAATCAGAATAAGTCCTGCTCTGGAATATCGTCCGTCAGTTCATGCTGATCTGCCATGTAGCTTTTGTGTCCTCCAAGTAGGCCGAGCTTGTGCGGCTGGATGATATGCTCCCTCGCGATGAAGCCTCTGAAGGTATACGGACCGGGGAATTGTCCGGTCATCAGCGCATAGTAATCCACGCCCAGCGTTTTGACGCCCTTGCGCGCATCGACCAGTAGCTTGCCAGTCTCATATTTGGTCGTCTTTACATCGATGCGAATGCCCGGAGAAGGCGGAATAACTGCGTCGTAGAGCGGGTGTGGTGGCTCTCGATCCGTGTCAATGTCGGGATAGACATTAAATAGCTTACAGAAGGCTATCTCGCCGCATACGCCCTCAAGATCCACCGTCGCAGGGTCAGCATCGCTAACCTTTAAGTTCGTCACGTTGAAATGACGATTATTGCCGTTGCGATTCTTGGCTACGAAGTGGGCCAACTTCCTCTCAGCTTGATTGAGAGAAATAACTTGACCAATTTTAATTTTACTTAACATGGTCAAAAAGACGGAAAATTTTTGAGGGGGGTATCGTAAACGAAGCCGTCCCCAAAAGGGGGTGCCATACTTTGCCTCACAAAGTGTGCCAATCCTAGGAAAAACAATCCTTTTGTCCCATTAGATTATCTAATCCTGACAATTAGTTTCTACGCGTTGTACAATGGGTGTTATATTCACTTTAGACGGGATTCGTCACGACAACCTCAGCGAATCGGTCAGGCATGGAACCGAGGAGCGTTATTGAGACATTGGAAGCCTCGCCAGCCTCTGACCAGCCAAAGACGAGTGCTGACCGTTTTGCGACTGATCCAATTATCTGCTCTCTGGTTGCCTCGTCCTTAATTCCGTCGAGACAATAACCGTTCACTCTCTCCAGTGTCGAGGACGCGTCTTCGGCAAGCTTTCCACGGACCAGAGCAGAGAGAGCTTCAAGACTCTTTTCTGTCCTTACAGAAATCTCTGAAGAGATAATTGCTTCAGTCTCCTTCCTCAATTTCGTCACTCCTTCTCTGCTCGCCTTGCTCTTCAGAGTATCGACGTTTAGCTTCAATTGCTCTCCAATCGCTTTCCATCCTCTTCCCGACACATAGAGAGCTTTCGCCCGTTCCCATTCCTTAGCCGTCATTCCTAGAGGTTGGCGGTTTGAACCTCCGATTGCAACCGCTTGCAACCAAGTTTCCCTTGCTCTCGTTTTTTTCAATTCTGCAACCTGGTTGCATGGGGTAGGACACACTCTGTCCTATGTGAAACCCAATAAAATCAGCCCTTTGCTCGATTTGTCATCGACGAAAGAAATTTGGAGTTTTTTCTTTGAACCGCCGTTTTCCCATGCTAATCTGTCTCCGTCATGAAGAAACAAGCTTACAAAATCATCCGATCCGCAACCTCAGGCGAGCGTTTCGTCCGCCTTGCAAACGGCGTCACACTTCCGGCAGCAACGGCCGGAATGTGTGCTGGCCCCGACAAGTGGCTTTCAGAGATTCAATGTCCTTGCGTTGACTGTGGAAGTCTTCAAACGCTGCGTGACTTAGGCGAGACAGGCGAACGCTGCGAAACGTGCGCCAGTGTCGGGATTGAAGCCTGACTGGTCCTCGTCCCCAGCCTGTCAGCAATGACGGGTTGTGGACGGTGAACGGTTCACCAATTCAACCAATGAAACCCACGTTTAAAAAACTCCTCTCCTTCCTAGCCTCTGCGTTCCTTTACGCCGTCGCCGGTTGCGCATTTTTCTTCGTTTTCTTCCGCTCACAATTCTGAATCCCCCACTAAACTAATCCCATGAATTATCCCGAAACTATCCCCGCAGCCTACGCTACCGATTCAACCTTAGAGCGTGCCTACAGAATGGGCTGGAACCACGGCCACGGCTTTGCGTGCCACAACCTCCCGTCAATCGGTGACGCTATCGACCGCTCCATGGATTGGATCGGCTTAGGTAAGGTTGTCACCGCCGATAATATTGCAGAGTATCACGAATTGCTTTGCTTTGCTGCCGAAACAAATTCACGTGACTTTTCACCGTTCGAATTTATTGCCCATGAATTCAACGAGTCAGAGGATTCCGAATCGCTTTGGCAAGCTTTCGAATCAGGAATTGCCGATTCAATCCGCCATGACTTGGAATTTTATTCCTACACCGAATTAGTTTGAATCCTGAACCACTGGTTTTCTGAAATGGAAACCAGAATTCAGCGTTCAAATCCAAATCCAAATCCCATGTTATCCAAATCCGAAGAAATCCAAATCCTCACCGCCGCCGCCGATAGTCTCGGCTCCGGTTCGTACTGCGGGGATTGGCTCCGCGAGCAAATCCCTTTCATCGAATGCGATATTCGCAGCGACTTTCATCCGGGAATTTATGCTTCCGCTTCGATCAAAGATTGCTCCGCTCGATGCCGCGAAATGCTCTCCGAAGCCAAAGCCGAATCTGATCGAATCATTGCCTCCGCACGAAAGGAAGCCGATCAAATCCGCTCCAAAGCCAATCAATTTGACGATCAAATCCGCGCAGAACTTGGCCGATCAATCCAAGCAATCCTGAACCGTCTCTGATTCCCCGCGCTTCCCTATCGGCAACGGTAGGGAATAGCGGCGAATTAAAGCCGATCAAATCCAAATCAAATCCCATGAAGCCCATACTTTATCTCGCGCCACAATCAAAAGTCCGTCGCACCTTTCCCCGCGCCAATGAATCCGCGCACTATCTCACCGGCAATTCACCGGAGCCTGTGGTCAAATGGTATGGTTCAGTCAAACCCGGCGAAGTTCACGTTGACCTTTTTAACGGGGAAAACCTTACCGTTCCTACCGGCAAAGGATACTTGCTAGGAATCCATGAAGTCGAAACTCGCGCTTAATCCCATCCCATCCCATCCCATCCCATGAATACAATTCCCGTTTCCGCTCCCCGTTTCCGCTCCCCGTCCATTACGTCTATCGAATCCGTTTTCCCCGGCAAAGGTAAATCGGCCAAGGCAATATTCCGAATGCGCCGATCCGAATTGGAATCGCTCCCCGCCGGTGATGCGCGAGTGCGCGAGTGCTATCATGCGCCGTCCACTTCGGACGTGCGCCTTCATTGCCTTGACGCATTATTGGAAACTTTCGGCATAGAAGCTTTTCAGACTAGAAACGGAACTTGGGTCGAATACCTGAACACTGGCGACACTTATGCGCCCACAATTGTCCGAATGAACGGACACTATAGAATCGCTTCATGGGGCGACATTGCCGAATCGAACGGCTCGCTTTGACTCCCCGCGAGAGTCTATCGGAAACGGTAGCCTCCGGCGGTGAATCATCCCGATTCCCGATTCAAAAAATCCAATCCCATGCAATCAATCCAAACAAAATACCTGTCAGCGACTGACTCCAAAGGTTCACGCATCAAAGCAAAGTGCGCGCGCGGCTCCATCACCATTCCCTTCCCGCATGAATTGACAGGCGACGAAACCCACCGTGCCGCCGTCGTGGCGCTTGTGAATCGTTTTCTAGACGAAGATTCGGCCAAAGGCACGCCCCGCGAAACAAACTTTTGGAACCGCGCTTTCGTAAGCGGTTCACTCCCCGACGGTTCAATGGCGCATGTTTTCCTAAGCTGACCGTTGACCTATCCTCCGCGCCTTATTCGAAAGTGTAGGGCGACAGGGTAGGCCAATCTATCCGCAACCGATCAATCATTATGTCACCTGAACCAATCATCTCAGAATTCCGCGCCCTTGAATCCAAGCACCTTGTGCGCCTCCGCGCAGAACCGGAAACCGAAAGTTATTTCTCCGTTTTCGGAGAACCGGATTCCGCGCAGGAACGGCAGCAAATGATCGACACTATCGAAAACCTCGGCTGTTGGTGCGTCATCTCGGAATTCTACGCGGACGGCGCATGGCATCATTCCGACAGCGTTGGTTTTTGCACTGGTTACGAAAACCCACTGAAGCCTGAAGAAAATTTCTATGTTGTTGACCTTATGCGCGCAGCTATCGACAGCCTGAATCGACCGGAGCCGGTTTGACCTATCCTCCGCGCGCCATGCCGCAAGCGTGGTGCGACAGGGTAGGCCACAAGTCCTTCCTCAAAATAAATCACGCATCATGAACTCAAAATATCCCGAATCCGAAATCCAAAAGGTAATCTCCGCGCTTCAATCCCTCGTTTCCGCATTCGACGCAAAGCCGGAAGCCGAACAGGCATTTTGCGCTCCTCTTATCCACGCACGCATTGCGCTGAAAGATATCAAGCAATGGGAGTTCGTTTCCATTGAAGAAATCGACAGTAAAATTTAACCCCAGGAAGTTTTTATTTCTCGCGTCTGTCCATCGGAAACGGTGGGCAGCAGCGGTAAATCAAATTCCTGGTTTACTAAATCCAATCACGAATCATGAATCCAAAGCTTATTCCCATCCTTGAACGCATCCTCTCACGCGATACGGTCCTGTCTCCGTTTCACGCTGACAGGCTCCCGCAATCCGCGCTGGCTTACATCCGACAAAATTACCGCATGGACTCGTTCCTATCGGATGAGGAGCAGGACCTCATCGAAATGCTCGCGCCTTTCGCGGACCACATAGCAGACTCCTTCCGCGAAGATGAATCGTCGGACGCATCCAAATACTATCTATTTCAGGACGGCTCCCTGTGGCTCAAAACGAACGCTTACAGCAGCATCTGGACCGACGCTCGCGACTTTGCGGTCGAAGTCATCCTTCCTCAAATGCGCCTGTCCCGCATGGATGCGGACCTTCTCCGTGCTATCGAAATGGACGATGCCGTCGAATCCGTTCGACAGGACTTCTTCACCGCTTTTGCGCGCATCGTGAGCCATGAATTGGAAATCCAATGGTCCGAAGCTCGGGAGCGTTGGTACAATTATTGCCAATCAGCCGGAGAATCTGACCGCTTGGAACTTGGCGGTTACCGTCAAGGCGAAGCCGAAGCGCGAGAATATCTTGAGTGGATTAAGACGATTGCCTGAACCCTACGCGCTTAAACCCAATGAAAACCCCTACCCCCGGACCTTTCCCGCTCAAAATCACGCAATCTGACGACTTTTTCGTCATCGTTACGAATCAGGGAAACCATTACGCGAAGACTTTCGATCCTGCCGCCGCCCATTTAATCGCCTCCGCTCCCGCTATGTTGGACGCTCTTCAACGTCTCGCGCACCCCATGGCCGACGACGACGATCTAGACTACGCCCGCGCCATCATCAGGAAAGCGAAAGGACAACAACCGTGAAGCACGCTCACAAGCCGAAGCATTTCGTCAGTCGATGTTTCAGCGGTCCGGTCGATTCCTATCGTCCGAATCCTCGCGCACATGGATGGACGACAATTGAACAGACTTGCCGGTGCGGATCGACGCGACTGGTCAACGTAAACCAGCAGCAATTCGAAATAGGTTACTGGCAAACGTCCGAAGAAACTTACGAACCATGAACCTCTCCGAAATCAAAGCGGCGGTCCTATCCGGTCGAAAAGTCCACTGGAAATCCGGCGCGTACGAAATCACGACTGATTGCCACGATCAATGGTTCGTCGTTTGCCGCTCGACTGGAGGATGTTGGGGCTTAACATGGACTGACAACGTGACGGTGAATGGCGAACCCGACGACTTTTTCGTCGCATAAGACCTTCCCGCGCATCAAATCCCACGAATAAACCGCATCCGCGCATCAAATCATGCATCCATTGCTTCTTTCGGCCCTGATTCAAATCGAATCACACGGAAATGATCAGGCCAAAGGCCGCCACGGCGAGCTTGGCGCGCTCCAAATCAAGCCGGTCATGGTTCGCGACGTGAATCGCATCATGGGTACATCCTACACGCACGCCCAAGTCACGAATCGCGCCGTCGCGACGTTCATCGCAAACGCATATCTTTCGCATTACGGCAAACATCTCAGCGACGAATCTTTAGCTCGGCTCTGGCAAGGTGGGCCAAAAGCCATCAAGCGGTCATCCTCCCGCGCCTATGGCCGACGGGTTATGCGCGAACTTCAATCAATGGATAAATCGAACCGTATTTTCACCGAAAACCATCATTTCACCGCACGGTAAAACAGCAGAAAACAATGAAACTAACCATCCAATCCAAACAAAACGCCCAGACCATCGTGGACCTGTTCAACGCAATTCTCACAGGCGAGGAAGCCGAAAGCGGCGCGACACCGCTCTCAATTTACGACGAAAACAAGCATATCTGCTCCCTCGTCGCAAAAGATGGCACGCAAATCCTTGAACTGATCATCGAACGCGAGGAAGGCGACAGGCTCTGCCCCGGCACACCTGACACGGAGACGCTATGAGCCGCAACCTGTTCGGCAAACCACTCTACAAGGTACAGCTATCCGGCGCGATTGGCTGGTCTGACATGAAGGAGAAGGTCGTCAGTTACCAGACGGTCGAATTCTCCTCGCGCAAGGACGCGGAGAAAGCGGCGCGTGAACTGAATCCCGGCGAGTACACGCAAGGGCGGATTCGGGTCGTGCCGGTCGAACTCAGCGAGGACTACGATGTCTATCCGGTCGTCGAGCGAATCCAATCCTGATAACTTTTCGCCGGATAAAAAGTAGGCCAAATAACCTCATTCGCACCATGCCATTTCATCGATTCGATTCTAGCGCGGACACACGCGAAACCGTCCGTAGAGCCGCAAAACAGCTTACGAACGCTCTACGGGGCGTTTCTGATCGATTGCGAGGCATTCCCGCTACCCTACATGACCGACAAAGCGACAAGAACACTTCACATATCCTTTTCCGAAACGGAAGCGGCACCGCCCCCAAAGGCGGAGCGCAAGCATTCCGTTTTCGGAATAAGCCTCTCCCCTTTTTTAGAAAGGGGAGGCTTATCTTTAGATGAGCTAGGTAGACCAAGGGTAACTTAGAAGGAGCCATTGGTAGATTTACGTTGACTAGAGGACAAAAGAGACTTATCTATTTTCCACCATGAGTTACTTATCAAATGGTTCCACGCTCCGGGCGACGTTCCGAGAAATGCCGCCGAAGAGACACAACCTGAATTCGGAGAAGTCCGAGTTGTTGGCCTACATTGTCGAGACGGTTGGCTGTGGGTTGGTCGAGGCTAATCGAGCGTTTGGCTCGATGCGGAACGTCAAGAGTCAGGTCTTGGTTTTTGATCGAACCCATCGGGTCTGGCATGGCTGCGATTGGAAGCCGTCCGATGAGGAGGCTCAGAAGGATCTTGAGTCGCGCAAGCTCTCGGACCTCCGTCGCGAAATCGCCCAGATTTGGAAGGCTATCAACGCGCTTCGCAAGGGGAAGCAGCGCAAGAGAAAGCAGAAGGAAAACCAGCCAGCTTCAGCCGATCCAGAAACCTCTTCGGCTGATGATCTGACCGCAGACCTGAAGGAAATTTTCGGAAACCTGTAAACCCTGACAACTATGGAAACAAACCAGCAATTCGTTACCGCAGAAAAATTCGACAAGCTCGCAAAATTTCTTGAGAAGATATCGAAGCGTCTCAATGAAATTGAGGCTTCGAACAAGAAAATCATGGAGCAATTGGAATCCGGTGGCGACAGCGACGACAGCGCGTGGGAAGGCTTTGGCCCGAAGCCAGAGAAAACGCCCATCAATCCGAACGCTGAGCAGTACACTCTGGAACTCCATCATGGCCCGTACACGATCTATCGCCACGATGGCGAGTCGGACAAGGAATGGCAGCGGCGCAAGGACCACCTGATGGATCAACGTATCACGTTCCTCAACGGCAGCGGCCAGAACGGAACACCGGAGCAGGTGGCCTACCTTCAGAGGATCGAAGAACGCCTCGGTCGAAAAGTTTTTCAATATCCTCTTGCAACGACTTGAGACAACTGCGAAGCTACGTCCGCAACAATGACCAATTTTCTGCAATCAGGCTTAGAGCGCGAAGAGAACTCGCGACAGGGCGTTAGTGGATTTTCGCCCGTGACTGAACACCTGATTGCAACCCCTTTTCAGCGTTCGGGCATAGAGCGGAGCGAGAGGCTTCGACGGGTTTACGCATTGGTTTCCCAAGTTAACACCCGAACGCTGTCGATTTCTATCAAGTGAAAGTTTATACGGCCAAACAAACAGCAGCTATGCTCCAAATCTGCTGCGAAACGCTCCGGCGAATCGTGCGCCATGATGGCGTCCAGCATAGGAGAATTGGCCGACGAATCTTGTTCACCGAGTCCGACATCGCCGCGATTTTAACGAGTCGAGCGACAACCGGAGCCGTGAACCCATACGCAAGAAAAACAAAGAAACAAGAGAATACAAATGAGCAGCAACCAATTAGCAACAACGCAACCGCAACCGCTAGTCAGTCCTGACGGAGAGTTTTACTCCCGCATCGGAACATCGCTTGAAGCGGTCAAGGAACTCGGATCGTGGATTGCGCGAAGCGGAGTCTTCAACTGTCAGAAGGACGAGCAAGGCAACATGATCGCCCTTGAATGCCTAGCCACTCGCAAGACTCCGTTCGACTTCAAGCGAGAGTTTCATCTGGTCAACGGCTCGTTGACGATGCGCTCAGATGCCATGCTCGCTGGATATCGGACTCGCGGCGGCAAGGTAATCTGGAAGCAGTTCGATTCGACTGCCGCTATCGGAGTTTGGAAATTCGACGGCAACGAATGCGAAATCGGATTTACAACCGAGGACGCGAAAATCGCAGGACTGCTTCCCGCTAAGGCTGGTTCTGGATGGCAGAAAGATCCGGCAGCTATGCTCCGCGCTCGCTGTATTTCCAAGGCTATTCGAATGCTCGCACCTGAAGTTGTTGCTGGCGTCTATACCCCGGAGGAGGCTGCTGATTTTGCTACCTCACCAACACCCACCATCACCGCTACGGTGCGCCAGTCAGTCAACGTGACACCGGAACCAGCCTTCACGCTCGTCGAACGACTGGAGCAGATTCTTGAGCCACATTCTGATATCGCCAATGCGTTCCTCGTCAGCAAGAACCTCATCAAGGAAGGCCAGAACTTCCGCGATGTATCCGCGAAGGTGGCCAACATGATCGTCGCTGATCCTGACAGCTTCATCTCCAAGGCTAAGGCGTTCGCTAACCCGCCCACCGAATGAGCATTCTAAATCAGCACGTCAACCTCGACATGCCAGCGGAGAGGTATCACGCCGTTGACGCTCTCTCGAAGTCGATGATGTCGAAGATCCTCAAGTCCCCGGCGCACTATCGGGCCGCGCTAGAGGAGCGTCAGGAGCCGACGAAGTCGATGCAGATGGGTACGGCGATTCATACCGCAGTCCTCGAACCGCAACTGTACTCGCAAGTCGTCGCCGTTATTCCGCCGGACATCGACGGACGCAACAAAGAAGGCAAAGCGTGGAAGGAGCAGCATAAGAGCCGCATCCACCTGACTCACGCTGAAGACATCGATGTGCAAGGAGTGGCCAACAGTGTCCGTCGCCATCCGTTCTGGGACATCATTCATCTGCCGCACAAGATCGAAGCCAGCGTGTTCGCTCAGGACGAGGAAACCGGCATTGCCCTCAAAGCGCGTCCCGATCTGTGGATCGAAGGCCATACGCTCGTTGACATCAAAACGACCGACGACGCATCGCCCGAGGCGTTCCTGCGAACCATCGCATCGTTCGGCTATCACATTCAGGCCGCGCACTATCTGGAGATGACTGGCGCTGACAGCTTCATCTTCGTGGCGGTCGAGCGTAAGGCTCCGTACGCTGTAGCTATCTATCGACTGGATGCCGAATGGCTTCAGGCTGGTGCGAACCTTCGTAGGAAGGCAATCTCGACGCTGCACGAATGCCGCGCACTGGACAGTTGGCCAGCCTATCCAACAGCGACACAAACCCTTTCATGCCCTAAGTGGGTCTTGAATAAATCCGAAAACTAACCACCGAATAAATTATGTTCACAGTAAACCGCCGTGATGCCGGAGGCAGCTACATCAACGCCGAAGGCGACTACACCGTCACCGTAGCCAAGGTCGAGGAAACGCTCGATGCGAAGGGCCGCGAAGTCTGTAAGGTTACATTCAAAACTGAAGATGGAGCATCCATCACTGACCGCTTCATCAATCAGGAGAATGTCTGGTTTCGCGTCAACCAGCTTGTCGCAGCAACTAAGCACAATGTGCCTGATGGAACCGAGTACGACTTCCTTGGGGTCAAGGGCAGTTACGCGGCGTTCCTGAAGTCAATGACCGGCTTAGAGCTGCTCATCACCGCTCGCTTTGAGGAGTATATGGTCAACGGCGAGACGAAGCGGACCCTTCGCATCAAGAACATGCGCGAGGTTCCGATTGCCGAGGTCGATGGCGACGAGCTTGATCCGAAGCCGTTCTAAACCGCATCACGGAGGGGAGCGCATTCCGAGATAACGCTCGAAACTAAAACCTAAGAATTAAAAAACGTATCTATGGTCAAACCAATCAAAGAAGACAAAGAGCAGTATCGAATCACATTCAAAGGACTGCTGTCCATTTATCTGCCCGACGCAGTTATGAACGAAGTCTTCAGCGCAATCGAACTGTCCTGCCGTCGCAACGGCTGGGGTATCGCAATCAACGAAGAGAACCGACTGGACTTTGTGCAGATGCAAAAAGCCAAGGAGGCGAAATGAGCGATACCCCGAGGACGGACAAAATTCTGTTTACTGTCGATGTATGCGACGGTGAGGACGTTGTTAATCTTTGGTTTGCTCGCACCATTGAACGCGAACTCAACGCAGCCAACGAGCGCATCAAGCGGCTGGAGGAGGCGGGGGATGCGCTATGCGCTGCTGCCGCCTTTATGGGGTGGCACATGGAGATTGAGAAGTGGAACAAATCCAAGGAGGCCAAGCCGTGAGTGAAACACCGAGGACGGATGCGGCGTGTAACATTTACGATCTACAAATAGTAGCTGAGAACATCGAACGCGAACTCAACGCGGCCAATGAGCACATCAAGCTACTC
>Ga0209596_1003345_pt1 | contig 12653 bp, 21 predicted proteins | sample M_130807_MF_Meta_FD_187314 | JGI IMG/M metagenome (GOLD analysis project Ga0209596, IMG submission 187314) | Freshwater microbial communities from Lake Montjoie, Canada to study carbon cycling - M_130807_MF_MetaG (SPAdes) (version 2) | ecosystem: Environmental > Aquatic > Freshwater > Lake... | reverse complement strand
AATTAACTTTAAATATTGAATTATTTAAAAGCGCAGCTCGTAACGATACAACATTATTTACATTTTTAAAAAATATGATTGCGCAAAATAGCCAAACATATTATATTATAATAGAAGAGAAAGTAAGTGGATCTTATGTTAATTATTGGCGTGGTAATGTGGTGCAAGACCAAAGCACTTGGAATAATGATGCATTGGAAGGCGGAAAAAGTTTTAAAGTTACTGCTAATGATTTTGCCTTTTTAAATGAATTACCATTTGAGCTATTAAGCGCAGGAAGTCCAAAAGTAGTAGCAGAATATCCATTGCGCTCAATGATGAATGCAGCATTAACAAAGCTTGGTATTTATGATGATTTTGCAGGTAATATTCTTTATTATTTCCTTCATAATATAAATTGGTTTGAAACAACTATTCCATTAATTGACAGGCCAATTACTGATATACTTGTAAAAACATTGACAGTTGATTCAAACTTTACTGAATTAAATGAAGATAGAACGCTAAATACAATTAATTATATTGAAGTTTTAAAAACTATTTGTATCATTTTTGGATGTAGGTTAATTCAAAGTAATGGTAAATTTTGGGCTATACAAATGTCAAATTATGCTAATTCAACTAGCAAGTTTTATCAGCGTGGAATTGATAACAATAATACTACTACTGTAACTGTAAGCCCAAGAGTAGCAGTAGATAATACTTCAGGGCCATTAAAGATTTTAGAAGGTGGAAGCTATGCAGGTATAAGACCATATTACACTGTATTTATTGAAAAGCCACGAATGAATAGTTTATTGGCGCATAATCAAAAAGATTTAGACAATTCTATTCCAATGTCTATTACTCAAAATGCGCTTAGCTTTAAAGGTGGTGGAAATAATAATCTTAAAATTAGTTTTTCAACTATTTCAGATTTTGCAGGTGGAATTTTTGTAGATGATATAACTTTAGGAAAAACAAGAATATTTCCAAGATTTTTTACATTAACTCAGCAGAAGTTTATTGTAAAAATAAAAAATAGCGCAGGAACTTATTATTATTTACAATATACTGGTGGTGCATATACTTGGACAACCACAAGCTCAAGTTTTATTTTAACTTTTCCTTTGACAGGCCTTTTGTTTAATGGTAATTTAGATGGTGTTATATATACTGATACATTACCTGCTTTTACATTTGTAGAAGTATATGTTGAAAATTACCCATATTTTGAAGGAATAAAATCACCATTAACAAGTCCACCAGTTACAATTGCAGGTGAAGCTTATTTCAAAGGAACTACTGATGTTTTATTTGTTGAAAATGGATATGAGGGCGATGACACAGGCTATAGAGCAACTATAAGCCCAAAGCCATTTGATCCTATTGAAAAGCAAGTAGAAAAAGTTTATTTATATGATAATTATGATGGTTCTGCAAAAGGGTTAATGAGAATTGACTTAGGTGCAAAGCCTGCTACTCAAAATTGGAATGTTGGTGCTTATGGCGGTTCATCTTTTAGTTTATTACAAATAGTTGTATTAAATGCACTTGCGCAAAATAGAGCAGTAAAAGAAATAATTACAGCTACGATAAAAGGTAATTACTACCCACATCAATTATTAACTTATGATAGCAAGCAATGGCATTTAAAACAATGTACTTACAATGCTGGAAGTAATCAATGGAATGGCGAATGGTGGGAATTGCAATATGATGAAACAAATATAACAACAGTTGTAAATGAGGCTACTGGTGATTGGCAAGATACAGTTTTAATAGGATAGAAAATGACAGATGCACAACGTATAAGTAAACTTGAAGAGCAAGTTGCAGCTTTAATAAATGAGAATAAATATACTAATAATGCTATTATGAATGCTAATGGTATAGCTGCAAATAACAATAGATATACCAATGATTTTATAGGATTATTTTTACCTTATTTGCCATTGATTGCAAAAATTACAGTTCCATTAGCCAGTGGAGTTGCAGTTAGTACATTGACTTGTTCAGCTACTTATTACCAATTGGATAATAATGATAAATTTGTATTGATAAATATTGCAACAGGTACAAGCTTTAATTTGGTTGCTAATGGTAATACTGCTGCAGGATCAACTTCAATAACATTTGATTCATTTACACCAAGTGAGGAAATTGGCACAAATAGCTTAATTATGTTTAAAATGCATAGGGATAATGGCAGTCATTTTATAAAGATTGATAGCTAGTTACATAAAATAATAATAATATAAATAATTTTGCAAAACAATGAGTAATAGAATAGGAATTGGAATAGATGTATTTAGTGGGCCTGGCATTGATGCAGATGCAACTACTATTTACAATCGTATAATAGCAGATGGTGGAGTAAGTGATTTAACTCGTTTAAACTTCTTTGTTAAAGGGTTAAAAACTATATATGGCTCATTGACTAACGTGCCTGTGTGTTACGATGCTCATTGGATTGGTTATAAGTTAGGTTCAGGAACAGGAGCAACAGCAGGACAAGCAGCAGCAAAATTATATAGTTTAACAGTAGCAGGAGATGCAGTTCAAACAACAGCAGCAAGTCAACCGCTTTTATTAAGTCATAATGGTGCGAGTAGTGATAATTATTGGTATGGTAGCGGGGTAAATGGTAACTTTGTTTCTACACCTAATGCAGTAGCTAATCAAATTACAGGTGACATTGATATAAAATCAACAGCTAAATACATATTTAATGGTTCTTATGCAATGATAGCAGCTAAATGGGGCGCAGCACAATCTTTTAGATTCTACATAACTCCAAGTAATTATCTTATACTTGAGTTAGGTGGGATAGCAGGTGCGCAGTCCTCTCTTGTAATTACATCTGCAATGAATCATTTAAGAGTAACAAGAAATACTACAAATGGAAATATATTATTTTATTATAGCAATGATGCAATTACTACTGATATAAATAGTGTTACTTGGATTCAACTTGGAACTACAATATCAGGAACTATTGGTGCATTTACTGCTTCTACAAATAATGTAACTATTGGACAAGAACAATCGAATGCTTTTCAAGGCAAAATATATCGTGCAACAATAGCAAATTCAATCGGTGGCACACCTGTAGTTGATTTCAATCCTGCAACATACAACGCAAGTACAAGTCAAACTGCTTGGACAAGTGCAACAGGTGAAGTTTGGACAATTAACACAGGAACAGCAACGACAGGTTATAAGGGTGTATTGGTAGATAGAACTTTAGTTCAAGGTGATGGCGTGGATGATACATTATTAAGTTCAACATTAAATACAGCACAACCAAGAACTAACTATTCATCTGTAAGAGCATATATAACAGGAGCAGATACATTATTTTCAGATGGTAATAATTTCCCACCATACCAAAATTTATTACGACAGTATTCGGGAGGTACTTTAGAAATAAATTCAGATGGGAGTGTGTCTATGGCTTCTTCTTCGCTTATAAATAAGTTAGTTACATCAATTATTAACTCTACAACTTCGACAATTAGAGTTAATAATGGAACTGTAACAACAAGTTCAATTACAGGTGCTACATTAGTTGCAATAAGATTGTTTAGAAGTGGTTTAGGTCAATTTGGTATGAGTAGTTTAAATACTTACATCATTTCAAATTCAGCAGATAATAACACTAATCAAACAGCAACCTACAACCTTATTCGTTCACTTAATAACAACGCATTTTAATGGAAGAGAATATAATTTACCCACGATTCTATAAATGCATTACACTTGCTAAGTTTAAGTTATTAGATGACAAATGTTGCAAGTTATTAGGCTTACCTAATGATGAAGATACAATTGATTACGCAAATCCAATAGTAGACATAAACGGATTTAATTGGTTGGTTGTAAATACAGATGTATCAAGCATATTTACTGAAGCAGAAATCTTGGCAATGGTGCAATATGAAGAGATAGTTTTACCAACAATTAATCCGTAATGAACAAAAATATTTTATTACTTATAGATAACGGATTTGCTTGGGCAGGAGTATTAACTGCAATAGCAATATCTGTACTTCCAATTATTCAAGTTTTAGCAGGAGCAGCAGCACTTATATTTTCAATACTTTCAATATTCAAAATTATAAAGAATTGGTATGAAAAAGATTAAAGAAAATTGGCAAAGTCACACATCAACTATTATCGGTGGCATAGTGGCAATTGCTACTGCTTGGAGTACAATTGATATGAGTACATTTGATATTAGTAAGGATTGGTTTAAATTAATTATACCTGCTATAATTGCACTTGGCGGCTATTTGACAAAAATAAATACAAAAGTTAACTAATAAGTGAACTAATGACAATGATAAGTAAACACATTACTTTACAAGAAGCAACCGAGAGTGCAACTGCTTTAAGAATGGGTATTAATAACGTGCCTAATGAAGTAGAATTAGATGCAATGAAGTATGTATCAGAAAACTTATTTGAACCGATTAGAGAGTGGTATAATAAGCCTATAAAGATTAATAGTTTTTATAGATGTTTAGCATTAAACAAAGCAGTTAATGGTAGTAAAACAAGCGGTCACGTATTAGGCAATAGCATTGATATTAGTGGTGGCAATAAAGTAGAAAATAAAAAGATATTTGACTTTATAAAATTAAGTGGATTAAACTTTGACCAAGTAATTAACGAATACGATTATACGTGGATTCATATATCTTTAAAAAAGGATAAAAATAGAAAACAAATATTAGCTATTGGATAGTGTAGATATAGAAAGAAAAAGGTTGGTAGCTATAATAGAAGCTAAATATAAGCAGAAAGAAATAGACAAACGCACAACACAAACTAATAAGAAAACAAACAAATGATAATATTTGCAATACTACTTTTAGTTCAAACAATATTAAATGCAATAAGTGATTCAATCACACATCACGATGGATATAAAACTTGGGGTTATTTCTTTTCAAAAGATGCAGCAGAAGAGCCTAAATACAATTGGTTTCATAGGTACTTTCCTATGTTCTACGATGCTTGGCATTTATCAAAAGTGCTTCAAACTTTATGTACAGTTGGCATTGTATTTATTGCCACAAAATCAATTATATTTGTTGCTGCTATTTTAGTTGCAAGAGGATTACTTTTTAATATTGTTTACAAATGAAAAATATATATGCAATCCTAATAGCTTTACTTTATTGCTTAATTTGTAGTTGCTACACAAAGAACCAAGCAATAAATAAGTTCTGCAATAAAGATACAGCCAGTGTAATGGTAACAATACACGATACGATTATAACCGAAACTATACGAACTGATACGATATTTAATGATAACGTTGATTCTGTTTTTTTTACTAAAAATAAGATAGAGATTAAATATATTAAGATAGGGAATAAGATAGAGATTGCAGGTAAGTATTTGGGTGACACGATTTACTACGAGAAAAAAGTATTGATTGAAGTACCAGTTGATTGCCCGAAATTAGTATGGTACAAACAACTCGGTGCAGACTATTGGTATATACTACCATTGATAATATTGATTATATTTATAGTTGGTTACATTCGTAAAATCTTAAACAATGGATAACTATGAAAGACTACAAGATTGCATATGAATTTAATGGTCGTAAAATGTACACGATTGTAAGAGCAAGAAATGTTGAGGATGCTAAAAAGCAAATCAATGATAGGTTACATTTTATTGAGGTCAAAGATATTACAGCACCTGATGAAACTTTAGACTACATTAAGAATTTATTTAATATGAAATAATATGAAAATAAGACCACGATTAACACAACAAGAATATGACTTTATTAAGTCGTTAAAAACCGAAAGGAAAGAAAACAAAGTGTTAGTCATTGGTGATTTGCACGAACCTTTTTGTTTAGATGGATATTTTGAGTTCTGCAAAGATGTTTATGCTATTTACGGATGCAATGAAGTTGTTTTTATAGGCGATATAGTAGACAATCATTTTGCAAGTTACCACGAAACTATACCAGATTCAATTGGTGGCGGTGATGAGTTAGAGTTTGCAATTAGCAAACTTAAGAAGTGGCACGATTACTTTCCTAATGCTACTGTGATAATAGGAAACCACGATAGACTTATAATGCGAAAGGCACAGACTGGTGGCATAAGTCAAAAGTGGATTAAGGATTACAAAGATGTTCTTGAAGTACCTACTTGGAAATTTGTTGATAGGCATATTATTGATGGAGTTCAATATTTGCACGGAGAAGGTGGCACAGCAAAGGTTAAATGCAAGGCTGATATGATGAGTACAGTACAAGGTCATTTGCATACACAAGCCTATAATGAATGGTTCGTAGGTGCTAACTTTAAGATATTTGGAATGCAGGTAGGTTGTGGAATTAATCACAAGCATATTGCTTTTAGTTATGCTAAATACGGAAAGAAACCTGCAATAGGCTGTGGTGTGGTAATAAACGGAACAACTGCAATCAATGAATTAATGGAACTATGATAAGTAGCTTTCAGATATTAGGTCAAACAATTGAAGTAATCATAGATAACGAATATTGCCACAAGAATAAGTGCTATGGGCAATTTATACCATTTGAAAACAAAATAATAATAGCTAATAAATTTAAGAGTAAAAAAGTTTGGTTAGATTACAAGCAGGAAATAATTGATGCTACGTTCTTTCACGAGCTGATCCATTGCTTACTATTTTATTCAGATTCTGAAAGTTGGTTAGATGAAAAGTTTGTAGATAAACTTGGAAACTTTTTGCACCAGTACGAAATAAGTAAATGTGAAAAAATCACAATTTAAGTACCGTATTTGTGCTATTTTTACACAAAAGTGGCATCTAAAAGTAGGAATATCAGTTTTTAACTGACATACTACATACAAAACATTATCCCAAATATTGATTTATTTGGGTTTTTTTATGCTCTTTAAAAAAATAATTGTTTGATAATCAGTATTAATAAAAAAAGTATTAGTTTTTGTAATAATAAATATTGTACATTTGAAGGGTCAAAAAAATATATTAAAAATGGAAAAAATCACATCACTAACATTTACTAATACTTTTTCAAAAGAGCATTTAGTAACAGTAACACTTTACAAATTAGAAATAGGCTATGCAGTATTAAGCGAGTTTGGATGTAAATTAGATGGACAGACAAGACTAACTTATTACGATGCAGAAGAATATTTTAACCACGTAATTCAAGAAACAAGAAAAGCCTATCACTCAATGGAAATGCCATTTAACACAACTGAAACAAAATGAAAAATCAAATTTTAGAAAAAGTACTATTTGTACTAATGTTAGCAGCTATGTTTTTTATAACATACGTAATCTTATTAATCACACACGACTAATTAAATTAAATAATGAAAATTACAATCACAAAAACAGTAGAAGAAACGCACGATATTGAATTACCTGCGTATCGTAAAAACAGTTGTCATTACTTTAAGATAGTAAGTGAAACACAAGCAGTATTAGTTTGCACTTATTCAGGTGGAGAATCAATCGCAACAAGTACAACCAGTAGTGCTTTAAGTTTAGCACCATTAGAATCAAGTCAAGAAGAGTTTGATGCCAAGTTCAATGAAGTATTTACATTAATAAGCGAGAAAGCATCATAATGCAAAAAGAACGATTAAAAAAAGAAGTAGTATTAGCACTACTGGAAAGCCAAGAAGCAATTGGCTACATAGCTGATAAAATGGGAGTACAATTTCAAACAGTATTAAAACAAATAATAAGTGAATCACCAACACTATGTAAAACACCTTATGTAATAGCTATAAAGAATGCTTTAGGGTTACCATTAAACAATACGATTACCGAACTATATAACGAGCAAGGAGGGTATAAAGAATGAACTTACAAGAAGAAGAAAACAAGTTAGCAATACTATGGAAGTATTATAAAAATTCTTTAGAAATAACACACAGTGGCGAATGCGATGACCAAGAGTTTATAGAACTTGGCAAAGCAGCTAACAAATGGCGATTACAAAAGGAATTAGTACACAAGTTAAAAACCGAAAACAAATGAGCAGAATAGACACTTTAAGAAACCGATACGACAAAATAAATAGATTGCGAAATATTGCAATTGACCAAAAAAATATTCTTAAAACAAAACAAGCGCAATGGTTACTGTATTCAATCACTTTAAATTTAAATCTAATTAGCCAACCGACACAATGGAATTAGAATATTTAAAACATAACGAGAAATTTTTATTAAAGCAATTGGCTATATTGCAGGATAAAGTAAAGATTTATAAGAAACAATTATCAGAAACTAAAAAACAAATAAAGAAATGGAAAATTTAACACATTGGAAAAAATGTACGGATCAAAAATACATTGGAAGTTATGACTTTCAACCAGGACAAGAACTAAAAGTAACTATTGAAAAAATAGAGAATGTAAATATTGAATTATTTAATGGAAAGAAGCTTGAAACAAAAAATTGCATTTTAGCGCATTTCAAAGGAGCTAAAAAGCCAATGATTCTCAATAAAGAGAATATGAAGGTAATTACAAAAGTAGCAGGATCACCATACATTGAGCAATGGGTTGGTAAGGAAATTACTTTATATGTAACTAAAGTAGCTGCATTTGGTTCTATGGTGGATGCAGTAAGAGTAAAATTTATACGATAATATGATAGATAATTTAATATTTAGAAGCAGCGCAACAGGTGGCCTATGTGGTAAAACAGGGCTTGGCGCAACAGGTGAGAAGCTTGCAATTAAAACGTATTTGCAGAAGCGTTATGGTAGATACAAAGAAATTACAAATAAATATCTTGAAAAGGGTATTGCTTGTGAAGATGCTGGTATAAAAACTTATAATAGCCTATTTAATACGTATTATGTAAAAAACGATACACGTATTTACAATGATTTTATTACAGGTGAATGTGATATTGATACAGGTGATAGTATTATAGACATCAAAAATAGTTGGGATTTATTTACTTTCCACGAATCTAAAACGAGTGATAACAAATTATATGATTGGCAAGGCCAGTGCTATATGGAGTTGTACGATAAGCCAACATTTCAATTAGTTTATGTTTTAGAAGATGCACCTGACTTAAATATCTTTAAGGAAATAAACTATGCTGGTGAAATTGAAGAGTGGGAAGAGGTGCAAATTATAGCAAATATGGTTTATTCTCAATCAACATTTGATAGGCTTATTGAAACTCAAGGATTGGGTGGCGATGTAAAAACTGATAAAGCAATAAAAAGTTTTATTGAAATTCCTGCAAGTGAAAGATTGCACGCTAAACAATTTAGTAGGGATTCAACAAAATACGAATTTATTAAAACAAGAATAAACGAAGCAAGAAAATTTTTAAAATCAATATACGAATAATGGAAATCAAAGGTAAGATCCTTCAAATCGGAGAAGTAAAACAGATTAGTGATAAGTTTAAGTTGCAACCAATTTTAATTGAAACTGAGGGCCAGTATCCTAAAACAGTACAATTGCAATTAGTACGCAAAGCAATTGAGCAAATTCAATATTTGCAAGGTGGCGAAGTAAAAACATTTAGCTTTGATGCTGAATCAAGGGAGTTTAATGGTAAATATTATACCAATTTAAATTGTTTTGAAATAAGTTAGGTAACTAAAACAGGTAAGTGTAATCAAAAAAGTGGTGAAAAATTATTTTAAAATATTTAAATTACAAAAAACGTAAAATAAAATTTTTTCCTAAAATTACAATTACACTTACCTTTTATGACTTAGATACTAATAAAATCAATAGCTAAGGTCAGGTAAGTATAAAATATAGTATAATGATTACACTTACCTAATTATTTAGAATAAATCTAAATAGTAAATAAATTAAAATAAAGTAAATAAATAGTTTACTTTTGGAATATTATAAAATGTGTTATGAAGTAGAGATTTGTAACACATTCTTTTAAAGTGTTGTTTTCATAAAACAATTAGCCCCAATTCTCTCTACGTTTTGGGGCTTTTGTTTCTTATAAATTATTATGAACATATCGTTATTCAAATCAGTAAAAGATACATCTTCACCATTTAATAAACCAGTACAAGTTGCATTAGATAGAATAAAAAATGGAGCTTCAAAGGAATTAAACTTAAAAATTAGAGAATCTAATGACAAGGAAATACAAAAAAATTTAAAATCTAAATTGCCTGGTGTTTGTTTTAATGGAACTTTTACCAATAGAAGCATAAAAGGATTAGATAAAAAGTCAGGATTAATTATATTAGATTTTGATGGTTTTGAAAATAAAGAATCCGCATTACAATATAAAGAAAGTTTAAAAGAGGATGCCTATATATTTGCAACTTGGATAAGTCCATCAAATATTGGAGTAAAAGTATTAGTTAAGATTCCAATTGAAGGCGAACATAAAGGATATTTTGATGCTTTAAGATTACATTTTAATTCTGAACACTGGGATGTAAGCAGTTCAAATATTGATAGATTTTGTTTTGAGTCATATGATCCTAATTTGTTTCAAAACAATAATTCAATGTTATGGAGTTTGTGCGAATTACCTGAATCAGATGAAATAGGAACAAGTAAACCATTTATATCAATAAAATCAGATAATCGTATTATTGAGAATTTAATGAAGTGGTGGAATAAAAAATATGGTTTTGTTCAGGGCCAAAAGAATAATAACCTATTTAAGTTAGCTGCAGCATTTAATACATTTGGAATTAATAAGAGTGAATGTGAACACGTTTTAAACCAATTTTGTAATGGTAAAAATGATAAAGAAATACAACAACTAATTAATTCAGCATATAAAAACGTAGCTGATTTTAGAACAAGGTTTTTTGAAGATAAAGATGTAAAACAAAGAATTGAAAAACAAGTAAAAGCAGGATCTACTTTAAAAGATATTGCTAATTCATTTCCTGGAGTAGATAAAATTGAAATTGAAGCTAGTATAAATGAAATAAAAGAAAATAATGTTAGTGATGATTTTTGGACTTATGATAGAAATGGAAGATGTATATTAAGCGCACATCAATATAAATTTTGGTTGCAATCAAAAAACTTTAGTAAATACTTTCCAACTGATTCAAATACTTATACTTTTATACGTAAAGAAAAAGGATTAGTTGAAGAAACTAATGATAAAAGAATAAAAGATTTTGTATTATCTGAATTGTTAAAACGTAATGACATTGGATTCCTTCCATACGATATGATGGCAAATACAACTAAGTATTTTAGTAATGATTTTTTAGCTTGCTTAGAATCAACTGAAATGGCTATAAAAGAAGATACATCTGATACATGTTATATTTATTATCAAAACTGCACTGTTGAAATAAAAAAAGATTCAATAAATACTATTGGGTATGAGAATATTGAAGGTTATGTTTGGAAAAAACAAGTTATAAATAGAATATATGAGCAATCAGATCACCACGAAAGCGAATTTAGGAAGTTTTTATGGTTAATTAGTGGTAAGAACATTCAGCAATACAATAGTTTTAAATCAGTTATAGGTTATTTGCTACATAGCTTTAAGACTAGTGCAAACAACAAAGCAATAATATTTAATGATGAAACAATAAGTGATAATCCTAATGGTGGGAGTGGTAAGGGTTTGTTTTGGAATGCACTTGGTAAAATGAAAAAAGTTGCAAGTATTGATGGTAAAACATTTGAATTTACAAAATCATTTCCTTACCAAACAGTTTCAACTGATACTCAAATACTAATTTTTGATGATGTTAAAAAGAACTTTAGTTTTGAGAGCTTATTTAGTTTAATTACTGAAGGAATCACATTAGAATATAAAGGCCAGGATGCAATAAAGCTTCCAATAAATAAAAGCCCAAAAATATTAATTACAACTAATTATACTATAGGTGGAGTTGGTGGATCATTTGAGCGCAGAAAATTTGAAGTTGAAATGAGTAGTTATTTTAGCAATAAATATACACCTGTAGATGAATTTGGACATCTACTATTTGATGATTGGAATGAAGCTGAATGGTCAAGGTTTGATAATTATATGATTCAATGCTGCCAATTTTATTTAATAAATGGATTAATTAAGAATGATTTTAAAAACTTAGAAATAAGAAAGTTTATTAAAGAAACATCATTTGAGTTTTATGAATGGGCTAATACTGAAACATTGCCATTTGATATTAGATTACCTAAAAATGAATTATTTGATATTTTAACTAATGATTATTCAGATTTAAAGAAATGGTTACAAAAGAAAACATTAAATAGGTGGATTAAAACTTATTGCGAATTTCATAAATACGAATACAAAGAAGGTAAGTCTAATAATAATTTGTGGTTAGAAATAAATAAACCTAAAGGATCATTTGAAAATCCAATAAAATTTGATATATGAAAGTATTAAGAGGTTACCAAGAACAAATAAGTAAAGATGCAAATGATATTTTAAAGCGTTTAGGCTTTGTTTATTTAGCACTTGAGGTAAGAGTAGGTAAAACTGCAATTGCATTAAATACAGCTCACATATATGGTGCAAAAAATGTTTTATTTGTAACTAAAAAGAAAGCAATTAAATCTATTGAAAATGATTATATTGATTTTGGATTTAACTTTAATTTGACTGTTATAAATGCTGAAAGTTTACATAAAGTTACAGGTAATTTTGATTTAATAATAAGCGATGAACATCATAAATATG
>Ga0209596_1003342_pt1 | contig 12659 bp, 22 predicted proteins | sample M_130807_MF_Meta_FD_187314 | JGI IMG/M metagenome (GOLD analysis project Ga0209596, IMG submission 187314) | Freshwater microbial communities from Lake Montjoie, Canada to study carbon cycling - M_130807_MF_MetaG (SPAdes) (version 2) | ecosystem: Environmental > Aquatic > Freshwater > Lake... | reverse complement strand
ATTAAATGAACTAAGATCTAAAAGATTACACTTGAAAGATAAACTTTACCATATCTTAAAAGAAAACGTAGAGTTATAGTTATTATTTCTATGCTTTTTCTCTTAGATCCAACAGAAAGGTTATAATCATCAAACAACCCATCACAACGTTTGATTCCATAAAGAATAGTATAGATATCAACGATGAAAAGATAGTGAGCGTATATGGCTTTAAAAAGCCTTTGGATCGATCCACTTCTTTCACAGTTTCCGCATCAGGGCTGTTTCTTGCTATGACGATGCCATTCATGATGGCAAGGCCTATGTATAGTACTATAAGGAATGTAATCATTGTAATGAAGATATTATAACTATTAATACAACACCAAACCCTAAAAGAATTCCATTTCTAACTTTCTTACCTTTTTGAAATTCAGCATAACTTTTTTCTTTTTCTATACGTTTTTCTTCATCACGTTGCGCCTGTATACGTCTTTCTTCATCACGTTTTTTAATCTCTTCATCAAGTTTTCTTCGTTGTTCTTCTTTTACAAGTTTAATTACTTCTCTATTTACATAAATATGTTTACAATTCTTACTATAAACAATATTCTCATCCAATGGATTAAGTCCTAATGTCTCATTATCAATTAATTCATACGAAATACCATCATAATAAAAAGTAGATACTAATTCACTTCTAGCACCATATGTGTTTTCACATGAAAAATAAAATTCAATAACATAGAATAAATTTTCAGTTTCATTAATATTAATTATTTCAGGATTATATGAATACACATTTTTACATTTAGACTTACATAATAATGATATTAAATCTATTTTTTCTTTTACATTATTTAGATTTTTACCATCATAATTAATTTTTGTTTTAATTGATTGGTGATTACCAGATTCTAAATCAATAAAGTTTTGTGACTTAGCAGATAAAGAGATCAATAAGATAATAATGAATATTATATTTTTCATATGTTTTTATTTTGATAGATAAGTATTTTTTATTTATATATGATATATAAAAAATATTAATAGTTTCTTATTTTTATCATATTCCAATCTCTTTTCAGTCTCTATATTACCTAAAAAGAAACTTCCTTTCTCTGTAGCAACGGTGATTAGAAGATCCAGGTCTTCATTGATCTCTGGGTAGACAAACTCTGTCAACTCAAAGTCGTCAGTATCGTGGTCATATTGATACCGTGTATTTCTTCATACTCCTATTTCATTAAGTTTTTCTTCTCTTAGTATCTGTAGACATTCCGCCAATGGGTACATTGCACCAATGGTATTAGACCACGACTTATTGGTTTCATTGCTATAGTCTCCATCCCATTGTCTGTGAAATCGTATCTCTATTCTAGATCCAACACCATGAGGTCCTTCCGCTATCTTATGAACGGTTCCTTCCACACCGATGTATTTGGACATTGCTTCTTCCCATCCAACCCGTGCTGAGTTGTCTTTGTCGAACTGGAACCCTTTTATTCTATCGCCTTTCTTTATCATATTTCTTTGAGTTCTTCTTCTCTGGCATACCACTGGTCGCCTTCTTCGTCGGTGAAGTAGTAGATGTAACAGCTACCCTTCATTCCGCATTTGTCAATGGTTATGACCTTACCATCCATTTCTGCCTTATCTCCTTTATAGAATAGCGGCATGCTTATCCAATCAGGGAAAAGGTCAAGTACTTGTTGTGTCTTTGCTTTGTCTCCGATTATCTCTTTTAATTTTCTCTCGAATCCTGATAAGTTGTCTAGTTCTTTCATAGCTGCAATATACGGATAATATTCTCATTTTATCCTTAAATAGGTCTTTTTATTTCTTCGTGAACTCAGTAGAATCAAACCCAACGTTCTCAGCAACGCCTACTTTGTTTACTACAGTAATATATGTGTATTTTCCTTTCTGACTTCTTACATCGTAAGTCCCTGGGTATTTCTTTGCGAACATTCCAGATTTGAATACGACCTTATCTCCTGCAACGAATACCTCAGCCACAACTGGTTTATCCCACCCAGGTACTAACTGATCCAATAACACTGTGTTTAATAAGTCGTTCATCGCCTCACCAAAGCTTTTAGTCTTACCAGCTGTTTGAACGTATCTGTCTAAGGCAGTGAAGGCACCAGGCATCTTTGCAAGTTGACCACTGGCTTTGGCACCACCATAAGAAGTTGTAAAGTTTCCAGTAGGTAGTTTCAAAGTAATGTAGTTGTGTTGAACATTAAGTTTCGGTGCTGCTATTTTCTTTGTCTTAGTTGCCATATGTTATATCGTTTGTGTTTAACAAAGATAAGGATAATATATTGATTAGGTACTAAAAAAAGCAACAGATTTTAGTATATTTTTTTATATAGGTAGGAAGGAGTCCACCCTCTACGTATTGAAGTTATACGGACCCGTCGTCGATGTTCTCACTGACAGAACAAAGATAAGGAATCTTTTCTGATAAATTATCATCTAATTAGATGAGGTTTTTTTATCTCTGACAAAAAGAAAGAGTCATCGATTTGAGTATGTGATTGGTCCCGAGAAAGAGGATATTCTACTTAGCATATTATATTTTTTTTAATTATCGCCTATACGAAAAGGTTTGTAGTGAACAAATGCTTTCCCGTCCTTTATCGTTTTAACGGATCCATCTGGGTCTCTCTCGAGAGAGTCGAACTTTGTTTTTAGTTCCGCCACCTTAGGTAGCTTCATAAGCTCGTCGTCAATCAGTATTTCCGTGGTGGTTATATTTAGTTTCCCCATTATAAATTCAAATGCTATATTCTCTGTGTCTGCAAATCCTTTGTGGATTGCTATTATTTCACCACGATAACATTCGATATCCTTCAACATTATGCAAAGAAAATCTGGGTCTGTAGCTATTTTGTTCCAAAGACTCATAGACTCGGGACTGGTATGATTATGATTGGAACTGGCGAAGCCTAGATGCTTGATGAAGTTGTCGTAGATGAGATAACCTAATCCTATACCTCTCAGTTCTTTTGGCACTCCGTCCGAAGCTGGTAGTGCAGTATCTCCGAACGTGGTAAAGTGTATTCTGTTGAATTTGTCTTCGGTCAATATGAACTTGTCTTCCAGTAGCTCCTTCATCGGAACTTTCACAACATCTGAGTCGTCTAATAAGTTATACATGGTAGTGGTGTCGGTATCTTGATCGAGGAAGTTTGTAGGGAATATAATTCGGTGAGAGGTTTTGTTGCCGGATTTAGTCTGTACCTGGAACTTCAGTATCGGTTCTGATGTGGTTGTTGGCTCGTCTTTGAATATCTTACCTTTCTTGGTGAAGAAATCAGACACGGACTTCTTGGTTCCAGACGCGTAGGTATCAGACTTAGGTATGTTTGTCTTGTCTAAGTATGTTCCAGCGATGTTTAGCTCGTTAAATCTCTTTAGGTGTTTCATATTATCTTTTGTTTTATTATCTTTTGTTTTATAATTCTAAGAAAGGAATCTTTGTTCCATCAACTGCAGCTTTCTTGCAAAACCCATCATATAAAACAACTTCACCATCTTGAAAAGCATAATTACCATTATGGGTTCCTCTCCAGTTTGGACTGATATCATACATAGAGTTTGCTGCTCTTTCAACCTCTACATCATATTTAGAGAAATCACTATACTCTAATACATCAACAGGACTTCTTAATATAAGATAAGCTTCTGTATCTCCAAACGGTATTTTCCAAACACCATCTACTTTAACAAACCCCCGTGTTTTATTTAACATACAGTATTCATATAAGAATGGTGCCTCATGATAATCAAAGGTTATTTTAAAGACCTTACCATTATCTAATGAGAATACTGCACCAAAGACACCGGCACCTAAGAACTCTCCAATCTTTCCAAACTTCATTTCGAATCTTTCTATATCTAAAGAATCGATAAACTTATCCATATTGTTTTCAACTTGCTGGTTAACAATGTGTGATCTCATTATTAAGGATCTAAATCCTTTTCTTAATATGTTTTTTGTATTACTGGATACCATTTCATTAAATTTTCTAAGATGTTTCATATACTTATATATAAAAAATAAGTTTAAATATTTTATATATACTCTAATAAAAAAAAACAAATATATGAAATACATTAAAACATTTGAATCGTATTCTGTAAACGAAGAGCTTTTAGGAATATTTGCAGTAGCTGCATTGGCTTTGGGTGGAAGCGCAATCTATACCTCAGCTCGTAGAGCATGGTCTAAACATGTAACTGGTTCTAAATACGAAGCTACAGGAAAGACCGAATTGGTTAAAAATGACAACAACATCAAGCAAGGATACGGAAGAAAAACAGCTGGAATAGAGTTTACAATAGCAGAGTATAAAGATTCTGATGGCAATCTTTATTGTGGATATGATCACTTATATGATCCAGATCATGGCCCTAACTCTTCTTTTAGTGACGGTGACTTATACAGAGCTATCTATAAAATAGAAGACAAATCTAGATTGGTGAGATTTCTAAAAGGTTTAGAAGCAAGTGTGACAGAAAACCCAAAGTCGTTGCAAGCGCAGATAGCGGTTATCAGAGACAAACAAACTTATGTAGATATTCCTGCACCGGTTGATATGATTTTCTTAGATGACTACGATGACGAAAGGCTCCACAACCAATACTAAGACAAGGTAACTATTAAATAAATCTACAATTCAGATTTTTATTGATTTTTGAATTCCAAAAATATTACTAAAATGATCCATCGAAAGATATTAGAAGATGATTATAAAATATTAAAAAGAACCATTCATTGGTTCTTTTTTTTTATCTATAATATTTTATATATACTCTAATAAAAAAACTATAAATATGAAAAGTTTAAAGTATATTAAATTGTTTGAATTTTGGGGAATGTCGCCTTCAGCTGATGAAAAGGATCCAGTCTATGATATCACCGATTATGAATTAAAAGATTTAGGACAATACTATGTCATTCGTCCGATTAGCCACAATAGAAGACCTGGTGAGACGGTGGTAGATAACGGTACTATGAGATATTATAGAGATCTTATAAAGAAATCAGGTTTAGATTGTCGTGTTTATCGTGGCCCTCAATTTTGGCATGGTCGTGATGCAACTTCTTTCACATTATCTTCACACAGATGGAGTAAAGAGGATTTAGAAAAAGTACGAGATATAATTAATAAATCTGGGTTAAAACATGGTTAATATACTCTAATAAAAAAAAACAATACTATGAAACACATTAAAACATTTGAATCATACTCTGTAAACGAGAACTGGATCGGCGACGCATGGAACTGGATCAAAGAAAAACTTACTTCATGGATTTCCCGCTTGACTGGAGACTTCAAAGAAGGAGCTCAATATGCTATAGACTGGATCAAAGACAACTACGATATGATGAAAGAAACTGTAGAAGGATTAAAAAAAGCATCCGAAGTAGAAATAGAAAAGTTGTTTAACTGGGTTAAATCTATTACTTCGAATACAGACCAGATGATTCCTGCTATGGAGTCAGCAGAAGAATCTAAATCTATTCTAGATAAGATAGCTCGTATATCAGGAGCGTCTATTGCAACTCTAGCTTGTTTTGGTGGTCCAGTAGCAGCACTTGCTGGATTGATTATGAGTAATGGTGTATTGTTTTTAGCAGGAGCTGTAGCTGCGGTAATCGCTTGGTCGATAGTTTCGGCAGTAGGAAATGAATAAGATAAAGATATGAAGTATCTGAAGCTGTATGAAGATTTCTCTCACTATTCCCCTATAGGAGTTCTTGACTCTGGATATGGAGGTGCAGCCATTCTAAGTGCCATTAGTAGTAAGTTTCCAGAATATGATTATGTCTTTATAGGAGTTTCACCAAACAAACCTCTGTCTGATCTAGACGATCCAAAGTCTATAGTCGAAAAAGGTATGGTACTACTTAAATACATTGGGTGTGGAACCAGATTAGTCGCTTGTAACACCGCTTGTTCACTTATAGACATTGTAGAAGGTGATATAAATCTTATAGAAGAAACTATTAAATATATGTCATCTAAAGACTATGGTCGTATTGGAGTACTGGCAACACCTATAACAATAGATTCTGAAATATATCAAAGGTCTCTACCAGGATCTCAAGCTCATGGATGTGATGGTTGGGCAAGACTAGTAGAAGAGATGGGTTTCATGACACCAGAAGGCAAGGCTGAGATTAAGTCGGGTCTAGATAAGTTGTTCTCTAAAGGAGATGTTGATACTATTCTTTTGGCATGTACTCATTATATTCTTCTTCGTCCTATAATAGAATCGTTATGTCCAGGTATTCGTATAGTTTCTCAGGATGATATTATGGTTGAATACTTTTCATCGAATGAGATATTGGCATCTAAAGGCGGGAGTTGTAAGTGGCTTACTGCTGGAGACCCAGAGGAATTCGATAGGGAAGCAAAGGATCTTTTAGGTATCTCTGTAGGTTCTGAAAAAGCTTATATCTAATTTTATTTCCAATCATTATAATCTGTGTATCAAAGATAAGGATTTTTATTTTAATATATACTCTAATAAAAAAACAATACTATGAAACATTTAAAAAGATTCAATGAAAGTAAAGAAGAAGAGTTTGATGTGGAATATATCAGACATTGCTTCGTAGATATAATCGACGAATTCAATCTAAAGATTGAAGATAAAAGCTTTAAAGAATATGATATGACAGATAAAGTGCACACAGAAGTTCCTTGTCTACAGATTGTAATCGACTTACCTAGGCTGAATGGAAGAATAGCTTTTGTAGGAGAAGTAAGCGAGTTTGAAAAGCAATTTGGTTTATGTAATGCTATAGAGGACTTGGTAAAGGCGAGTTCGGATCTAGCTAAGATATTAGAGACGGTGGATGTGGCGATTAAAAGATTGTCTGACGAATTTCCAGAGTATAAGTTCACTAACAACTATATCGATGATAAGTTGAGATCAAGAGTTCTATATGCGACTAAATCAGATGGTGATAAACCAAAGATGTTTATAACTATAACTAAATAATATAATTTTATATTTAATATATACTCTAATAAAATAAAAGATACTATGAAGATTATAAAGACATTTGAAGAATGGAGTCCTAAGTTCAACAGGACACTACAGGGTGCCGCAGCATTGGCGACATCAACCAACAAGCCTCATCAGAAGAAGCAGTCTATAGAAGACTACGCCAACAGATCAATCAGTAAAGAAGAGTTCATGTTTAAAGTATATAATAAGGTTAACGGTAACTGGGTAGAAACCAATTCGAATGTTCTCACCATTGTACATGATCCTAAGTTCATTCTGAAACCAATAGATCAGATATTTTCAGTCAATCATACATATTTATTAAATATTCCTGTACTATTAAAATATCACAAAAAAGAAGACGGAACGATAGTGCCTACAGAAGAAGAACATCAACCACAAATGCTTACCTTCACTGAAGATGGTAGTATATATATGAATTCTTCGAAAGATTGGAAATGGAATGTAGATTTTCCGGGTTATAAAATAAGGTTTGTGAATAGAGCTAGTATAGAGAATTTCATGGCAATGGCTATACAAGCTATAACATCAAGCCCAGAACCAGGAACACCTGTAGAGTCGGCTGTTGAAAAAATAAAAAACCTGAGGAGCAATACAGCTAATAGCGGTATGACCAAAGAGAAGCAGTATATACTTGATCTTATACAGAAGATTGTTTTAGACAAAGATATGAGAAGTTTCACAATATAAAGAACACTCTAATAAAAAAATAAACTAACTATGAAACACTTAAAAAGATTTAACGAATCTGAGATTACTAATCCACATGCGTGGAGAAAAGGACCGGAAACAGAAAAAGAAACAAACGTCTTAGATATGGTAAGAGGTGGTGATGTAAATGCTCTTGAAGACTTCTTACATGCAAATGAAGCAGACTTAAAAAGAAATGTTACTATGGCTGCAAAGTTTTCGGCACCAGGTACTCGTCATCAAAATACTGAGATCTATGATTATGTTATGGATCACTATAACGATATAATCGATATGGAAGCTGTTGCTAACTGGTTGAAATATGACAGATCACATCGTGATTACGTGGCTTCAAAGTCTAATGGAAGAGACATTGATAGTGAAGGTAATGATTGGTATGGCTTCGACCATCCAGAAGATCTTAAATAATATTAAACCCATTCAAATCGAGTGGGTTTTTTTATCTATTTCTTTTTATACCCCAATAGGTTCCAATCATTGCACCTATGATATAAGTTATCATTACCCATATCCCACCATTTATTACAGAGTTAACTCCTAACGCCAATGATAATAATCTACAGAATGAAGTGGCTGCTTCGGTTGCTATAGACCCTATCATATTCTTCTTACTTACGTTGATAGTATTTAATGTTCTAAAGAACAAAAAACAGATCTGACTTATCAGAACTACTATACAAGCTAAGAACTCGTTTTTAAGTATTTCTTGCATCTATGAGTTTTTCACATGACTTACATAAGATCCTATAGCGATTCCTGATAGTGTAGCCAGAGGTCCTACGAATTGTATAGGTATGAACTGGTCTAAAGTCAATTCAATACCGAATATAATAGTCCACAATATGGTTGGTAACACGATGATTGATACCAGTGCTGGAGTTTCTTTGATAAACTTTCTCATTTTATTTTCATTTACTTTTATGAAATCTTAGTATTCAAACCTTTTGTCTAAATCAAATAGTTTGTCGAACTCTTCCTCTGGAAGATAATCAAGTTCTCCTATGACGCAGCATACGAAGCTATGTGCTCTACCATATACTGGATAGTTATCCAGCACCTCTGATAGGATCTTACCAATCTCTTTTATTGGTTTGACTTGTAGACCAATCATGATTTCTTTCATGTTCATTACCTCGTATGGTCCTTTATCGTCGTAGCTGTACGTGCCGAACTTTTGAATAGCTGCATCTATCTTATTGATAAGATTGAGTGCATCGGGACTGATACTAGCTGGTTGTTTCTTACTTCTAGCAATCTCGTCGATATAGTCGATTACGGACTCCGCTAATGAAGAGAACTCTTGTTGGTTCATTTTAGAGTCTGCCTCGTTGAGAAGAGTAATGATTTTGTTTTCTATGTCCATAGTGTTTATTTTTTGTTGTCAGGACAGGATTTGAACCTGTATGTTGAAAGTTCCGAATATCACACTCGCTTATCAACTATAATGCACTTCACTTTAGCGTCTACCATTCCGCCACCTGACTATACAAATATAGTATTTATTTTTAATATATACCAATATGAAATACATAAAATTATTCGAAGCAAAAAAGACATATACACAGAAGTCAAAAGAACTTTATGATAAGTTTAATTCGCTTATAGATGAAGCGACCAAAATAGAAGTAGAGGATGTCATGAGATCTATATTCGACATAACCGGATCGCCAACCAGCGAAAGTTATTATATAAGATGGAGTGTAAAGGGTACTAATAAGGCAGGTATTACATCGACGCTTTTCCATGATGTGGATACTTATAAATTGGTCAAATACGCCTATGACAATCTTTTGCTGGGTAATCTTACTATGGATGCTTCTCTTTCCTATGATATTCAGTCGGTTAGAGACGAATTACTAGAGTTGGTAGAAGATGAAGTGGCTTATGTAAAAGAAACTTTAGAGTCTATGGGATATGAGTTTAAATACCAAAAATACATTCCAACAACTGGTGCGCCCTACCTAAGATTTCGTGTTATCAAAAAGGACGTGGATGGCTCTTCTATAATAGAAGATAGGGAATACTATTCTTCTTTACCTAAGTCTATAATAAAGCCTTTTGGTTTGTTTATGATGCAGTATAAGGTTCCAGATGAAAAGGCAGAGGAGTTCGCCAATCTGTTGGGATCCGCTGACTGGTCCAAAGAATAAAGTTTTTAATATGAAGTGGATAAAGTTTTACGAGAATTTCAGACCGTCTGGTGGAATCCTTCCGGTTAGAGAACTAAGCGATGAAGAGTTGAAAGAACTCCTTAGTGAGAATTGTAATGACTTTTTGGAGATACTAAAGTCAGTAGACTATGACCTTGTAGCGGCGAAACAAAGTTTACTTTTCAGGAGGTCTCCAGACATGGGCGAAATTGTATACTCGAATCCTGGAAGTGCCGGCCACGAAAGAATAGCTCCTTATTCTCTGGTGGGTAACTACCATAACCTGATTATTTCTAATTTAGAATCATGGAAAGAGTATCCAAAAAGAAACAAGTCTATATGTACTGGTAGATTCTCTAGGATAGAAATAGCACATGGTAAAGAAATCTATCTGGTTATACCATACGATAAAACAAGAATAGGTATATCTCCAAGTATGGATATGTGGTTTGCTTTTAAAAAATTAACAAAGTATAAAGTACTTTCACCAACTGGAAATACAAAATTTGATTATGAAACACCAGGATTGATTACAGACTGGTTCAAAAACATCATCGACGTGGTCTCTAAAAAGGCGGGATTACAAATAAGTGATGTTAGTTGGGCTGCCTTAAAACCTTATTTAGACCAAAGATACACTGATTTTGCCAAGGTTAAATACCAGTCGCAGCCGGTTTCTAAAAAAGTAGAAGCACCTAAGTACTCTTATTTCCCTGAATACGATAGGAATCAAACACTACTCAATAATCTTGAAAGAGTATTAGATCCAAATGCACACGGGTTTAGTATTGGTTATATGAAAGACCTTCCAAGTATCTTCAGTCAAAAAAGTGTGGAGTGTTGGTTTCAAGACGATTGTTTAATGGTCAAATGGAACCTTCTAAAAGATAAAGGAAAAGAAGAGATTCGTTCTATGTTTGAATAGAATTCTTATTTAATAAAACAAATTAGGAAGTTAAGAGAACCGTTTTTTTCAAAATCGTTTTCGTCGGCTGACGCCGAAAAGATGTGGTGCCTTGCGATTTATCTGATAAACTTTCTTCTATCTGAAATTATCTACTATTGCGTTGGCTAAGTCTGGAGACTTAGTTATATTATGTTCTGAAGAATAATATAAATCATTTTTAATATATACTATAATAAATCAAATATAAGAATGAAGTATTTAAAGAAATTCGAACTCTTCGAGAAGAAAGAAGAGAAATACACTGGCAAGAATAGAATAATCTTATTAGGACCACCAACGGTTGGTAAATCAACTATATCTAAAGAGTTAGGTAAACAACTAGGTTTAAAAGTATTATGTCTTGATATAGTAAATGGAGAGGTAATAAAAGATTATTCTGATAAGGGTAGAATTAAAACTGTTGAGTTAGCATTAACAGATAAGTATAATGATTATATTTTAGACTTTGGTGGTGGACATCTTTATTTTGAAGGTGTTAAAGATATGATAAAAGATTATAAGAATATATTTGTTTTAATACCATCAGAAGATTATGAGTTAAGTGATAAGATATTGAGAGAGAATTCAAGGGTTGTTGAGATGAAGATGATGATAGAACATATCTTGAAGTCTCTTGAAAGTGATGCTTGTGAGTTCTCAGATGATAAGAAAGAAATGCTTATTAAGATTGCGAAGAAGATATGTGATGGTGGAAAAGGTGAATTGAAAGCTAATGAAATACCTAAAGCTAGTATGGATAAATTTAGAGAGAGTTTAGAAGGTGGTTTCGCTTCGGTACCTAACTGGCAAAGATACGTGAACTTATACACTAAGAAGCATGATAAAATCAATAGAAGTATGACTGATAATATAATAGAAGTATTTACTGAAAAAGGAAATAGAAGATCGAAATCTTCTATTGTAAACGAAATAATAAAGAAATTGAAATAATATTAAGATTTAAACAATCTTTTAATAAATCTCAATGTTTTACCTTTCTTTCTAGAATATCCAACATGTCCATTAGGAGTGTATACGTTCCAACTACCATTGTAAAACTTCAACCTTATCACCATTTTCAGTGAATAAGTCTCCTTCGACTGGATCGCTCGGTCGTACTGTATACATCATATTACATGTCAGATACTTCAATACTCAATGGAGTTCCATCGATTATCTGGTTAATCTCATTATCCAATACACCCATAGGAATATATTTGTTTGTATCACTTACGCTCCATCTAAGTCCTCTTAGAATAAGCATAATTTTCTTACCAACTGTTTGTTGTATATTTTCAATAGATTTCATTGCTTCTTCTATTGAAGTGGGATTTTCGTCGTTGGCTACTGCCTTTTTGAAATCCCCTTTTGTGTCTACTATATTTACTATCATAAAGATTATATTGGTGCTGTATTATTTTGTTTTATATAAAATTAAACTAAATATTATTTTGTTTATATAAATATTAAATAAATACCTTAAAGTTATGAAATCAATTATATTAGTAGTTGCCACAATTTTCGCATTAGCAAGTTGTGTAACAGACAAAAACTTGTTGACCAAGTCAGAACAATTTGAATGGTCAAACAGAAACGATACCATCTTCTATAGAAATACACCAGTGGCGGTGTTCACACACTATGAAGTAGAACTATATAGAGGAAGAACTGATCATGAGATTTGTTTATCAGCGTTAGATATTGATACTAACAATTTAGAACCTGATATTATTCGATATGTTCATACAAAGCATCCTGATGACAAGGTTCAGTTCACTCCACTTTATCACGATTGGAAGTACAAAAAATAATAAAAAAAA
>Ga0209596_1003341_pt1 | contig 12664 bp, 20 predicted proteins | sample M_130807_MF_Meta_FD_187314 | JGI IMG/M metagenome (GOLD analysis project Ga0209596, IMG submission 187314) | Freshwater microbial communities from Lake Montjoie, Canada to study carbon cycling - M_130807_MF_MetaG (SPAdes) (version 2) | ecosystem: Environmental > Aquatic > Freshwater > Lake... | reverse complement strand
TCTCAAATTGTTTAACCGCGCCTTCATCTAATTTTAAAAGACCTTCTCTAAGAGATTCGTTATATTCAAGAGCACCTAATTTCTGATCTGCTTTAGCGACAGTATCTTCTAATTTGGAACAAGCAGATTGAATTCCTTTAAGAGCAACGATCCATTTTTGATCGGTGATTTTCCATTTAAGCATTGAGTCTATTTGATCTTGAAGCTTAAACAGATTTTCTCCAATCTCATCGAAAATTAAAGTTTCCGCTTCATTAACAGATTCTTTTAATCCTTTATATTTTTGACTTTTTAAAACGTCTAGTATTGAATAAACTGCATCTTGTAAAGGATAATCAAATTTATCAGCCATACTCTTTACGAATTTATTAACCATACGATGTACTTCCGGAGATACTGCTTCATTAACCGATTCGTTTTGGTTTTGTTTTATGAAGTCTTTAAGATCTTTTAGATTTTCAATAAAAAATAACATATTAAGAGCTACTTTGTATTTCTTTTCAGTCCATAATTTATCAAATTTGATGCATAAATCTTCATCGCCAATAAAGAAATAACCAGGATTAACTCCAATTTCTTTATTGATTAGATCGGCAGCTTTGTCGGTGTCTATATTACTCCAAGCTTCATTAACAGATTCTTCTAAATAATCTTGTGCGTGCAAATATTTTAATAAATCATCTTGTTCTTGACTAGATAATTTTTCAACATCTATTTCAAAACCAGCACCGGATTTCTTCATATCCCATTTATGACTATCAAAATGAATATCCATCCATTTGATTATTCTAGTATGATCGGTATTGGATAATACAGGAATGTATATTGGAGGACATTTAGCTGATTCATCGATAGATTCTTCGATACCGGCATCTTGTTTTCCAACTCGGATTGCTACTTTATAGTAAGCTTCCGTTCCTTCATCTGATGTAGAATTAAGAGCTTTTGTTAAAGCTTTAATGTTATCCGTTCCATCAAATTTGAAATGTGATAATGCGTTTGGACTAACTCTAAAGAATTGAGAAAGTCTTTCGACACAACTCCGTTTTACCATTTCGTCGTTAGATCCTTCGTTAACAGATTCATCAACATTAACTCCTCTTTTCTTTAGAATCTTTCCAATTTCAGTATATGCCTTTTTGTAATCGGCTTTTGGATATTCAAATCCTTTTTGCCAATAAGCAAATCCATCTAATGCACCTTGGTATATAGCCTTTAGTTCATCATCGGTCATGTCTTCATTGAATACGAATGGACCAATCCATGCTTCATTAATGAATTCGTCGTAGTTTCTAATAGGTTTCATATTTATATTATGATTTTTATTTTTTATTATTTAAGGTATTTTTGTAGCTCTTTATAGAAAGGATGTAACGATCTTGGAGTAGATTTTTCAAATGCCGCTTTATCATCATTCATAAGTGCTTCACGAACTCGAGTTCCTGAAGGACCATCGGCTCTTCGTTCATCAACCATTGCAACAGAAAATTTATTAACAGGAACATCAGATTTCGGTGATGTTAGATATTCAACTTGACGTTCATAATCTCTTAAACGATCACTTCCACAACCAATACCAATTGGATCATAACCCTTTTCTTGAAGGAATTTAACCATTTGAGGTATTACGGTTTTCTTATCAGGAGGATAAAGTACATAATCTTCAATGAAAGGAAATTCTTTAATCATGGCCTTACCAATCTTCTCTAGAAGAGAATCTGGGAAAGGTGAATTTTCGTTCTTTGATTTGATTTGTACTGGAATAACAGGAACTCCAAAAGCTTTTGCAGTTCGGTGTATTGCTTCAATATGTCCATTATGAAAAGGTTGAAAACGTCCAGGAAATATACAAACTTCCTTACCATCAATCTTCTCAAATATTAGAATATCCGTAACGAATTCTTTAAATTTCTTCATTATTTGTAGATAATTTCTTTTTCGATTTTCGTCAAAAAGCTTTCGGCTTCGGCTTTAGTGGTAAAATCTTTTTGTGTTAGTATGATTCGTTCTTTACCAAGATCTTCACCAAAGTTATCCATAGTACTAGTTATAACAGATACGATTGCTGTGTGTGTAGCATCTAATCCATCGATAGAACCATTGATATTAATAACAGCAACATTGTCTATTTTAATATCTTTACTGAATATTTTCACGCCTTCTCTGAAAGGATCTTTAACGTAAGCAAAACCTTCGTTAAATTTTTTGAATGATGGTATAGTCTTCTTCATTTGTTTCGGGGTAATTCCTTTTTCCTTCTTTTTATCAGAAGGTTGTTTTGGAGAATCCGCTTTTGGACCAGGACCAGTGATGCCAAACATCATTCCCGGTCCAAAGGCAGAATCTTCATTAATTTTGAACAATCCAGTCATTTAGGATTACTCAGCACTTTTCGATTCTTGAACATCAACACGTAAGTCTTGAGCAAGTTTTTTCAAATCTTGCATAGCTTTACGGATACGAGTTCCAGCAGACTTATTTCCTTTGTTATAAAATTTGTCTACGTCACCATCGATTGAGGTGATTAAATTTTTGATTTCTTCGTACTTTTGCATAATTACTTTGTTTTTTATTTTTTATAAGCTAAAATAGAGCGTATCTGATGTAATGGTGCAAATATTCCAGTATACTTGTAAAGTTTACCTTTATAAACGAATGTAATTCCTTCAGTAGGAACCAATCCTTCGACACCGCCAGCAGCAGTAACTCTAGTTAATTCGTGTTCTAATTTTTCTACGTCTTTTTCGTCACCATTTGTACGAATCTTTGCGATAGTAGAATCAATTTCATTTTTCATTGCTTCTGCCGCTTCAGTAGGATTTGCGGATAAGAAGGTAGACATATTCTTCATAAATTCTGTTCCTATTTCCAGGAATAGAGATTCGAGAGGAGCATAAATTTTACGTTTAAGTTGTTTAGCACTTTTCTTTTCTAGATTGAAATACCAATCAGCGTTAGCACCAAGTTCTTTCTTAATTAATGAAACGGAAAAAGACTTATTGATATCTGCTATACGAGCAGCCAAACCATCGATTGAGGATGCAGGAATTTCAACCTTTGCCGATTTAGCTTCTTCTTCAAGTACTAATCTAGCCATACCTATTGCATAATCAAATACTGTAGATGCATCGGTTAATCCACAAGTAGTAAGGATTTCTTTGTATTTTCCTTCGTAATATAAAGATCTCTTCACAGTATTAGGAAATGGTTTAATATCCATATCTTGAGGTCCTCTAACGAAGAACATTTTCTGTGCAGCTAGATTCGCATCAGCAATTGATTTACCAAGATTTCTAGCGGCTTGTTTATCTTCATCAATAACATTTCCAGATTCATCATATTCAAGTACTCCATGGAATACAAGCATATTTTGACCATAAGGAACTGTATTTTGTGTGATAGGCGTAATAACTTCTAATGAAACGAATTTCTTACCATTAGCAAAGAAGGCTAATTTATCTTTATCTGATAAACCGCCAATAGATTTTTGAAGATCTTCCATTGCTGCATTATAGGCAATTTCGATATCACCACGACCAGCAAACATAGAAGCAATACCAGAAGAATCTAATGCGGCTTCGCCAGCATTTTTCAGATGACTTTTATTTCTTGCCGCAATCAATTTACCATCCTTCCAAGATATTGATATTTGCTGACCATCAGTTTTCTCTTGAACAAAATTCTCAGGACCAAAAGCTCCATTAACAGTATCTTGTATCATCGTATGTAAATCTGCCATAGTCAAATTCATGTCTTCGAAAGGATGTGATAGGTGACCGTATGCACCACCTTCAAACAAAGGAAGATCATCGACCAATGCTTGAAGTCTAGCACCTTCGCTTAAAACTTCAACAAAGTCTTTATACTTTAATAATCTTTTCATGTATTATATATTCAATCCTCGATAGCTAAAATGGCAAAAGCCGCAATTAAGCGACTTTCTCCTTTTTGGTCTTCTTTTCTTTCCTAGGTTTATCAACCTTAGTGATTTCGTCTTTCGTTTTTCCGAAATCTCTTATGTTTTCTTTCCACTCAGTTTTAGGACAGAAGTTCCATCCAACTCGTGTAAGATTGTTTCCTTCAGAGTCATTAACTCTCTTGTACTCCATTTCCCCTTTCAGGTTCATTTTCTTTATGGTTTTCATATTTGGATATTTTAAGTTTGTAATCTTTTGATTCGGTTTTTATTAACAGGAAAATGTCATTTTCTTCAAGTTCAGCAAAAACTACATTAGAGTCATTAGTAATTAGCTCTTCATTTATCCATATAGCCACCTTAATATCTTCTCTTTTGTTAAGCTTCATTTTACTTTCCGTTTTTTGCTTTAATAAACCATTGACGGTTTTGTTCAATTCTAGCTAATTCAGTTTGAGGAATAAGCCCTTTCTCTTTAGCTTTAAGTAATTTTCTAAACGCTTGTTCACCTTCTTCTTTACGACCAGAATAGAAACAACTTAAACAATGAAGATCAAAAATCTTCCAATTGTATGTGTTTTTATCGATGAATAGAGTTGCTTTAGGGAAAGGATTCTTACCAGCATATTTTGCTGCATGAGATGAAAATATGTATGCAATATCAAATTCTTTAATTGCTTGATAATGCATAATGATGGGAATTAGGTGTTCACATCGGAAGATATTAGTTTTACCAATTTTAAGATAATCTTCAATGATTTCTTGAGTTGTATATTTTAATTGAGCTTTAATAGTGGCAGCCATTAAACCTGAATAATAAACCTCTTCCCAAAATCCAGCAAGAGTTTCGGCACGTTTGGTATACCATTCAAGAGATTTCTTTAAGTTTTCTTCACCACCAGCATCTCTATAAGATTGAGCTAAATAGAATAACCAACGAGGATCTTTCTTGGGATCGTTTGCTACATAATTTTCGAGAATTTTAGCATGACCTTCATATTTAGATTGAGTTGATTCAGATGTCCAAGAATTTCCATCAGGAGTAACTAGAACACCAAGACCAGGAACTTCATTTGATATTAGCGGTTCATCGCTAATTAGAACCTCGTGGACTGGACCATACCAATACCATGGCTTATTAGTTCGGAAGAATTGCATACGGTAATAATTCTGATCTCCATAAGTTACTTTTACATTACCTCCATCGATTTTAGCTAGGCTCATTTTTAAAGCCATTAGATTAAATCTTGGATCGTATGTTAATTGTTCATCGGCATCTATCCAAAATCCAAAATCAACTTTACCCTTTACGGCATTCATTGCAGTATTACGAGCATCTTGGAAATTAACCCATTGATGTTCGATTACTTCACCGGGTATTCCCTTTTCTTCAAAAAATTTACGAATAATATCTTGAGTTCCATCAGTAGATCCAGTATCAATTACACAATAATAATCAAGTATAGGATGTACGGTATTGAGCATTCTTTCTATTACTTTGGATTCATTTTTTACAATGATGCTCAATCCAATAGTAGGTAAGCCGTTAATTGGCTGTTTTGTTTTCTGCATTATCTGTTAATTTAATTTCGGTTATTTCATTTAAGTATTCCTCAGCACCTTTCAATTTACCTTCACGGTAAATGAACAACGCCAAATCCTCGAAGATCTCTCGATCTCGAGCATCCATATCTAAACGATCAATGAATTTAAACATTAATTCGTTAAGATGATTAGAAAAATTTGAATTTGGAAGTAATTCTCGGTACGACATATTTATTATATGTACCTACTCTTTGGTTGAATTATCTTCTTCTTTTTGGAAATCGCCGAAACTTTCAGATAGTTTCTGATTTTTACTAGATTTGTCGTATGTGCCAAAGTCCTGATAAGGTAAAGTTGGTTTATCCTGTACTTTTTTAGTAGGATATTCCATCTCTGTACCTTCATAAGGATCGGTTTCTACACCTCTAGCCTTCCAGTAATCGAAGAAATTTTTCCAAGTAGAACGAAAAAAACGAATCTTTTCTAGATCTGAATTTTCTGTACCTGGGTTATATTCACCTTGAGTAAGCAGGTTTTCTTTAGTTGGTTTTTTCACTTTCGTTTAAAACTTGATTTTCATCATATGCAGGAATTACTTTTTCCGGAACATGATGTCCTGGAAGAATTGGTCCGTCCATACGTTGTGCGGCTTTAGCCATTGCATCAAGTAAATCAATAGATTGCTTTACCAAGAATGCATCATCGAGAGATAAGATTCCTCTTGATTGAGCTAATTCTGCGGTTTGAATTAATACTGAGATAGCTTCACCAGCATTAGTAACACTTTTCTTTTGTGACATATATAATTGGTTTTAGTAATTATATGAAGTTACTTAAACTGAAGTACCACCAAATTTCACCCAATTTACTCCACTGTAAACATACATGGTATAACCATCAAAGATAGTTTGACCAGTCATTCCAGAAGCTCCAGTAAATCCGGCATAAGATGGAGAGATGAACATTCCGGTATAAGTTCCGCCAGTTGGACCTAAAAGACCATAAGTTCCAGTCATTCCAGTTGGACCTAATACTAAAGAGTCATCATTTCGGTTAAATGCAGAATCGATTAAATCTGCAAATTTAGTTGCGGTTGCTGCAGTACCTGCAACAAATCCAGTTTTTAATGTATTTCTACTTGCTATAGACATTGTTTTTTATTTATTTTGCGTATAATATTGCAACATCTACCGTATAGGCAGATATATTGTTTAAGATTAAATTGCTAGTTAAAAGAGATTCTGAATTAAGAGTAAATACATCTTTCATAACATATGTGTTATATCTAGCAGGACTAGGAGATTCGATATTAATAGGTACGGTAGAACCAACATAACCGGCCTGTTCATTGATTTGTACTTCTATGGTTTTAGCTGATTCTAAAGGTCCAGTAGTTCCAGTTGGCCACATAGCTTTCATCATCAAGTATTTCGAATTTAGAGCAACCTCAATCAATGCTTCTGGTGCCATTTCTACAATAGTAAATTGATAGGAATCTACCACTTGATACCAATTACAGAAAGCTAAATCTGCGGCAGAAAATACATTTTTATTGTTTTTGTAAATAGAGGGATTGCAACCAATCCAACGAATGATATGACGGTTATCTAAGTCCCAGCAACAGAAATTCTCTTGCAAGTCCATAAATGAGCTTCCAAATTGGGAAATTCCATTGATACTACTACCCGATGATACTATGTCCATTTAAAATGAGATGTTTTTATATTTATCTCATTGATTATGCATGCATCTTATTGAAGTGTCTTAACTCTTCTACGCTATTAATAGTTTGTGATTCTCTAGGTAAAGTTGAAGATTCGCTAGCAGTAGGTCCTTTATAGAATTGAATTTCTTCTTTCGGTGGCCATTCTTCTTTATTCTCTACTGATTCTATTGTGATGTTATGAGGATTCTCTTCTAATTCGATACTCGGACTAACTTGAACATCTTCTTCAATAACCTCATCTTTTGTAAATAAATCGGCTAACATTTTTTCTTTTACTTCAGGAGTATCGTATATTTTAGATTCTTCATCAGATTTCATCATCTTTACGATAGCCTTCGGTTGTTCTTCTTTATTTATTAAAGGTAGTTCTTTAGAAGGTCTAATATAATCAACTAGAGATTTGATAAATCCAAGAGCAACTAAAGGTAAAATTGCACCAGATATTAATGAAAGTATTCGTTTTTGATAGATTGGTTCATCTTCGATTAATCCGAATAGCTCTGACCAAGATCTAAATTCGATTAAATGCGTGTATGCATAATAGGTATTTCCCATCATCTGCATTGCGGTTATGATTAAGAATAACATCCAAACCATAAACCGAGAAGTTTTATCTAGAATTACAATAGCACATAATGATGCGGCAGCACCAATTTCGAATGCAATTGCTAAAGTAACGGCTAACCAATTTGGGTTACTTAAACGAAAGAAATCGATGACGTGTATTGTAGAAATAATTGAAACCATGGCATATAAGCCAACAAAGATTCCAACGATAGTCCATTTAATTATATTGTCTCTTTTTTCCATTAACGTAAGTATATTTTATTTATTTATTCGAAGATCAATACTAACTCCATCGGATATTTGCCATATTCTGTATTGCATTTCTAGTATTTCTTGTTGTTTGTGTTGCTAATCTCGTTACTCGAATTTTAAAAGTCCTTTTAAAACAATTAAATCTCTTTTGGATGCTTATTTCGTGTTCGAAATCCAATCCTTTATCGATATTATTCATTATAGGTACTGGATATTGTTTTACTATTTTAAAAAATTTATTCAATGCCATCGGATTATGAGATGACCATCTAAGATCTCTTAATACTGCCAATTTCTGACAAATTTTATTTTCGTTATCTCTCAAATAAAAGTGCTTTTCTATTGAATTATCAGAATTAATAATTCTTTCAATTTCAAGGAAAAGATAATCTTCCAATCGAATGCTTTTCGTAGTTTTCATTTTTTGTGTATATGATATTTATTATATGCAAAAAGGAGACCGTTTAGATCTCCTTAATATTAACAAAAAAAGATCCGATTGATCGGATCTTTTATATTACTTGGAAAGTTTTTCAATTTCCTTATCGATTTCTGCTTGACGGTTAACATCTAACATTTTACGATCAGCTGATTGTATCATTCGTTTTTCTGCTTTAAGTCCTTCGATTTGAAGATCAAGTTTATTAACGGTAATTGATTGTAAAGAATCAATCTTAATAGTTAATGCATCTAAACGTTTGTTTGTAATTTTATTTGGATTTCCACATGTATTTAGGAAAGTAACAATCAACAAAAATAAAGCTAATTTGTTAAAATGTTTCTCTATGAATTGTTCGAATTTATTCATCTTTTTTCGTTTTAGGTTTTACTTTTTTATTAGGTCTTGGTGCCTGTTGAGGTAGCTTTGCATTATAATAATCATCCGTATAACAATCACAAATCATACCAGTACTTCCACATTTAGGACATTTAGTTACTATTGATGGATCTACAGGAGGACTTTGAGGGTCAGCTTGTTGGATCTCATGTGGTTTTGGTTTTTTGCCTTCACTTATAAATTGAAAGAATTTCTTGAACATTAGGAGTTTCTTTCTATTATATATTTCGTTTTTCTGGATCGAATGAATTTACTAATGATTCTACGGTAATTCCTTTTTCCGCTGCAGTTAATTCTAGAGCAACGTCTTTTAAAGTTTGACGATCGGTATTGATGTCTTGCATAGGTAATGCAAATTGATCGCAAATAGATCTAAATTTAGTAGCTGAATCAACACCAGTTCCAATATAATTTTTTAAGAAGTGAAAGATAGCTTCAATAATAGGAGCATCAGCACCTGAATCGATTTTGTCATCTTTAATCATTCCACTTAATTGATTATAGGTTTCTGCTACTGCATAAGATTCGTAACCTTTCCATTGAAAATCTGGATAGAATTCATTCATCAATGCGGTTGTTTGATCTTTATCTAAAAGAATAGAGTACTTTTTAGTATCTACTAACATTTTCATGTTATCAAATTTTTCCACTAATTGAGCAACTAAGACTTCATTAATTGCACCTGTTTTTGTTTGTTCCTGAGTAGGAACGTCGTTTGCTTTAACTACTTTCATTTTAATTTGTTTGTTTTATTTTATATGATTGTTTAAATATTAAGATTTTGCATGTTTGATAATTATTGAACAAATGAATTCAATATCTTCTCGAATTAAACCTTGATGATTTGGTAGATAGAATCCACATTTATCAATGTCAACACAATTGAAGAAGTAATCGTCTCGATCACCATATTTCATTTTCCAAAATGGTTTGTTTGCCATGTTTCCGGCAATCAAAGGTCGAACTTCGATATTTTTTTCTCGAAGGGCAGTAATAATTTTTTCTCGGTTTGCATGTACCATAGGATATGCAAAATTAGAAATAAATGTATCTTCTCGATATTCGATATCTAATTCATTATATTCTGATAAAAGTTCTTGATATATCTTGAAATTATATGAACGAAGCTTAGAGAATTCGTCAATCTTTCCTATTTGGCGTAAACCGATGAAGGCTTGTAAATCGGTAGATCTGAGATTATATCCCGGATAATAGAATGTATACATTGAATCAAATTCAGATATATCATATAGATCTTTATATTCTCGTTTGGTTTTATCGTTCCAATCGCGATCCCAACCATGAGATCTCATTGATCGAATTATGGTATTTAGCTCTTCGTTATTAGTACAAATTAAACCACCTTCAATAGTTGAAATATGATGTCCATAATAAAGAGAAAATAAAGATATATCACCAAAGGTTCCTAATTTATTTCCTTTATAAGAAGATCCCACACTTTCACATACATCTTCAATAAGATAAACTCCATATTTTTTACAAAGTTTAACAACACCATTCATATCTGGTACCAGACCAAGAACAGAAACTAAAATCATTATTGAAGGATTTGATTCAATAAATATTCGCTCTAAATCATCGAGATCTAATGAAAGATCTTCATTATTACAATCACATAGAATAGGAGTCATTCCTAATTGCATAACAGAACTAACATCGGTTACCCAACTCAATGCAGGAACTACGACTTTTTCGTTTCTTAAACGATTTGTTTCTTTTAATGCGGCAAGCGCTAAAAGAATTGCAGATGAACCGGAGTTTACGAAAGTCGTATGTTTTACACCTAACCATTCTGACCAATTCTTTTCAAATTCAATTGTTAAAGGACCTTTCGTTAATTGTGGAGTTTCTGATTGTAACATCCAATCAGAAAGTGCCTTTAGATCTTTCTTATCAATTGTATCGGATACTAACTTAATTGCTTTTTGCATAAGTTTGATATATTTGTTTGATTCCTTCGCTTAAAGCAGTGAACTTAAAGTCTGGGAAATGTTTACGTAATTTTTGTATTGAAACATCTTTACGAAATTGACCGTTTGGTTTGGCGATATCGTATTTTATTTTTATATGATCGGCACCTAAAGAAGTTCTAGCAATATGTGCCATTTCATCAATAGATAAATTATCTTCAGTTGCCACATTCATTGATTCGGTTATATCATTTTTGATACATTCATATATGATGTTAGCTAAATCTCTTGAATGCATAAATTGACGAAGAGGAGTACCATCACCAAATAGAGTTACTTCATCGGCATTTTGATCTTTAGCATCTAATATCTTTTTGATTAATGCCGATATGAAATGTGCTCTTTGATTATCAAATTTATCATGTTCTCCATACAAATTACAGGGAATCAAATATTGATATTGCAATTCATATTGTTTATTGATTGAGTCTATATGAGATGCCATACAACGTTTAGATATACCATAACCAAAATTAGTTAGTGCCGGTGGACCATCATGAAGTTGTTCTTCAGACATAGGATAGGATTCAACTTTATCAGGATATGCACAAGTTGAAAGAATTCCTATTAGTCGTTTAACATCAAATTTACGAGCGGCTGATATGACGTTGGTATTCATTAGTAAATTATCTTCAGTATATTCTGCCGGTTTCTCTATATTATCTACGATTCCACCAACCTTTGCAGCTAAATGAATTACAATATCTGGTTGATGAGTGGCAAAAAGGAAATAAACCTCTTGTGAATCTCTAAGGTCGCATATTTTAGAAGGAACCTCGATTACTGAATATAATCCTCCATCTTCTATTAATTTAATAAGGTCTTTACCGACCATTCCATTGGATCCGGTAATTAGAATTTTTTTCTTTCTCATTTGGTAAGAATATTTTTATAGATGTAATCTTCTGCAATTAAGTATGTTTGTGCAATTTCGAAATTTCTTTGTATTGCTGCTTCCATATCATCATATTTTTCAAGAGTAACTGAATTTATTGCATCGATAATTTGTTGTTCGGTATGACAAATAACCATTCCTTCACAATCAAAAATTTCTTCAATTAGAGGATTTCCCCAATAAATAGGAACGGTTCCACTTCTAAAGCAATCTATTAGCTTTTCAGTAAACCAACCTGCAATATTAGTATTTTCGATAACTACGTGGAATCGATAATCTTTTAATAGGTCTAGCTTATAATCAATCGGAGTATATCCTCTTCCACGAACAGCTAATTTATCTCTAGTTGCAGCAATAACCGAATGTCGTAAACGATGTCCAACCGTCATTTGTTTATCAGATGCAATGATGGAAGTCATTTCTGTTTTATTGTATATTCGTTGATCTTCTGGTTTTATCCAACATCCACCAAATGGTACCCATAGTGCTTCAACTCCTCGATTTTGCATTTCGTTTACGAAATCTATGTTATGAGAAAGAACTAAATCGAAATAACGAGTTATTCGGATGAAGTCATATGAATGTGGACATACATCCACTGGTTCTAGCAACCATGCAATCTTTTTACAATGTGCATTTTGCGAAGATTCTCGATGAACTAATTCTAATGAATTGTCAGTATAGAATACCACTTTGTCTTCAGCAGTTATAGGTCCTCTATCCCATTCAATAAATTGAGAGTTTTGAAAATCTGTACTGTACTTTGCATGAGCAAAGGCGTAATCTCTTATCTTAATTTTATCCATCGTTCAGGTATAATATCTTGTTGATCTTGTGGTCCTTCAGAACCAAACCATTTTTCCGGTGCAATGATTAGCTTATTAGGAGTTTCACCTAACCAAGCTGCCCACCAAGAAAAGGTAGAATTTGTTAT
>Ga0209596_1003335_pt1 | contig 12678 bp, 18 predicted proteins | sample M_130807_MF_Meta_FD_187314 | JGI IMG/M metagenome (GOLD analysis project Ga0209596, IMG submission 187314) | Freshwater microbial communities from Lake Montjoie, Canada to study carbon cycling - M_130807_MF_MetaG (SPAdes) (version 2) | ecosystem: Environmental > Aquatic > Freshwater > Lake... | reverse complement strand
CTCACGAAGGGCCGCCCATGTCTCTACACGCTTGCGTGTGAGAGCACCATCTGTATCATTTGCTAATAGTGGCATAATATTTCTCCTTGTTTTCTAGTTGTTGAACTTAGGCTGTCTTAGCGGTCAGTTTGCCTTGCTTGGCACGGTTACGTACAGTCAAGTTGCCGTAGCACATGATGAGCGCATAACGTGCATCTGTGTCTTCTGGCGAAATAAATGCGGTCTGTGAGAACCACTTGTCCGAGTGACCAACCAAAGTGATGTACTTGCTGTTAAGGAAGTAGAACACGCCAGGGGTGCAACCAGTGTCGTACATTACAGGAGCAGCCTTGAACAACAGGTTCTGGAATCCAGCATCTGCAGTCTTGGTGTCCGTGTAACGGAGGTTTGGTTGAAGCAATGCTTCGTACTTCTCAAACAAAGTCTGAGTTGTCAACAATGTGTCTGGGTGGTCATTACCAACCGAAACAGTGTTGTACGCAGTTGCCATTTGAGCAAGAGTCAAAGCAGTTGCAGTGTTCTCTTCGTATGACTTCCACCATGTGTAGGTGCTTGAGTCAATACCACCAACAGTGTTGCCGGACTCAACCAAGTTGCCAAGGCCGTTCCAGTTCTTTGAACTGTTACCAGTTCCGTCACCGAAGAACATCGTGTTGAAACCTTCACGCATGGACTCTTCAGCCTGCATGATTTTTGCTTCCAACAAGTTGATGATTTCCTGGTCTCCGTTGTTCTTGGCTTCTTCAATACCCGAGATTGAAATTGAGCCAGCGTATTGACGCCATTCAAACTCTGCAGCAGAGATGCCTTCTTGTGGAGCAAGCGAAATTGAGTCGTAACCCGAGTACGAACCAACAGTGCCGTTGAGTCCGTAGATGAGTGGCTCTACAATTTTCGTACCGCCGTTAAGCATACGAATGCGACCCTTTTCCATAAGAGTGTAAGTCAACGGACGTGCAGTAAAAATGTTGTCCGTGAGAGTCTTGCGATAGTTCGCAAGAGTTGTTGTTAATAGATTGTCAAAGTTGCTGTTCGCAGCGACCATATTCTTATCTCCTTAAGTTAAGCGTTAAGCATGTTGACGCTTTGCAGCTTCAAATGCTTCTCGCAATGATGTAATTGGTTTAGCAGAAACATCAGCACTTGACGATGTTGTACCACCACTCACAACTCCCGCTTGACGTTTTGCACTAGTGCGGGTCTGTTCGTCAGTAGCCGCTTTAGAGCGGATTTGACGAATGGCTTGCGCATCTTCGTACACTTTGTCAAACGAAATTTGTTTGTAGACAGCCTCCAAATTGGTTGAACCCAAAGCCAAAGCTTTAGAAACAACTTCATTTGCATCGAAGTCCTCATATTTCGCTTGCAGCGAAGCAACAGTACGCTCCAACTCGTCAGCAGCCTTTTGATGTTCAAAAGCCTGCACTCGTTGTTCTAACTGTCGGTATTGTTTCTCAACCGGGTCTTGGAGTTCTTCTTCCTCTTTGGTCAAAGGTGTCTCGTCTAATCCGTAATGCTGTTTCAACAATTCCAAAGTACCCTTTGGGTCGTTTTGCAAGGCTTCTTGCAATGCGCCACCAAACTGTACTTGTCGCCGTTGCTCACTGAGTTCCTGTGTCTTGCGGGTATAATCCGCTTGACGCTGGTATCCAGAAAGCGCCTCTTTAAGTGGAACCTGAACTTCTTTTCCATCAACTTGTACGGAAACATATTTGTCCCCAAACTCATCAACAGGAAGCAATTCAATTTCACGCTCGCTGAGACTTTCAATTTCTTCAATTGCTAAAGCTGTTTGTCCTTCGCTTTCTAACTCAGGGACAACTTCCTGCACCGATTCATTGCTTACTACTTCACTCATGGAGTCCTTTCAAGGGGTTGCTCTATAGTTATATATTTATCGTTACATTTGTGGCGGCGTACCAGGGGGTAATTGCTGACCACCTTGCATCTGTTGCATTAATTGCATCAATACCTCAGGAGGCAGTGATGCAAGTTCTGGTGGCAATCCACCACCCATGCCCTGTGGTGGCATGCCCTGTGGCATTCCCTGTGGTGGCATCTGTGGAGGCATTCCTTGCGGTGGCATTCCCTGTGGTGGCATCTGTGGAGGCATTCCTTGCGGTGGCATTCCCTGTGGTGGCATCTGTGGTTCAGGCGCAGGTGAAACAGGAGGCTCAGGTGGTGGAGGTGGCACAATAAAAGAACCACCATCTTTAATACCAAAACCATAAGTCAAAAGATAACCAGCAAGTTTTGCCATATCAATAATGCCAGTATTAACAAACGGTGCCATAGCGTCAACAACCTGAACAGCTTGTTGACGTCTCACAGTCTCATTCACGGGCTGAGTAGAACCACCCTCAACCTCAAAGTCAAACTCACCCTGCAAATAGTCACGGTCAAAATTCAACCAAACCTGTTTAGCACCAGTTCCAGCAACACGCACAGCAGCCTCGCCAGTCATAAACTCCTGAGCCAAAGCAACCAATCGACGTGCAACCTCTGCAATCGCACGCTCAATCAAAGCAAGCTTGTCCGATGAACGAGCATTGGCGGCATCTTGAATAATACCGGCTTCTGTCGCTGTACGACGAATCTCGGGCAAAGAACCACGCTGATATTCAGATACACCAGATACACGGTCAATATCACTAGAAATCAATTCAGACTGATTGTAAAACTCTGGTGGACTAATAACCGCCGGCATCGGACCAACAACACTGCCAATACTCTCTTCCGAAATAACAGGAACCATGACGTTATCCTCGTCCGATTCAAGTGCAGACCTACCGTCGGCATCAAATGCCGACTCCTTGTACAACCACTTACGAGAGAACCGTTTACGATGGTTCATCATCTGAGTACGAGTCTGATTCAATTCCATCTGCAAAGGCTCAATGGCTTCAAGTTCACCCATTGGATAAAAATAATCAGGTACTTCGTAGTTTGGAATCATAACAAAAGGATGTCCAAAAGAAAATGGAATATCAGTTGGATTCACAAGAAACTTCTCGCCACCATCACAAAACACAGACATCTTGCCTGAATCAATGTCATAGTATTCCCAAATCTCAACATAAGTATCTTCTGGCTCAACCGATGGTCGTGGTTTATCACGACCACGAACACCCTCTAATCCGTAACGAGAATAATGGCTAGGTTGTGCATCATTCCGAGCAACCGAATTGTATCGCTTGTCCTTTTTGACATCAGACAGAGGTCGACGAATGCGTTGAGCAATCCAACGCATGTCAGACATCGATGTACAATCGGAATCCACAAAAACATCAAAGGGAGAAATACGCTCTACAAAAGGACGGTCTTCAGTAATAACCTGAGCAGACTCAGTTATTGACTCAGGACTCGCATCAGCAACTTCGTCAGAAACTTCGTGTTCAACATCCTTCTCAACAAAACGATAACCAGTCTTAACCCAACCATGACCACAAATCAATGTGTCCTTAACAGCACGACGAAACTCTTTCTGGCACTCGTAGTGTCTCCACCAATAGTTCACAATCGCTTCAGTCACAACTGCATTCGGAGCCTGCTCCGACTTACGAGCATTAACCGTAATCTTTGGATAGTTAACACTCACACCAGGAGCAATAACGTTAATAGTTGCAAAAGCAATATTGACCAACAACTGGTCACTCTCTGAAGACTTTACATAATGCTTGCCACGGTACATGTCAATCATACGACGCCAAAGGTCGTCGTATTTCTCTTCTTCTCGCCAACGACGTGATTGGTCAATCTTCTTGCGATAACGAGTAATCAGCTCTTGATTAGATGTCCTAGCCATTACTTAACTCCCTTAATAGACGAACGTAATTGCCATCTCCATTTTTTATGCTGACTATCACGGTCAGCAAGAAAATTACAAATACCCTGCTCATTGGCTTTTGTAGCTTCCTTGAATGCTTTATCAATCTGTTTAATCAAACCATCATTCATAGCAAACAAAGCAGTAGCCATATCCAAAGGATTAGGCTTAGCAGTGACAGGCTTAACAGATTGCAAGTCAGCAAAATGCTGCAAAGCAAAAGGAGCATAACAATCCAGTTTTCGTATATTCTCGGCAAGAGGGTCAATAGCAGAGTCAACATCAACGTAAATTGTTTCAAACAATTCGTGATACTGTGCAAAATCAGGTCCCTCAACATTCCAATGAAAACCATGAGCAGTAAATTTCATTGCAACGGTGTCCGCAAGCAAAACTTTCAAACAATAATCAAGAGTGTACTTCTCAGCCATTAATCCTCTTTCCCAACACTGTCTTTAACACCATCATGCCAACCAATATGCCCATCAATTTTGCTAGCAACTTTGTCCACCTTATTACCAATGAGCCGTAATAAAATGCGCCCTTCATTGTGCTGGTCGGTATTTTCTTTTCGAAGTCGTTGTAGTACGACGACAACTGGTCCCATGAGGATTGCGACGACAATGGGAACCCAGACTGGTTCCACGTCACACCCACCGTTGCCCAACTGGTTCAGCCTTTATGCCAGCTGACTCAGCTTGTCGCATCTGCTCACGCTGACGCTCAACAACAGTAGGTCCATGAAAATCCTCTTTGCCATAAGTAAAACCCCACTTAATGCCTTTGATGTGGCACTTAAAACAAATAGAGCCCCTACGAGGGAGTTCTGCCTCCATAAAAGTTGATAGGCAGTCTAAACAGCGAAATTCTTCCATAACTATTAAGACAATTCGTTACTAAGTACTGGACGTCGTGTTAAAAGAACCAATTCGTGCATTCTGTGGCTTAATGTCTCGAATTATGTACTTCTCCCACCAACCCATTGTGTTCTTCATTGGAGAATCCTCAGACCGATATTCAGGCAACCAAACGTATTTCAACATCTGATTGGTAATCGCCAAAGACATCACCCTGTCATCATGTGGAGAACCATGCATCTTGCCGTTGGCTTCACGCACAAACGTGCGTAGTTCGGCCATCGTCTTGCCATCATACAAAGAAAGACTCTCGTCACGAATAGCAGCATTAAGTTCGTCAATAGCCAAAGGCTTTGACACAGCAGTTGTTCTCCAGCCCATCGTTTCACTAATCTGTGGATTCCGATGGTTCATCTTTCGCTGACGAAAGATGTTCCTGTAGCCAGACCTCTGCAAACCCTTCAAGGTAGTCAAGCCGTGGTTGTTTGATTCCACACCAATCAAAGCTCGATTGTAATAATACCCAATCTCTTTCAAGACCTCTTCACCAAAAATGTCGGGGTCTACGTGCCCATGCCAGTGTGCAACAACCATGCCAGTGTCAGCAGAAATCACATGAGCAGCACTAAAGTCTCCATGCCCAAGACCTTCTGCAACGTCTGCTCCAATAACGTAAGTCTCACCTCGTGCGGGGTAATCCCAAATAGCCAAAGCTCCACCATCTTCATAAAAGTCATAACTGTTCCTACCAGGAGAAGACTTCAAGTATCCACGGTCAGGTTCAATCGGTTCAATCAGTCGTATCGCTTCAAGGTCAAAGACCGGACGACCAGAACGGATAAACGCTTCATCAGGGTCATCAGGATATTCCTGTGCCATCTGCCAATCAGGCAAGTCTGCCTTCTTGGCGTCGTACCATGCTTGGTCACGGTCTCCAGCAGACCAAGGAAAAAAGATTCCAGTAAAACGATTAGTCCCTGTTTGAGAACCAACCCACAGTTCATGGAATATATTCCCTTCGCCGTTAGCTGTACTCAAACAGTTCACACGTCCACCCACGTCAGCAATCGGTTCAATAGATGCCCAGGCTTCAGCAGCGTTAGGAATAAACGCCATCTCGTCAATGAACACTCGATACACAGATTCTCCACGAGCAGGGTCATTACCAGAGGGTAATGACTCAATCGCAGAGTCGTTAGCAAACACCATCTTCAATTGGTTATCGGACAGCAGGTCGGGCCCACGCTGCCGAACCCAGTTCGGTAGCATCTTGTAACCGTACTTCGTTTTCTGTAGCAACTTCGCTGCTTCACGCTCTGTACGGGAAAGCATTACCGTAAATCGGTCAGACCAAAAGAACTGTTCCCAAAAGGTAAATGTGGCAGCCAGAGTGGAGAATCCAATCTGGCGAGCTTTCAGAACAATCGTGTAGCGGTCATCAATCCAACAGCGCACAGTTTCAATCTGTGCTTCACGCATCTCAAACTTGATACGACCACGCTCAGGATGTCTGATGTGCCAGTAGTTAGAGCAGAAATGGGAAAACGCAGCCACCAGTTCTTCGGTGGTTGCATTCTCTGGACCTTTACACTTGCGCCATTCCTTCTCATTGAGAAGGTCTGTAAGTTCCATTTATTTATTCTTAATATCCATTTTGCGAGGCTTCTTAGGATACTTATTTTCAAATCTCTCGTTGTACCGTGGCACTACAGGTTTTCCATTATTACGAGCACGAACAGCACGAACTGGTGGTGTCCTATCCTGAAAATTAGTACCCCAATCAGGACTTGAATATTCACCACGTCCAAGGTCTTCTTTTACTTTTCCACGAACCCGAACAGCAATAGGAGCATTGCCACCAGGACTACCAGTATTACTACCTTTAGGTGGAGTGTGCCCAAGCTCAATTGCTTTTGACTTCTTCTTAACAGCCATTACTTTACGACAACCTTTTTCTTAGCAGCCTTCTTAACAGTCAACGGCTTGCCCTGTGAAGCCTTAGACCCGATAAACGATGCAACAGTTGGGTCGCCAATCTTTGTCGAAGCCCATGACAATCCTGCAGCCACCAATGGCATCGCCATTGCTGTCAAAGCAGCATCAACATTGTACTTCACGCACAAGTACACAACAATACCCAAAACACCACCCTTGGCGGTCTGGTCAACTGACTGATTATTATTTTTCACTGGTATCTCCAAAGATAGCACCGAGTAGGTGAATGGCTATTGCTACTAATGTGATTTGAATACCAAAAACCCTCGTAGAACCTGACAACGTAATCAGCACCATTCCAGTGCCGGCTAGAGTCCAGGTCAAACCGTGGATTTCAGAAAGTATTTTCTTCACACCTATAGTGCTGGCTGTTACTTCTGCCTTCGTTGCCCTGCTGCAACGGTGGCTGCCCCAGCAGCAACCGCTATAAGCGTCCTACGGCTGTGTACGGGGATATTTGAGCCTGTTGGGACGTAATCACCCAAACCGTCATCAAAGATGTTGATGGTCTTTTCAAACGCCTTACGCACGCTCACAGGTGCAGACTGGACTGCTTCAACCAAAGCATCCAGTTGAGTGTTATCTAATTCGGTTACATCAATAGTGGCAAAGATTTCTTCTGCCTGTTCTGAAGTAACAACAGCAAGCACATCAGGATTGGAAGCCAGTTCTGTTGCCTGGTCTGGTGTTACTGCGGTAGCAAGGATTTGCTCAATCAGTGCTACCGCTTCTTCCTTATCTAGTTCGGCAATAGATTCCACAACCATGTCAAACTGTTCTTCAGTCAAAGACACATCCTCACTGGCATCTTCTAGGGCTTGAACAAGTTCAGGTGGTAGTTCTGCAATCAACTCAATTGGCAGGGTATCAGGTGGCAGTTCAATTGTGCCAGGTGGTTCTGGCAGTTCACCGACAAACGGTAGAGTTTGCGGTGGCTCAATAGTAGCGTATGTTTCAGAAGGCAGTTCTAAAGTATCTGATGGGAAACTTTCAATCTCGGGCGGCAAAACAACTGTGTCAGGTGGCAAAGGGATTGTGTCCACAACCTCCAAAATTGGGTCGGGCACAACATCGGGACTAGGCTGAGGAAATGGTTCTGTTTCAATTTCTGGTGGGGGAAGCACTGTCTCTGGCGGAGCTAATTCAACTATTTGTGGCAGAGGAACCGTTGCTGGCAGCTCTGGCATTGTCGGCTCTGGTGGGTATGTGGAAGTTGTTTGAGGTGTCGTAGTAGTTGACACGCTTGTTACAGGCACAGTCGTAGAGGGTGCAATAGTAGAAGTGCTCGTCGTTGTAGTCGTGGATGAAGTTGTGGTTGTCCATGTTGTTGTTGTCTCCTGAATAGTTGTTACTGGACTATCGGTTGTGGTCGTAACCGATACTGTAGTAGTGAACGCTTCATCAGGAACCATTGTCCATCCCTGACTGTTGATATTCCAAGCCAACATTATGCACGTTGACCCGCCATTTTCGTACACCCAAAGGTCTAGTGGCTGGCTGCCTGCACTAATGTCTATCTGTCCAGACTCATAGGCAGAACAGCCTTGGTCGCCCCAGTACCCCAACTCGTTGCCACCAATATCAATAATGCCACCGTCATCTGATGCCAACCAAAACTCAATGGTGTCATGTTCCGGTATCTCGATGAAACCTGTCATGTGAACCATAAACAAGTCGCCTGTACAATCCAAGTACGGCTCACCGTCATACGAACGGTTGATGTTGTTTTCCACTTCACTACCGCAAACGGTATAGATGTCATCTGACCGTGTAGGAGGTACGATATCTATTGCGTAATAGGTAGTTTGTAGCCCTGCTACGGGTTCAGCGTTGGCTTGCGGCGCAAACAACGCCAAGATTGCTACTGGCGCAAATATCAGCCAACGACTAAACGAGTGCTTCAATCTCAGCATCAGACAAACCTAATGCCTTTAACTTTGCAGTTGCAGATGCTTTAGCAGAAGCCTTCGCCGTTACCTGAGCCTGTCGTGCAGCCTCAGCCGTAGCATAGGCAGCCGAATCAACTTCACGCTGTGCTACTTCTTCTGCTGTAAGTTCCACTTCGGTTGTTGTACCTGTTGAACAATTTACTACTAGTTTTGTTGCCATGTTATTTTCCTAACTGTTTTTGATTCCGTATAGAGATGCTGTTGAATACTGTGCCCACGAACCCGACTCAGGGTAAAGTGAAAGAGATGTTATTGCTGCTGTTTGACTCCACAAACCAACAGAAATATCCATTGCATACAATGTTGTACTGTTGTTGTTGGCAGTAGATTCAGAACTTATACTCTTGTATGTAGCGCCAGCATAATTTGGAATATAAGTATTTTGGCTATTAAAAACATTTGCTGTTGCGCTACTGCCAGTTATATATCCAACAAGCAAATAGGTAGTAATTGTTGCAGACCCTGGACCCCCTCCAGCACCGTACATATTTTTTACAGTCATATTTGAAGTGCTGCCATTTATTTTCATACGACTGGTTTGATAACCCACAGCAGCATCGGTTCTTAATGAGGAAACTACAAGTAAATCTGTGTAAGTTTGTGGGATGTTTGTAAAATCTATTGTTGCCGAACCACCCGAACCAACGGTGATAGTGGAGATTAAATTATGTGCAGCCATTATGCAGCCTTAATCCCGTAGAGCGTAAATGTAGAACCAATAGCAAAACTTCCACCCGAAGCAAGAATCAAAGATAAAGAAGTAATTGCCGCTGGAGTTCCTCTCCACAATCCAACAAGCGCACGAACATCATCTGCGGATGCACCATTACAACTTGAACGAACAAGAACGGTTTTATATGTGTTTGCTTGCGAGTAATTCATTATGTTGTAATTTGCAATTCCCCACACATTTGCAGTACCACTGCTCAAAGGGTGAACAGCACCAAAAATACAACCTTCGCCAGTAGCCCTAAAAGAAGAGGCGTTACTACCCTCTCCATACATTGCTGTTCTTGAATAAACTAAAGATGTGTCACCATTAAATCTGATGCCAATATCGGTGTCATAAGTTCCAGTAGTTGATGCTCTACTTTGTGTTACAAGAACCAAATCTGTGTAGAGTTGTGAAATACTGCTGAGAGTTACTGTTGCAGAAGTAGATGCCAATGTTTGTGTGCTGATGACATCGTATGTTGCAGCCATGATTATCCCTTAATTCCGTATAGAGCAAAGGATGAATACTGGGCAAAATTGCCATCTGAATTTAAATCAATTTGACTTACTGCGGATAATGAACGCCAGTTTGCTGACCGCAAATGCACTTCACCAGCAGGGGTACCAGTTCCATTGTTGTCCATTCCACCAAGAGATAAAATGGTTTTATATTTATTTGTGTTTGCATAATCTAAAACATCACAAACAATAACACCAAAATTGCTCGCTATTGCATTTGCACCAGTAATTAACTGCAAATAGACAGAAGTGTCAGAGCGACCAGTTGAACTAGCAGACGCACCGTTTCCTGACAAATCGTGAATATAATAGTTTGATGCCGTATCACTATTAAAAGCAGCATAAACCGTTGAGTATGTGAGTGCTGCCACACTTCTTGCCATCATTCTTATTTGCAAATGTTTGTAACCTGCTGGAATAGAACTAAAAGTTACTGTTGCAGTAGAGGTACTCAAAGTTGTAGTAGCAATAGATTCAAACGCACCTTCATCCAAAACACCACCACGCCAATAAGCATCAGCCTGCAAGGTATTGCCACGCCGACTGCGTGGTGCCAAAGCACCACCGCCAACCGCTGTACCCCCACTAGTGTTCCGAATAAAACTAGGCATCTACGATGACCTTACGCTGTAATGCGGTTGACGTACCCGTGAATCAAAATAACGTTTGCCGTTGCAGCAAAAGCCTTAACAACCTTTGGAGTTGCATTGCCCTGCAGCACAAGACCCGGAACAATAAGATACAAACCGTTCTCAGCCTTAACTGTGTATTCAATGTTGCCTTCAGGAGCAGTTGCTTCGCCCCACTCAATTGTCAACTTGACATCGGTTGCAGACGAGTTAACAGCGTAAAGCCAAATCTCATCAATCGTAGTAGCAACGTTTGCTGCTGTGTGAACAGTCGTACCTGCTGTTGCGGTAGCAGCAACTTTGACAGCAAGGCCCGTGCCTGTTGTCATCGTTGTTGCTTGGAATGCTAGTTTGCTGAATGTTGCCATATCTTTATAACCTTTCGTTACCTAAATAGTAAATATCTGTTGCTCAACCGTATCGGCACGGTCAAATATCTGTAGTTCTAGCCACTCATCAGGGTTGTTGTAATCAAAAATTGATATATCGTAAGTACTTGTAAAGTAACTATTGTACAAATCTCCAAGAGTTGTGCCTGTGGCACCCTCGTCTTTGAGCCACTGGTATGCCAGCGTCCCACGATACTGCAAGCCCTTCTCAGACCAGAACGTATACAGCAAATCACCAAGGGTTTGACCGGCAGACGGATACGAGGCTGACAAAGCCTCAAACATCGCATCATTAGTCGTTGCCATAGTCCCTCAATTCAAACGTCACCATTTGCTTCTTATCATCCACACCACAAATCGGACAAAGCCAGTCAGTTACCTGAGGAGGATACTCCTCACCACAATCAGGGCAGGTCAACAAAATCAAACAGCCCTCAACTTAACCCGACCAGCCTTCTCACGTTCTGCGATAGTGGCAATCAACGAATCCAATTCGGCATCCGTCAAATCCACTGTCTTCTTATTAGAGCTAATCGTTACTGATGGCGGAGCCATCCGATTAGTCGCTTTCAAATACAGTTCAGCGGATTTGGTATCACCTTCCAGGGCCTTGTTGTACAGGTTGTCCAAAAGCTTCTGGGTTCGCTCTGGCGAACCCTGGATGTCATCCACCTGTGTCTTCCAGCGACTGCGAAAGATGTCTTTCTTTTCCCACCTACGCATCGTTGATATATCAACTGTGTTCTCCAACGCATACTTGTTCTTCGAAGCTGGCACACGCTCCGACGGAGCGGTGCACAGCCAATCCAAATACTTCTCCTGCGGTGCAGTGAGGGTCATCTCTTCGTTTTGTTTCATCATCTAAAGGTGCGTTTGTTACACCACTCAGAGTGGTTGTGTACTCACTGTGGGTTAGGTAACGAAGAAATGTAACAGTACCAGGGGGGAGCGGAACACCGTGAGCGACCCAAGAGCGGAACACCCAAAGCTACTAGAAGAGAAACGCAATCACCTTCGGTGATTGCTGAATACACAAGGTAGGAAACAATGGCAACAAGCAAAAAAGACTCACGAATCACACGGGCAGGAGTAGCCGGTTTCAACAAACCCAAAGCAACTCCAGGACACCCAACCAAATCCCACATTGTTGTAGCTAAATCTGCTGGTCAAATAAAAACTATTCGTTTTGGTCAACAAGGTGTCAAAACCAACCAAACCGCAGGACAACGAGAAGCCTTCAAATCTCGCCACGCCAAAAACATTTCCAAAGGACCAATGAGTGCCGCCTACTGGGCAAACAAAGTTAAATGGTCTTCATCAAAAACAGCCCAACCAAACAACAAAAAATGGGTTAAAGGTTCATGACATACACCAACCCCTCGCTTCGAAACAAAATCAAAAACCGAGTAATGGCAGGAACCCAAGGTGGCAACGCAGGACAATGGTCTGCCCGCAAAGCCCAACTAGTAGCACAAAAATACAAGGCTGCAGGTGGCGGATACACAGGTGCAAAAACCAGCAAACAAGAATCCCTGTCCAAATGGACCAAAGAAAAATGGACTACCAAATCAGGTAAACCATCCACCCAAGGACCCAAAGCAACAGGTGAACGCTACCTACCAGCAAAAGCTATTAAATCTCTTACGTCAAAAGAGTACGCCAAGACCAGTGCTGCCAAACGTAAAGGCACAAAGTCCGGTCAACAGTTCGTCAAACAACCAAAAAAGATTGCAGACAAGACCAAAAACTACAGATAGTTTTCATATTATTTTCAATCAAGGTACCCTATTGTTAAGTACC
>Ga0209596_1003332_pt1 | contig 12679 bp, 25 predicted proteins | sample M_130807_MF_Meta_FD_187314 | JGI IMG/M metagenome (GOLD analysis project Ga0209596, IMG submission 187314) | Freshwater microbial communities from Lake Montjoie, Canada to study carbon cycling - M_130807_MF_MetaG (SPAdes) (version 2) | ecosystem: Environmental > Aquatic > Freshwater > Lake... | reverse complement strand
CAACTGGTATTTTGGATACACGGTCGGCCTATCTTGCGGGCAATCCGCGAACGCTACGCCGTCGCCATCGCGTTTAATCGAGAAACCAAAGGCAACGCCCGCAAAACCATCTTGGCGAGAATTGGACGGCGATAGCCTTTTACCCGTGCGCGATGAATACGCCGACAAAATCCGCGAGGAACTTGAATCGCTCCTGCTTTTTGGTAACGAAAGCGTGCGGCTCAACCTATCCCGCCGTAGGTAAAAGCAGATTCTTTTACGATTTCTCTTGCCAATTTTAACCGATACGCTTAGAAGCTAAAACATATGAAACAACCCGACAAAACCAACTGCCCGCGCTGCAAAGGTAGCGGAAAAATTCCAAACCGTGCCACCATCGGCGCAGAACTGCTCAAGCTGCGAACAGGCGCAGGACTAAGCCGAGAAGCAGTCCGGCGTGAAATGAAAATCAGCGGCGTGTATCTCTTTGACGTGGAGAACGGAGCGAAGGGCATCACTTTCGAGCGCGTTAAGCAATACAAGGCCGCCGTCACGAAGCTGGCGAAGAAAGGAGCGAAATGAGCGACCACAAATCCGACGCCCGCGAACGTCTGCGAATCTTGCGACGTTCACAAGTAATCCGTGGAGCAATACGAGCCGCGATACCCGTCGCAATCGCTTTGTCGGCTTTTATCGCGGTGAAGATTTTTAACAAATAACCACACCAAACCAATGAGCGAAAATAACCACGAAACAGCCGCAATCGAGGTATGGAACGCGATCCCATACGAGAAGCGACAGACGACAACTCGCGCCGACTTCATCACGGCTTTCACGTTTGGCCGCGTGTCAATGAAAGCCTGCTTTGACAAAGCGGAACTCCTTCGCCCCGATGATGAGCCGAAACCTTTCACCCCTCCAACTGAATAATTTATGGAAAACACCAAAATCAGCGCGGCACTAGTCGCCGCACAAAAAGCCTTTGGCCCTGCGCTAAAGACATCAACCAACCCGCATTTCAAGTCTCGCTACGCGGATTTGAGTGCCTGTATCGAAGCCGTCATTGACGGATTGAACGCGAACGGTATTGCGCTTATTCAACGCCCGCAGCCCTGTGAGAGCGGCGTGATGATTGAAACGCTATTCGTTCACGAATCGGGCGAAACCCTTAGTGGCGGCACGCTACACGTCCCGGCGCAAAAGAACGACCCGCAAGGATACGGCTCCGCGCTCACCTACGCCCGCCGCTACTCGCTTTGCGCGGCTTGCGGCATCGCGCCAGAGGACGATGACGGAAACGCCGCCAGCAAGCCTACGAAGCCCAAGGCAATGCCAGCGCCCGCCGTTGATGTATTGACCCTATCCGCATCGGTAACGATTACCAGCGTCACGGAGCGCGAAGGCGAGACTAACGGTAAGAAATGGAAAGCGTATTTCATCGAAGCGGGCGGCAAAAAATGCGGCACGTTTAGCGAGACTCTTGCCAGCCAAGCAACCGATGCAAAAGACAACGGCGACAAGGTGGACATCACCACTAAGCCCGGACGCACTCAAGATTCCCTAGAATTAGTATCAATTAAACCAACAACCAAATAACACCATGCCAAGACCCATCACACTAAAAATTGACGTTAGCAAAATTGACAAAGCGCACTTGTATAAAGGCGCTAAAGGAACTTACCTCGACGTTGCAATCTGGCCCAACAAAGACGGCGCTGGGCAATACGGCGACACACACTATGCCGTTCAGCAAGTAAGCAAGGAACAGCGAGATGCAGGAGTTCGCGGGCCGATTATTGGCAACGCAACAATTCCGCCCGATGAGCAAGCGCAACATCGCGTTGCAAAAGCCGCAAAACCAACCGAGCCGGACTTGAGCGAAAACGAAATCCCGTTCTAGTTTAACAATTCCCGCCGTGCGTAGCCCTCGGCGGCGGGAACTTCTACCAATTAAACCAATGAGCAACATTTTGATTTTAGATGTGGAAACACTGGCAATGCCAGAAGCGGACATTCGCGCCAAGCTGCCGCCATTTGATCCTAACAAGGTTAAACTTGGCGTGCTTAAAGACCCTGACAAAATCCGCGCAAAGCTAGCGGAGGCAGAAGCGGAGCACGGCAACGATGAGGTGCGCGATGGTGCGCTACACGCTACTACGGGCACGCTGGCAATCGTCGGCTTCCGTCAAGGCGAGACGGTGACGCAATATGACGTGCGCGAGTCCATGACGGAGACGGCTATTATCGAGGCTAGCTTCTCTCATATCCTCCGGGCGCTTGACAAGGGAGTGATTGTAAGCGGCTTCTTCATCAAAGGATTTGATTTGCCATTCCTCGTTGGTCGCGCGTGGGCGTTGGGCATCAAGGTGCCGTCACGGGTGTTTAACGCCTTCAAAACGCGCTATCCGTGGAGCGAAAGCATCGTCTGTTTGCAAGAAATATGGCTGGCGGGAAGCGGGGCACAATTTGGCACTCGCGTTTCGCTGGCAACTGTTCTGCGTGAACTTGGATTGCCGTCCAAAAGCGGAAGCGGTGCAGACTTTGGCGCAATGTGGGTTCGCTCTCGCGCCGAGGCGCTGGAATACAATGCGAATGATCTTTGCATAGAGGCAGAAGTCGCAAAAAGAATTATTGGATAGCACTTGACTCCATAAGCCGCTTACGATAATTTACTGAAATGGAAACGCAAATATATGGACAAGAAAATCAGGGAATACTTCTCGAAGATAGGATCGAGTGGCGGCAAGAAGTCGCGCCGAAAAATCACACCAGAGCAACAAGAAAAAATGCAAGCGGCGGTGGCGGCAGTAAGGCAGAAAAAGAAGTTTCTATTTACTCATTGACCGACCCGCGCACGGGATTGGTTCGATACATCGGAAAGTCGAACAACCCCAAAAAACGACTAGGGTATCACCTTCGCATCCCGCCTAGCTGCGGAATGAGGCGGTGGATCGACGAATTGCGTTCGATGGAACTTGAACCAGTGCTAGAAGTCATTGAGCGTGCTTTAGAGTGGGAAGAACCAGAAAGATTTTGGATCGCTTATTATAGGATGGGCGGAAACCTGCTAAACGTAAGAAACGGCGGTGGCGGATCGTCACCTGAGCATTTTACGGAAGAAATTAGGGCGAAAATTAGTGCATCCAACAGGTGCAAGAAGCATAAACCAGCATCACTAGAGGCTAGGGCAAAAATGAGCGAAGCGCAGAGAGGGAGAAAACACTCTCCAGAAACTAAGGCCAAGATTAGTGCGGCGCTCATTGGGAAAAAGCACACCCCGGAACACTGTGCCAATTCTGGAGCGGCACTAAGGGGAAAGAAGATTGGCCCGCGCTCCCCTGTGTATATTGCAAAATTAATCGCATTTCATACTGGACGAAAACGCTCTCAGGAAACTTGCGCAAGAATTAGTGCTGCAAAAAAAGGAAAGAAGCACGGGCCGCTTTCAACCGAACATCGCGCTAAAATTAGCGCAAGGTTGAAGGGCAGAGTTACGTCGCAAGAAGCCAGAACCAAAAATAGCGAGTCGCAATTACGGCGGCACGTTGCTATTCGTGCAGAAAAAAACGCAGCCGTAGAAATGCAAGTTGCAGAAAGGCTGATATGAACCACTTTCCCGCCGTGCCTATGCTGGCCGATCCGCGAAGTCTCCGACCTAATCGGTTTCTCAGCGGCGAAGCGATGCGAAGCACTAATCCACTGCGTATGCGGGAGATCGCATATCCACTGCGTATGCGGGAGATCGCATATCCACTGCGTATGCGGGAGATCGCATATCCACTGCGTATGCGGGAGATCGCATCGGCGGCGGGAGCTTCTAACAATACAAACCAATGAGAATCACAAAAACACCATCGCCAGCCAACTCCAAACGCACCGGCTCCGCAGCGGGCCACCGCAAAAGCGGAATCTCGCGCCGGAAAGAAACTAACTACCTTTACGAAGCGATTTTTCCGGTGCGACAGGCGCAGGGGTGCGAATCGCCGAGGAAGCAATCATGGGGAAGGAGCATCAAATGAAACGAAACGGCAACGAATACATCGAACCGGGACTTGGAGGACATCCGCGCTTTCGGCGTGACGCTAGGGGCGGAGGCTCGGTGAGCGTCAATCACGCCTGTGATGAGTTTTTCGAGAGGCGCGGACTACCACGAATCGAGAGCGGATTTTCGCAGCAACCTAATAATCGCAAAACCAAATGAACACTGAGACTCAATCGCTCCAGCGCCTTGTTCGGCGCTGGGAGGAGCTTGGAAAACGTGGCGTCACCGTCTCCATCTGCTTTGGTCGGTGCGGAGATATGGGGATGCTGTATTCCGTAGATGCGCTCGGGCCGGATGGCCAGACCTTCGATGGGCCATTCGGGGCGGAAACATTGGAGCAGGCAATACACATCGCGGAGAAAGAATCTTTAGAGCGTGCATGGAGGGCTATATGAAAACAAGACCGATATTATTCAAAGGGGAAATGGTGAGGGCTATCCTCGCCGGGCGCAAGACGCAGACACGCAGGATCGTGAAGCCTCAACCAATCCCGTTTCAGCCGAATTATCCACATCCAGAAGCGGAATGTTTGGCGGCAATCGGCAAGCCATGGATGCCAGTTGGCGGCGTTAATGTCGAGCGGTGGAAATGCCCGCACGGGTCTATCGGAGATCGGCTATGGGTGAGGGAGACGTTTCAAACTGGCGAATACGCGCAGAACGAGCCTAGGGGCGCGGTGTATAGGGCAACCAATCCAGATTGGCAGACGCAAGAGGGATGGAAGTGGAAACCGTCTCTATTCATGCCTCGCAGCCTGAGCCGTATCACGCTGGAAATTACGGGCGTGCGCTGCGAGCGTTTGCAGAACATCAGCGAGGCCGATGCGAAAGCGGAGGGGTGTGACGGCAACTGCCCTGTCGGATACATACCAGCACATCAGAAAAGCCCGTGCGTTTATCGCTACGCCCAACTTTGGGAATCCATCAACGGCGCAGGCTCATGGTCTGAAAATCCGTGGGTGTGGGTAATCGAGTTCAAAAAGCTATGAACCATCCCGAACTAGACTTTGCGCGATACCCTAACGCGCCGGGCTACAAGCGCGGCGGCACATCCAAGGCGGCGGCTGATTCGATGCGGGCGAAAGCGCCGACGCTGCGGCAAAAAGTGCTAGACGTTCTCTTTCACCAAGACTTGACCGCTGACGAGTGCGCGGCGGAAATTGGCAAGTCGCTTTTGTCAATCCGCCCTCGCCTGACTGAATTGCTTGCGCTTGGTAAGATAGCCGACACGGGCACGACGCGGACGAACGAAAGCGGCAAGCAAGCAACCGTGTGGAGGGCGGCATGAGCACGCCAATCACGCCAGAAATGCGCCGAGCGATGGAGCGAAAGCCCATGCATCTGGAGGCTGATGCTTCGATGACTTTTGGCAAGTTTGTCAATCTCGTAAGAGACTTGCGAGTTGCGTCCGATATAGGAAAACAAACATCCATCACCATCACGGGACAAATCCGAGGCGGAAAGAACAGCGTTCAAACGACAAAGACAGGGCGCAGGTATCCGAACAAAGTATGGGCAAAGTGGCGAGACGCCGCCGTGCGCGAAGTTGCCATGCAGATTCCGAAAGACTGGCGGGCGATTAGCGAGCCGACGAACATCCGCATGGAGTATTGGGCTGGCGACAAACGCCGCCGCGATATGCCAGCGATAATTGACGCCGCTTTTCACGTTCTCGAAAAGGCAGGCTTCACCGAAGATGACACTTTCCTTTGGGTGGCAGAATCCACCCGCTTTTACGACAAGAAAAACCCAAGACTGATAATTACGATAATCCGATGAACACTTGGCAACCACTAGGATCAACTCGCATATACAAGACTCACGACTCACGCGCTTGCTTTCCAAATCCTTGCTGCGTGCATCGCGTGAGCAACCACCACATGAAAGACTGGCCGCAAAACTACCGCGAGGACATCGGCGTTACAGAGCGCATCTGCCCGCACGGCGTAGGGCACCCCGACCCCGACCAGCCTTATCCAGCCGATAGCGTGAAATGGATTCACGGTTGCGATGGATGCTGCCAAAAACCTTAACAAAACCGCGCTGTGCATACGCACCTTTGACGTGTCCGCTTTCGGGCCATGCAGCTTTTGAAAAGAGTCCTGCATGGGCATAATGGCGGTAAAGTTCACTTTAAAGAAGAGACGGTGATTGCCGTTTATTGCGCGACCTTTTTACAAACCAATGAAAACCAAAACACCACGCCCCCGGCGCGAGAGCCATGCCAAGATGATGCTTGGACTAGCAATGACGAGACTTGCCCGGCTTAACGCTGGCACGGCGCAATTCAGCGAAATCACGATTGCCTCGCAGGAAGTCGAGCGGTGGAAAAAGGTATTAGCGGACGAATCTTTGCCGCTTGTTCGAAAATGAAAAAGATGCACGCCGCGCTAGAAAAACTTCGCTCTGCTTTTGCTGAGTTTGAAGCTGCGATTGCCGAGACGGAGTTGCCTTTGCAAATCGAGAAGAACGTGCCGACTACTCGCACGGCGCAACGCATCGCAACGCTGTTTAATCGCAGGCTGACGACGCCTTGGAGTGTGCCGGAGATAAAAGCGTTCAAAGCGTGCGGAATGATAGCCGACGCGGATCTAGAGATTGTGGAAAGATACTACGCCAGCGAAAGGGCGAAGGGCGACAACGGCTTTCACCGCCGAGCATTGGAAACATTTCTGAACAACTGGCGCGGAGAACTAGATAAGGCGCGAGAGTTTGCAAAAGTAGCGCCGAAAGGATGGGCGCAAGATTCAACATTGAAAGCCAAAGAACTATGACCGAACCAATCCATACGGGCGAGCTTGGCATTGTCGAAGCCGTCGAAAAACTGCTTGCGACGATTGAGCCGAAAGGCGCGGAGATTATGCGCGGCTATGAGTTTAAGACGAGAATCTGCCCGCTGCTTACGCGCTACGGTTTCGAGCTTCGCTATCAAATTGACGGTCTTTGCGACGGCAAAGATGCGCGGTGCGTGATGCAAAGGCGCACGCTTGCCAAGCTGACAAACGCACTCACAGGAAAGGGCGCAATCGTCGCGCTTGTCGGGCCGAGGGGCACGGGTAAAACATACGTTGCGAGTCAGCTTGTGATTGACCGACTATGGGCTGAACTTGGCACGGCGAAATGCTCATGGTTTCACTACACGAAGCTGACAACGATAGTCGCCAAGCTAAAAGCGTTTTACGGCGATTTTGGCACGACCGATATGGAGAGGCTAGAAGCGTATCGCGCATTTCTCACGCACGACCTCGACCTACTCATCATAGACGAACTCCACGAAGTTGCCGACGATAGCAGACACAAAGACCGCATATTGTCAGACATACTTGACGCACGATACGCCGCGAAAAAAGACACGCTCTTAATTTCCAACCAATCCGCAAGCGAGTTTTCCAAGGCGACAAGCCCTTCGATTATCTCACGGCTGAATGAACACGGCGGAATCATCCCTTGCGAATGGGAGTCTTTTAGAGAAAAACCAGCACTATGACCAAAACATCAGTATCAATGCCCGCCGATTTGCTCGCGTGGACTCACGCCGAGGCGCGCAAACGTGACTCATCCGCATCGCGCCTGATTTGCGACCTCATCGAACTCGAACGCCGCGCATCGGTTTTCGTGAGACTTGAAGCACTTGAAAAGAAAGTCAAAGAACTAGAAAACCAAAAACCATGAAATACATCCAACGAACCATGAGTATTATGATACTACCAGAGGGAGAAAACATCTTCTGTGAAGCTGCAACGACAATCGCGATTTCCGACGATGCCGCAGGGGAGTTTCTAAAAATAACGCAATGCAATGATGAAAGCGAAAAGGGCAAAATCAGTCTTGAACAAAATGAATGGCCGTCAATTCGCGCCGGAATTGATATGATGTTTAAGGAAATTGAGAAACACAACCAAACCAAATGACCGCACAACGCCGCTACGAATACCACGCCGACCGCGCACTTGACCGCGACATTGCCGAGACAATCGCCGCCGCTTGCTGCGAAAATTGCGGGCGCGAGCTTGTCGAAAAGGAAGAGACGAACTGCGCGAAGTGCGAAATAATAATTGACAAGCGGGCGCGAAAGTTTAACTAGCGCGCTAAGAAACTTTCACCGCCTCAAATGAGGGAAGCGAGTCCAGACATCCGGGTGGGTAAACGGGCAAGCAACTGTTTCCGCTGATGCGGGAACTAGGTCAAAACTTTAAGAAAAACACACCAATGAAAAACACACCAAAAACATACGAAGACTTTTTGTATCAGAAAACGCAACTAAGCGGAGAGTTTGGATTCGCGCCCACATTCCTTCCTGACTTTCTTTTTCCGTTTCAGCGGGCGCTTTTAGAATGGGCGATAAACAAGGGGCGCTCCGCTATCTTCGCGGATTGCGGACTTGGCAAAACAGCCATGCAATTAGCTTGGTGCCAAAACGTAGTTGAGAAAACTAATGGCAATGTTCTTATTTTAACGCCGCTCGCCGTGGGGCCGCAAACAGTGAAAGAAGCGCGCAAGTTTGGAATGTCTGCCGAGCGATCCCGCGACGGAAGCGTTGCCGGAAAAATCACGGTTACGAATTACGAAAAGCTACACCTTTTTAATCCGCTCGATTTTGCGGGCGTTGCCTGCGATGAATCCAGCATCATAAAGCACGCGACTGGCGCGACACAAAAAGAGGTAACGCGATTTATGTCTAAGCTGCCGTATCGCTCGTTATGGACTGCGACCGCAGCGCCAAACGATTTTACTGAGCTTGGAACATCTTCCGAGGCTTTAGGCAATCTTAACAATTCCGAAATGCTGACGCGTTTTTTTAAGCAGATGGATCAAAAGACAACCGACCAATACGAAAAGAAAATCGGCAACCTTGAAAAGCAGGCGAATCACTTTGGCAAAATTTCGTTTCGTGTATCTCAGGCAATCAATGGATGGAGATTAAAAGGACACGCGCACGATCATTTCTGGCGATGGGTTTGTTCTTGGGCGCGAGCGTGCAGAAAGCCGTCTGACCTTGGGTTTTCTGATAGCGGATATGACCTGCCATCGCTGATTGAGCGCGAGCATATCGTAAAGCCGACAACGCCGCCGGATGGAATGTTATTCACGATGCCAGCATTCGGGCTTGCCGAGGAACGCGATGAGCGCCGCCGCACGCTAAAGGAGCGTTGCCAACTTTCTGCTGACTTAGTAGCCCACGATAAACCTGCCGTTGTTTGGTGTCACATGAACAATGAGGGCGATATGTTGGAAAAGATTATTCCTAACTCTGTGCAAGTTAAGGGAGGAATGGAGGATGACGAAAAGGAGGCGGCTTACGAATCGTTTGCATCGCAGGAAAAGCGCGTGCTGATTATTAAGCCGAAAATCGGAGCATGGGGTCTGAACTGGCAATTCTGCAATCACGTTGTCACGTTTGCCTCTCACTCCTATGAGCAATACTATCAGGCAATTCGCCGTTGCTGGCGATTCGGTCAAAAACAGCCCGTGACGGTGGACATTATCGCCAGCGAAGGCGAACAGCGCGTGCGTGACAATATGACTAGAAAAGCAGCGCAGGCTGACAAGATGTTTGAGGAACTTGTGAAGCACATGAGCAACTCAATAAAGATGGAGCGGAAAACGAAATCCATTTCCGCTGCATTGCCAAGCTGGATTTAACTTAGACAAAAACAACAACAAAAACACCATGAAAGAAAACCAAACGATAACACCTAAATACGCGCTCTATAATGGAGATTGCGTGGAAGTAATGAAGCAGATGCCGGAGGGGATAATTGACCTTTCGCTATATTCCCCGCCCTTCGCCGGGCTATACCAATATAGTAGCGACGATCAAGACCTTAGCAACTGTATTAACCGCGATGAGTTTTACGAGCACTACGAGTTTGTGATTAAAGAACTCCACCGCCTCACGAAGCCGGGGCGAATGAGCGCCGTGCATTGCATGGACATCCCCACGGGAAACAGCGGGAATGACGCGCTTGTTGATTTCCCCGGCGATGTGATTCGACTTCACGAGAAAAACGGGTTCCGGTTTACTCACCGTTATTTTATCTGGAAGGAGCCGCTAACTGTTCGAAATCGGACAATGATGAAATCTCTAGCGCATCGTCAATGCTGTGAAGATTCAACGCGCTGCTCAATGGCGAACGCCGATCAGCTTCTTATTTTTCGCAGAAGCGGAGAAAATCAAAAGCCAGTTGAACACCCTACGGGACTTGAACGATACGCAGGCGAAGAACAAATGCCAGCCGAGTTGCTTCATCTTCGCAATATGGAGGGCGACCAAAAGAAAAACCGCTTTAGTCATTGGATATGGCGCAGATATGCGGACGCATTTTGGGATGACATACGAATTGACAATGTGCTTCCGCATCGTGAGGCGAAAGAGAACGATGACGAACGCCACTGTCACCCCCTGCAACTTGACGTAATTGAGCGCGCTTGCGTTCTTTGGAGCAATCCGGGCGAAGTTGTTTTCACCCCTTTCATGGGTGTAGGGAGCGAGGTTTTCGGGGCCGTGCTAAATGGGCGGAAGGGAATGGGAGTAGAGCTGAAGCAGGCATACTACGAACAAGCCGTGAAGAACCTTGCTGAAGTCAAAAACCACGTTGAGCAAGAACTAATCGAAGTATAACCACCAAAACCATGAACGAACTATTCAACATCGAACCAACGAAGCCCACGAAACTTGAGCAGGCGCGCCGTGCGCTTGCGGATGCGGAGCGGGAGCTTGCCGCTGCAGTCGAAAGAGACTTGCCGGAAAACGAATTAGGAAACAGCGAAATTGACGATTACCAGCGTGCCGTTGACCGATTCGCAGCCCTAGTCGTGGAAGAAGAGAAGCGCGCATTGGACATTTCCAAACAACAACCATGAACGACACCAACCTTCACACCTACGACTTCGCGATCTACAACGGCAGGGTCAAGGTCTATGTGGACGGCTACGTGATGTTCACCTTCAACCAGCTAGATTTTAAAGGCTACTACGCCTATAAAGACGACACGTTGCTGTTTGGAATAGACATATACCTCGTTGATACGACGATGGAAATCTACTTCAAAACCAAGGAAAACTGGTTCGCAATTCTCGCGCTACTCGACAAAAACTTATGACAACTATGAACGACACCAAACTCAAAACCCTACTCGCAAAAATGCTGCCGGAGACGGTGCGCCTAGGGACTCTACTAACCGATGATCTATTCTGGATTGGCAAAAGGGGTGGGCGCATTATTCTCCTCGACACCGAACTGCTCCACCTTTGCGATTTAGCCGAGCAGACGCTTACGGAAAAGGAGACGATGCTATACGAGGACGCACTAGCGAACGAGCATAGCGGCGGATTTGCCAGAGTCCGCTACACATGGCAGCAGCGCGTCACCGCACTCGCACAGGTCAAGGGGGTGACGCTGTGAACCTCGACGCTATCCGAATCAAGTGCGCTGAGTTGGTGGGGTGGAGACGAGCAGACTTAAACCACGAGTTACGAACATTCCATTACGTATTTAATAAAAAGTATGTCCTGCACAGCGCGGGCGATATTTGCGATTGGCTTCCCAACTACCCCGAATCCGCCGACGCCGCACTTCAACTTGTCGAGTGGATGAGCAAGCCGGAGAATGGAGGGTGGATACTGGAATCGAACTTTAATGGCAGAGAATGGAGCGCGCAACTGATTGAGATTATAGACGGAAAGACAAATCACTGGATAACAAAGTTCGCCAACACCTTCGCCTTAGCCATCTGCCTCGCATTTCTGAAAGCCAACAACATCGAACCCGACCTACTCCAAACCAAATGACAATCGAAACACCAGAACAACTACGCCGCGAAATCGCCTATCGAGTTGACGAGCGGATCGGGATTAGCGTCGGAAGCGGCATCCCGTCAAAATCCCTTGTCGAGTTTGCAAATGAAGAGGCGACGGCATGGGCGCGGAAGCATTATCCTGAGCTTTTAGACAAGCCGGATGAACGCCTTGACAAGTGAGCGGGCGCGATACTTGCGCCAAACTCCATCGCCGCTTTCTGAATCGCGTTCGCCTTTGCCGTTAGTGTTTCCCTCGCAGGTTTCTATTTCTCCGCGCTCGCTGTCAGCCGTCACAAGCCCGATGTGCGAAAAGTCGAACACCACAATGTCTCCACGAAGGCATGGCTCATTCTCTCCTAGAACTTGCAATCCTTCATCCTTTGCCCATCGTATGAAGTCGAACGCGCCAGTTGTGCGCGGCCTGTGGAACTTGGCGATCTGTTGAACGCTTGGCGACTTCATCCATTCGCGGATTATCCAGCAAACATACGCAGCACACCACGGCCAAGCGCCCGGATCCGTCCAAGTCGCTGACTGATACTCGCGCACCCTAGGCCCGCAATTATTTCCGCCGATTTCTCGCGTGCCTATTTCTTTTTCAGCAATGCGAGCCAACGCGTCGCGTGCTTCATCCGGCGAAAGAATCGCCAAGCGGATTTCATCACTTTGCATAGCCTTGGAGCGACTTACCTACTTCATCGCCGTCCACGTCGAGTAACACGCGCTTGCCGTCATAGGACGCCGTAGCGCCCGAATATGACACGCTGACACGGTAGGGAATGGCGGCACAGCTTGCGAGATACAAACACGCGAGGATTGCAAAAACCGCGTAGGCGAAAGCGAGGACGACGCGGCGAGGA